>Ga0193717_1001296_pt1 | contig 15461 bp, 7 predicted proteins | sample U2c2metaG_FD_145900 | JGI IMG/M metagenome (GOLD analysis project Ga0193717, IMG submission 145900) | Soil microbial communities from a riparian zone of the East river system, Colorado, United States - U2c2 | ecosystem: Environmental > Terrestrial > Soil > Riparian zone | place: USA: East River... | reverse complement strand
CCGGTCGGGGTCCACTGCGCGCATCAGGCTGGCGAAGTCGGGGCCGCGCTCGTAGCGGGCGACGAGGTCGGCCGGGGCGGCCGCGGTCAGCTTGCCCCAGTGCGGGCGGGCACCGAGCGGGAACAGCGCCTGCTCGACGAGCTTCATCACCGGCGCCACCTCGGCCTCGGCGTCGAGCCAGGTGAAGTGGAACGTCACGGTGTCCCGGCCGTACGCCGGGCTCAGCCACAGGTCGTCGCCGCGGACGGCACGCACCTCGGCGATATGGATGACGGGCGCCACGACCTCGCCGATCTCACGGAGCGCGGCGAACGCGGCCGGGGCCGACTCGCGCGCCACGAAGTACTCCGACTGGAGCTCCTTGCCGGCCCCCGGCACGAACTCCGCGCGGAAGTGTGGCAGCCGCTCGTGCCACCAGCCGACCGCGCCGAGCTGCTCGGTGCACCAGTCCGTCGGCATGCCAGGCACCGGGTGCACCGGCGCCTCGGCGGGCCGGCCGAGGTCCCAGCCGGTCGCCGGCCGGTCCGTGCGGCTCTTGAGGTACACGTGCGCGTCCCCGCGCCAGTCGGTGAACAGGCTGACGCTGTAGGCGGCGGCGAACAGGTCGTCCAGTCCCGTGGCCACCTCGTCGAGCGGCACGCTCACACGAACCGCCTGTGTCATGGTGTAGGCAGGTTCGATCGACAGCGTCAGCCTCGTCACGACACCCAGCGCGCCGAGCGCGACCACCGAGCCGGGGAACCGGTCCGGGTCGGAGTCCCGGTGCGTGGTCGTCAGGTCGCCGTCCGGGCCGATCGACTCGATACCCACCACCGCCGCGGCGAGGCTCCGCTGGGTGGCGCCGGAGCCGTGGGTGCCGGTCGCCACCGACCCGGCGACCGAGATGTGGGGGAGCGAGGCCATGTTCGCCAGGGCGAACCCGGCACGCTGCAGCTCGACCACGACCTGCGCGTAGGTCATGCCGGCGGTCACGGTCGCCGTCCCCGCACCGGCGTCCACCTCGACGGCGGGCGGGATCCCGTCCAGCAGTACGAGATCGTCGGTGGTGTCCGCGACCCCGCTGAACGAGTGGCGGCTGCCGAGCGCACGGACCCGTTCGCTGCCGGCGACTACACGCCGCAGCTCGTCGACGGATCCCGGGCGGTGCACGCGCGCCGCACCGAACATGACGTTGCCGGCCCAGTTCCTCATGGCTCGACGGTCGCACGGAATCGGGGCTCCTACAACGGTTGTTGAGTAGGGCTCGAACCACCTGAATAGGCTTTCCGCATGACCCTGAGCACCTCGGACGTCGAGCGCTTCGCCGAGCACGGCTACCTGGTTCTGCCGGGTTTCCTGCCGGAGGCCCTGGTGTCGCGACTCAAGCCCGAGGTCGACAAGTGGGTGGACGGCGGGCACCGTGCCAAGACCATCGCCTGCTGTGTCGATCCGGAGACGCACGGGGTGCCGCCGCTGCTCGAGTTCGAACAGGACGCGCACGGCGAACTGCTCGCCAACCCGTCGTTGCTTGAGGCGCTGGCCCAGTTGATGGGACCGTCCTTCGCGTTCCACCACATGCACAGCGACCGGCAGGCGCCCACCCTGCCCGGCAAGCCGTGGCACCACGACTACGAGCAGTCCCCGCAGGTCGACCGCGCCTTCACCATGGTCCACACGCTGCACTATCTCGACGGACTCGGCGAGGACACGGCCTCGCTCGCCGTGCTGCCTGGCTCGCACCGGCAGGTGTCGGAGAAGACGGCGTACGAGGACCACGACTGCGCGAGCCTGCCCGGCGAGGTCGTCGTCGACCGGCTGCCGAAGGGCTCGACGATCATCGTGCACTCCGCGCTGTTCCACGCCCGCAGGCCACGCCCGGTCGTCGGGCGCACACCGCGGTACTTCGTCGACGCGTCGTACTGTCAGGCGGGGGCGGCCTGGCCGCAGGTCAAGCCCTTCTGGCGCAACATGCTGCACCGTGCGCGAGCACTCGGCCTCGACGGTGGCAGGTGGCCGGACCTGTTCGCGGAGCACCACTTCAGCGAGTACGTCAAGGCCGCGTGAGACGGTTCATGGCCAGGTTGCACGCCGACGAGGTCGACATCGCCGTGTCGCTGGTTCGCCGGCTGCTCGCGGAGCAGTTCCCGCAATGGGCCGATCTTCCCGTGTCTGTTGTGGACAGTGCGGCGGGCACGTCGAACGTGATGTACCGGCTCGGCGATGACCTGGCCGTGCGGCTGCCTCGCACACCCGATGCCGCGCGCGGGGTGGACAAGGAGCGGCGGTGGCTGCCGCACCTCTCGCCACACCTGCCGCTCGCGGTGCCCGAGGTGCTCGGCGCGGGCACGCCCGGCGAGGGCTATCCCTTGCCGTGGACGGTGTGCCGCTGGCTCGACGGAGATGACGCGCTCACCGTGCCGCTTCCCGACCTGAGCCACACCGCGACGGAGCTGGCCCGGTTCGTCGTGGCGCTGCGCCGGGTCGACCCGGCGGGTGCGCCGCCCGCGTTCCGCGGCGGTTCGGTGCGCGAGCGCGACGACCATGTCCGGGACGCCATCCGCGACCTTGGCGCGGCGGGCGCGCTGGACGCCGACGCCGTGACGGCGGCGTGGGAGGACGCGTTGGGGCTGCCGGCGTGGCCGGGGGACCCGGTCTGGGTGCACAGCGACCTGCTGCCGGGGAACCTGTTGGCACGAAACGGAAAGCTCAGCGCGGTCATCGACTTCGGCGCGGCCGGGACCGGCGACCCGGCCTGCGACACGATGGTCGCCTGGACGACGCTGACCGCGCGGACGCGGCCACTCTTCCGTGCCGCGGTCGACGTGGACGACGCCACCTGGGCACGTGGGCGCGGCTGGGCACTGTGCTTCGGGCTCACCGCGGCGCACTACTACCGGGTGAGCAACCCGGTGTTCGCCGCGCTCGGCCGGCGGGCGATGGACGAGGTGTTCGCCGACCTCGCGGACGCATGACACCGGGCCGGACCGTCCCGTACGGCGGCTGGCCGTCGGTGATCACCACCAACGACCTGGTCGACGATGTGCGTCTCCTGTCCTATGTGGAGTGTGTCGGCGACCGCGCCTACTGGGTCGAGTCGAGCCGGCTGAGGTGCGCCGGTCCGGACGGCACTCCCGTCGACGTGCTCCCGTCCGGGCGCCGGGTCGGCTCCGCGTTGTACGGCTACGGCGCCCTGCCCTACGCCGTGCGCGGCGACACGGTGTTCTTCGTGGACGCGGTGGACCACGGGCTGCACCGGTGCGAGCCGGGCGGGGAACCGGTGCCGCTCACCGGGTCCACTTCGGACTCGGCGCGCACCGTGTACGGCGCGCCGACAACGAGCCCGGACGGCGCGCATGTCTACTGCGTACGTGAGCGGGGCACCGTGCACGACCTGGTGGCGGTCGCGACCGACGGCTCGGGCCGGACGCGCGTTCTCGCGCGGGGGCACGACTTCTACGGCGCGCCGGCCGTCAGTCCGGACGGCGCACGGCTCGCGTACGTCGTCTGGGATCACCCGCACATGGCGTGGGACCAGAGCGTGCTGCGGGAGCTCCGGCTTGACGCGACAGGGGTGCCCGTGGCGGATCACGAGATCGCGGGCAGGCCGGGAGTGTCGGTGACCCAGCCCCGGTACGGTCCGGACGGCCGACTGCACTTCGTCGACGACCGCACCGGCTGGTGGAACCTGTACGTCCGGGAGTCGGCGGGGAGCAGGAACCTGCTGCCCATGGCAGCGGAGTTCGGGCGCCCCGACTGGCACTGCGGCCTACGCACGTACGGGTTCCTCGCCGACGGCAGCGTGGTGGCGGCGGCCCGGCGGCGGGCAAGGGACACGGTGCTGCGGGTACGCCCCGACGGGACGACGGAGACCGTGCGGTGCGGAGGAGATGTCGTCGACTCGCTGGCGACCTCGGCGTTGGACCTCGTGGTGATCGCCGGCTCGGCCACGCGGCCACCGGCCGTCCAGCGTGTCCTAACTGGCGGGGAGGTGGTGGTACTGAGGGAAAGTCGACCGAACCCGCTCGGTCCGGAGTGGACGAGCGTCCCGCGGTCGATCGAGTTCCCCACCCGGGACGGCGAGACCGCGCACGCCTTCTACTACCCGCCGGTGAACCCGGACGTCACCGGCCCGTCGGGAGTTCCGCCGCCGCTGATCGTGACCTGCCACGGCGGACCGACGGTCGTGCTGACCGGAATGCTGGACCACCAGGTCCAGTACTGGACCAGCCGCGGCATCGCCGTCGTCGAGGTCAACTACCGGGGCAGTCCCGGCTTCGGGCGCGCGTACCGGGAGCGGATCCGCGGCCGGTGGGGTGTCCTGGACGTGGCCGACTGCGTGGACGCCGCCCGGCACCTGGTGTCCATCGGCGCCGCGGACCCGGCCCGGCTCGCCGTGCGCGGCAAGAGCTCGGGTGGTCTCACCGCGTTGCTGGCGGCCATGTCCGACCTCGGGTTCGCCGCCGTCATCGGCGTTTCCGGCGTGTCCGACCCCACCGCGTTGCCGGGCAACACGCACAAGGTCGAGTCACGCTACCTCGACGGGCTCATCGGCGCCTGGCCGAGGGAGCGCGCGGCGTACGAGGAACGTTCGCCCGCACACCACGTGCACACCCTGCGCACACCCACCCTCCTGTTTCACGGAGCCGACGACGACGTCGTGCCACCGGCGCAGTCGCGGCGGCTGCGGGACCTGCTCGCGATGCGAGGGGTGCCGGTTTGCCTGGTGGAGTACGAGAACGAGGGACACGGTGTGGTTCGGCCGGAGAACGTACGGCACATCGTCGCCACGGAACTGTGGTTCCTGGCGCAGGCTCTCGGGTTCGAGCCGACGAGCGGGCGCTGACACCGCGTTGACGAACCCCTTGGATATCAAGGGGTTCCCCTTGCCCGGCGAAGAACGGCGTCATACGGTCGATTTGTCCTGGGGAACAACACATCTTCACCGAACCGAACGCGTTCTCGAGGCGCGCCCGGAGGCACGCATGTGCGCTTATCTCTCTCCGTCCACCGTTGTACAGCCGCTGATCCATCGGTGGTACGCCGTCCCGTTCGTCGCCGCTCCGCACACCGGCGCGCTGAACCTGACGAAGCGACACCTGCCGGCGCTGCGCAGCTACCTGAAGGGGCCGGAGCGGCACGCGCGCGCACTGAGCAACCCGGACATGTTCGGCGCGCCGTTCATCGACCCGGGTCCCGCCGGGCCGGCGGGGATCGCCGAGCTGCTCGAGCGCACGCTCGCCACCGGTGAGCCCCGTGTCCGGATGGCGGAGGACATCGACGCCGGTCGAACGATGCTGCGCAAGCTCGGCGACGGCCGTGGTCTCGCCGGCCTCTACGGTGAGCTGCCGCAGTCGCTGCGCGGCCTCACCGAGCTGGTGTACGACACGGGGAACAACCCGTGCCTGCGCTTCTTCGAAAGCCTGGTCTACCGCTCCGCCGCGGCCCAGCCGGAGGCACAGGTGGTGTCCCTGCTGGAACGGCACGATCCAGAGCAGCCGTTCGTCTACAGCTCGCCGATCCTGCCGAACGGGCCGGGCCGCACGGACCTCGAGGTGCCGTTCTGCTCCGAGCTGCTAGACGAGCTGTTCGCCGCGCGCCTGCACTCGGTCGACGTGGAGGAGCTGGCCGACAGGTTCGGTCTGGACGGTGCGCGGCGGGAGGGCTTCCGACGCCTGTTCACCGAGGAGGAGCCGCGCCGCTACCAGCCGAACCTGACCGGCGAGGTGCGCATGCGGTTCTTCGGCCACGCCTCGGTCGTGCTGGACTTCGGTGGCTTCACCGTGATGACCGACCCGACCCTCGGCTACGACGGCGACGGGTTCGAACAGCACTACTCGATCGCCGACCTGCCGGAGACCATCGACGTCGTGGTGCTGAGCCACGGGCACTCCGACCACTTCTCGCTGGAGACCCTGCTGCAGCTCCGCAGGCGGATCGGCACGATCGTCGTGCCGCAGTGCTCCGGCGGCAGCCTGGCGGACATCGGGCTGCGCGTCATGTTGGAGCACTACGGTTTCACGAACGTCGTCGAGCTGGGCGACATGCAGTCGCTGGAGACCGGCCCTGCGAAGATCACCGCGCTGCCGTTCCTCGGCGAGCACGGCGAGCTCGACATCCGGGCGAAGATGGTGCCGATGGTCCGTCTCGGCGGCCGGGGTTTCCTCTTCGCCACCGACACCTCGCCGGTCGACCCCACGATCTACGACCTCGTCGCGGAGGAGATCGGCACCATCGACGCGCTGTTCATCGGTCTCGAATGCGTCGGCGCGCCGATGAGCTGGCTCTACGGCCCGCTTCTCGAGGCGCCGCTGGCGCGTGAGCACAGCGAGGACCGCGCGCTCAAGGGCTCGTTCGCGGCGCCGGCGGACCGGCTGGCCGAGCAACTCGGCGCACGGCAGATCTTCGTCTACGCGCTGGGCATCGAGCCGTGGCTCAAGCACCTGACGGGGTGCCGGTACGACCCGGAGGCCGAACAGCTCAAGCAGGAGGTCATCCTGCGCGACCTGGCCGGCGCGCGCGACGTCAAGTCCGAGCTGCTGTACGTCACCGCGGAACGGTTCTGGCCCGTCGGCGACGCACGCGTGACGGTGTGACCCGGGAGCCCGGCGTGGACACCGGCGGGTGGCGCCAGGGCATGACACCGGGATCATCGCCGTCAGCCTCGCGCCGAGCAACCGGAACCTCAGGGGACCGTGACGGCACTCAGCCACCAACCACCGACCATCCGCACCGTCGCTGGGACCGCAGCCAACACTTTGAATTCCGGGGAGGCGGACTAGCGGTGGTCTATGACGAGGGCTCGGCCGGTCCCGGTGAGATCGCCGCGGCGGCGCGCGGCGCCGGTGCGGACGTGTTCCTCGTCGTGGACCGGGCCGCGCCGCACGTCGCCCGGCTCGCCCCCGCGCTCGGCCGCCGGTTCGACCTGCTCGACATCACCGGGCTGACAACGGAAGCGGCGGCGGCGCGGGTGTGTGCCAGAGCGCCGGACGGCCTGCTGACGTTCAGCGAGCACCGCATGGCGGCCACCTCCGCGTTCGCCGCGGCGGCCGGCGTGAAGCGGTGGCACACACCGGAGACGACGCGGCTGCTGACCGACAAGTACCTGCAACGCAGGGCTTTGGCCGACGCGGGCGTCGACACCACGCCGTGCGTGCTGGTGCCGGTGGGCGGTGCGGCACGGGCGGTCGGCGAGGTCGGGCTGCCCGCAGTGCTGAAACCCCGGCAGGGTACCGGAAGCCGTCACGTCCGTGCGGTGTGGACAGTCGAGGAGGCGGTCGCCGCCGTGGCCGAGTGTCCACAAGGGACGGACCTGCTGGCAGAACGCCTGCTCGTCGGCGACCCCGCCGCGGCCGGTTCTCCTTGGGGGGACTACGTGTCGGTGGAGACCGCGGTCTCTGACGGCGACTGCCGCCCGGTGTGCGTCACCGGCAAGTTCGCACTCGCCGAGCCGTTCCGCGAACGGGGTTCGTTTCTCCCGCACACTCTCGACGACCGGACCGCCACGCAAGTGACCGCGCTCGCCGAGGCGGCGATCGGCGCGCTCGGCGTCCGCGACGGCGTCGTCCACACCGAGATCAAGCTGACCGGGCGTGGGCCGCGCGTCATCGAGGTGAACGGCCGGGTCGGCGGCCTTGTTGCCGACCTGCTGCGCCGGGGCGCCGACTACGACCTGGTCGGGACCGCCGTGCGCCTCGCGCTCGGTCTGCCGCTCGAGACCGAACCGGTCGTCGGCGGGGTCGCCTACCAGTACACGCTCCTGGCGCCTATGGACGCGACGAGCCTGGTCGGCTTCGGCGGGCTGGACCGGCTGCGCGCGGTCCCCGGCGTCGACCTCGTCGATGTGCGGGCCACACCGGGGCAGTCGGTCGACTGGCGGGCCGGCGCGACGGGCCGGCTCGGCAGGCTCCACGGTCAGGTGCCCGACCACGCGACGCTCGAGCGGACCACGCGCGCCATCGAGACGGCCTTCGACGCCGTCTACACCACCGACGACGCGGTGCGGTGACACGGAGCCGAGAGGGAGGACGACGAAGGTGATCACGAACCAGGAGAATGGACGGTCTCTCTCGGCGGCGCAGCGGCGTCTGTGGCTCGCGTACAAGCTGGCGCCGCGCAGCGCGGAGTTCACCGCGCCGTGGGCCGGCCGGCTGCGCGGGGACGTCGACCTGGACGCGCTGCGGCGAGCGTGGCGGGTGGTGCTCGAGCGGCACGCGGAACTGCGTCTGCGGCTGGCCGAGGCGCGGCAACACGGCAGTGGCGAGCCGACCCGGTCGCACTGGCCGGTCGACGACTTCCCGTTGACCGTGCGGGAGATCGCGGCCGACACGCTCGACGCCGAGCTGGCCGGCGCGGTCACGCGGGTGTTCGACCTCGTCGGCGGCCGGCTCGCCGACGCCGAACTGCTGCGCCTCGGCCCTGGCGACCACGTGCTCGTGGTCGGCGCGCACCACGCGGTGGTCGACGGCCGCTCGATGGCCATCGTCATGCGCGACCTGTTCGCCGCCTACGCCGGCCGGGACCTGGCCGAGCCGACGCTGCCGTACCGGGACTACGTCGTCGGCGAGGCCGATACCCGGCCGGCCGGGGACAAGCTGGACTCCTGGATCGAGGACCTGCGGCTACCGGAAAGCCTTGAGCCGCTGGGTCTCGAGCCAGCGGCGCGGTCGGTGGACAAGGACGGCGACGTGGTGTCGCTGCCGCTGCCGGCGGCGGTCTGGGAGGCGCTGCGCGGGACGGCCCGCCGGCGCCGCACCACCCCACAGGTGCTCGGACTCAGCGCGTTCGCGCTCACCCTCGGCCGCTACACCGACACCGACGACCTGGTGATCGGCGGCACGATGGACACCAGGTCCGGCGACTTCGCCGACACCGTCGGCATGTTCGTCAACCCGACCCCGGTCCGGGTCCGGATCGACCAGGACGCGCCGGTGTCCGAGTTCTGCCAGTCGGTGCACCGCGGCCTACTGCGGGCCTTCACTCACCGCGACGTGCCGTTCGAGGAGGTCGTGCGCCGGCTGCAGGTCGTGCCGGACGTCACCAGGACGCCGGTCTTCCAGGTCCTGTTCAACTTCGAGGCCCGCGAGTCGGACCTGAGCGTGCCCGGCCTCGCGGTGGCGTCGGTCGAGCTGCCCGTCCGGGTGTCGAAGTACGACCTCACGATGGTGTTGCGGGACAACGGGGACACGGCCGAACTGCGCGCGACCTACCGCGCCGCGCGGTACACCCGCGCCCAGATCGAACAGTTCACCGCGCACGTGGCAACCGTCCTCAGTGGACTCGCGGCGGACGACGACGCCGTCTCCTCGCTCGCGATGCTGTCCGACGGCGAGCGCGAGCGACTGCTCGCGGCCGGCCGGGGAGCGTTGGTGCACAACGATTTCCGCGCGGTCCACGACGTGGTCGCCGACCTTGCCGCCGCCGAGTCGACGCGGCCGGCGGTCACCTGCGGCTCGACCACGCTGACCTACGGCGAGCTGCACGCCTGGTCCGGTGCCCTCGCCGGCGAGCTGGTGGCGAGCGGCGTCCGGCCGGGCACGCCGGTGGCGATCCTCGCCGAACCGTCCGCGGAGATGGTCGTCTCGGTGCTGGCCGTCCTGCGGGCCGGCGGCGGCTACGTGCCGCTGAACCACACCCACCCCGTCGCGCGGCTGACCGCGGTCCTCGTCGACGCCGGGGTGAAGATCGTGCTCGGCGACGCCGACTGGCAGACCAGGCTGCCCGACGTCCAGGTCATCTCGCCGGACGACGTGCCACGGGACGGCGCGCCGCCGCAGCACACCGTCGCGCCGGACGACACGGCGTACCTGATCTACACGTCGGGCACCACCGGTGAGCCGAAGGGGGTCGTCGTCGACCACGGCGCGCTGGCCGCGTCGACCGCCGCCCGGCGCGCGGTCTACGGGGGCTACCGCACCTTCCTGCTCGTCTCGCCGCTGTCGTTCGACTCCTCGGTCGCCGGGCTCTGGGGCACGCTGACGACCGGCGGCCGGCTGGTCGTCGCGCGGACCGACGACGTGCGTGACCCGGAGCGCACGGTCGGCCTGATCGGACAGCACGGCGTGACCGCCATGCTGTCGGTGCCGGCGCTCTACGCCGGGCTGCTGGACCATGCCGAGCGCACCGCCAGCGAGGGCATGCGGTCGCTCGAGGTGGTCGTCACGGCCGGCGAGGCGCTGCCGGAGTCGTTGGTGGCGCGGCACTTCGCACACAACGGCGCCGCCGCTCTGGTGAACGAGTACGGCCCGACCGAGGCCACGGTGTGGAGCACGTTCCGCAGGTTCGACCGGCCGGGACCGGTCGACATCGGTGGCCCGGCGCCCGGCGTCACCGTGTACGTCCTCGACCGGCGGGGCAGGCTGATGCCGCCCGGCGCCGCTGGCGAGCTGCACGTCGGCGGGCACAGCGTGGCGCGCGGCTACCTCGGCCGGCCGGAGGCCACCGCCGCCGCGTTCACCTCGGACGACCTCGCCGGGACGGGCGCCCGCCGGTACCGGACCGGGGACTGGGTGCGGTGGCGTGACGGCGGCCTGAGGTTCCTGGGGCGCCGCGACAACCTCGTCAAGGTCCGGGGCCACCGGGTCGAGCTTGGCGCGGTGGAGACGGCGCTGCGGCGGTGCGACGGCGTCGCCGACGCGGTGGTCCTGCTCGCGGGCGACGCGGCGAGCCTCGTCGGGTTCCTGGTCGCCGGAGCCGGTTGCGACGTCGCCGCGGTGCGCGGCCACCTGGCCGGACTGCTGCCGCCGCCGATGGTGCCCGGCGTGCTGCGCGTGGTCGATGAGCTGCCCCGCACCGCGCACGGCAAGGTCAACCACGACGCCCTGCGCGCGCTGGACGTTCGGCCGGTGACGACCGAACCGGCGCCCGCGTCGTCGGCCGGACCGGACCTGCTGGCCGCGGTGCGGTCGGCGTGGTGCGAGGTGCTCGAGGTCGACACGGTCCCGACCGACGTCAACTTCTTCGACGCCGGTGGACACTCGTTGCTCGTGCCGTCGCTGCAGATGGAGCTCGAGGACCGGGTGCGGATCACCCTGTCGATCGTGGAGCTGTTCGACGCGATGACGGTCGAGGCCCAGGTGGCGCTGCTCGCCGCGACCGCGGCACCGGCGGTCGAACCGGCAGTGGAACCCGAGGTGGCGGACCTGCGTCAGGCGCGGCTCGCCGGCCGTTCGCGCCGCACCGCCGGGGCGGAACGGCCGTGAGAGACCGGTCGCTGGACGTCGCCATCACCGGGCTGCACGCGCGGCTGCCGGGCCCCGAGGACGGCGACAAATGGTGGGCCGCCGTCTGCGCGGGCGAGACGATGACCACCCACCACGGTCCGTCGGCGCTCGCGGCCATGGGTGTGCCGGCGCACGTGTACACCGCGCAGGACTACGTGCCGGTGCGCGGCTGCGTGCAGGACAGCGACCGCTTCGACGCCGAGCTGTTCGGGATCAGCCCGCGCGAGGCGGAGCTGATCGACCCGCAGCACCGCCTGATGCTCGAGGCGAGCTGGGCGGCGCTGGAGGACGCCGGGTGCGACCCGCTCGCGGACCGGCTGCGCACCGCGGTCTTCGCGTCGTCGAGCACCAGCAGGTACATGGCGCGGATCGTGGCCGGTGAGCACGTCTCGCCAGACGTCCTGGAGAGCCTGACCGTCGGCGCGGGCCGGGACTTCATGGCCGCCCGGATCGCCTACCGGCTCGGGCTGGAGGGCCCCGCGGTCGGCGTGCTGACGGCCTGCTCGTCCTCGCTCGTCGCGGTGCACCTCGCGGTGCAGGCGCTCAACAGCGGCGACTGCGACCAGGCCGTGGTGGTCGCGGCGGCCGTGGGGTTCCCGCAGGCCGGCTACACCTATGTGCGCGGCGGCATCATGTCGGTCGACGGGCAGTGCCGGCCCTTCGACGCGCGGGCCACCGGCACGGTCGGCGGGTCCGGCGTCGTCGCGGTGGTGCTGCGCCGGTTCGACGACGTGCGCGCGGACGTGCGGAGCCACGGCGTCATCCTCGGGTCGGCGGTCAACAACGACGGGTCCGGGAAGGCCGGGTTCAACGCGCCGTCCGCGCGGGGGCAGGTGGCGGCCATCCGCGCCGCGCTGCGGGCCGGCGACGTCGACCCGTCGTCGCTCGGCTATCTGGAGGCGCACGGCACCGGCACGTACGTTGGGGACCCGATCGAGTGGTCGGCCATGTCGACCGCGCTACGCGTGGCCGGACTGCGCGGCGGGCGGATCCCGGTCGGCGCGGTGAAGGCGAACATCGGCCATCTCGACGCGGCCGCCGGCCTCGCGTCGGTGTTCAAGGTGCTGCAGGTGCTTCGGCACGGGCAGGTGCCGCCGGTCGCGAACTTCGCAACGCTCAACCCGCTGTTGGCCGACGGGGACTCGCCGCTGTGCGTGCCCACCGAGGTGGCGGAGTGGTCCGGCCCGGCCCCGCGGCGGGCGGGCGTCAGCTCGTTCGGCATCGGCGGCACCAACGCGCACGTGATCGTCGAGGAGGCGCCGCCGGAGCCTGATGACCCGCCGGCACCGGACCGGCCGTCGATCGTGGTGCTGTCCGGCATCCGTCCGTCCGCCGTGGACCGCGCGGCGGCGCTGTTGGCCGAGCACCTCGCCGACCACGAGGTGGCCGTCCCCGACGTGGCCTACACCCTGCGGGTCGGCCGTGCCGCGCTCGCGGAACGGCTCGCGGTGACCGGCCGGTCGCGCGTCGACCTCGCCGAGGCGCTGCGGGCCGGCGTCCGTCAGGTACGCGGGCGGGTGCCGGCGAGTGGGCCCCGGCCGTTGGTCGTGCTGTTCCCCGGGCAGGGCGCGCAGCGGCCGGGGATGGCGCTGCCGTTCCTCGACGGACTCCCCGGCTTCCCCGCCGCGCTCGACGAGTGCCTCGGCCACTTCGTGTCCGCCGGACTCGTTCGGGAAGCGTTGTGCGACAAGGACTTCCCGGCTGAGCGGTTGAACGCCACCGAGCTGGCGCAGCCTGCGCTGTTCGCGCTCGAGTACGCGGCGGCGCGGGCGTTGGTCCAGCTCGGCGTCGCGCCGGTCGCCTACGCGGGGCACAGTCTCGGTGAGCTGACGGCCGCGTGTCTCGCCGGCGCACTCGACCTGGCGACCGCGGCCGAGGTCGTCGGTCTGCGCGCCCGCGCCATGCAGAGCTGTCCTGCCGGCGCCATGGTCGCGGTGACCTGTACCGAGAGCGAGGCGCGGGCGCTGGCGGCGGACGCGGGGCTGGCGGTCGCCGCCGTGAACAGCCCCAGCGGTTGCGTGCTCAGCGGACCGGTCGAGGCCGTCGAGACGCTGACCCGCCGCGTGGCGGGCCGCGTACCGGTTCGGCGACTGCGCACCACCCACGCCTTTCACTCGGCGTCGATGGAGCCCGCCGTGGCGACCCTGCGCGCACACCTGACCGGCCGGCGCGGGAGCCGGTCGACCGTCCCCTTCGTCTCCACTGTGGACGGTCAGGTCGTCGCGCCGGGCACCGAGTCGCCGCTGGAGATGTTCGCCGACAGCGCCCGAGGCACAGTCCGCTTCGCGGACGGCGTCGCCGCGTTGCTCGACCGGTTCCCCGGCGCGCTGGCCGTCGAGGCCGGGCCGGGCCAGGCCCTGTCCGGCATGGTGACCGCGGTCGGGATGGACGCCGTGCCGCTGTCGCAGAACGGCGACCACGACGTGGCGCTTTCCCTTGCCGCGCTGTGGGTCCAGGGACAGCCGGTGGACCTGGCGCCGCTGTCGCCGGCCGCGCGGCGGCTGCACCTGCCGGTGTCGACCTTCGGTGGGGACCGGCACGTCGCGCCGGAGGCCGCGGTCGTGCCGGTCACCCCGGCCGCTCCGACCGCTGCACCGATCACGCTCCTGAATGTCGCCGAAGAGGTCGCGGACGCGTGGCGGAGCCTGCTCGGGGTGCCCGGTTTGACGCCGGAGTCGGACTTCTACGCCTGCGGGGGCGACTCCCTGCTGGCGGTGCGGCTCCTGCGGCGGCTCGAGGAGACCCTCGCCGTCGAGATCCCGCTCCGCGACCTGATGCTGGCTCGGGCCCTGGGCGACCAGGTCCGTCTCGTCGAACGGCTTCTGGAGGACCCGGATGAGTGACCACTTCGAGTGTGTCGACGTCGCGCTCCGGCGGCAGGTGGACCGCCGGCCCGACAAGGTGGCGATCTGGGACTCGACGGGCAGCGCGACGTTCGCCGAGCTGTGGGATCACGCCGCGCGGCTCGCGGGCGCCCTGCGCGGCAAGGGTGTCGGCGACGGCGACGCCGTCGGTGTGTTCGGCGTCGGGGACCGCGACTCGATCGTCGCGATGCTCGGCGTCCTGCTCGCCGGCGGGCACTTCGTCCCCGTCGACCCCGGCTATCCGGCGGAGCGCGTCGACCGCATGATGACGACCGCTGGGGCGACGGTCCTGCTGGGCACCGAGGGGCACGACGTGCCGGCGGTCGCGGGTGTGGACGTCTGGCAGGTGCGGCAGCTCGTGTCCGCGGGGGAACCGTCCGAGGGCACAGCCGGCGCGCCGGACCGGCTCGCCTACGTCATGTTCACGTCCGGCTCGACCGGCGCGCCGAAGGCCGTCGGGGTGCCGCACGGGGCACTGACCGCGCTGTGCCTGCGCGCCGGACCGGTGCGCCGCCGGGCGGACGACGGGTTCCTGGTGCACACGATCCTGACGTTCGACCCGTCGATGCTGGAGATCTGGTCCGCGCTGCTCGTCGGCGCCTCGGTGGTGTGCGCGCCGCGCAGGGCCGTGTCCCTGCACGAGACCGCCGACCTGTTGCGCGACAAGCGGGTGACCACCGCGATCCTCACGCCCGCGGTGTTCGCGTTGATGGTCGAGACGTACCCGGCCGCCCTCGGCGAGCTGCGCTGCCTGATCGTCGGCGGTGACGTGATGCCGGTGGCGCACGCGGCGCGGGTGCGGGAGCTGTGCCCCGGCCTCGAGGTCGTCAACTGCTACGGCCCGACGGAGAACTGTGTGGTCAGCACCGCGTTCTCGCTGACCGGCTGGGACGGGAGCGGCACGTCGGTGCCGATCGGGCCGCCGGTGGCCGGCTCGACGGCCTATGTGCTGGACGGGGCGCTGTGTCCGCTGCCGGTCGGCGAGGTCGGCGATCTCCACGTCGGCGGCGACCGGCTCGCCAGCGGGTACGTCGGCGACCCGGCGCTGACCGAGGAGCGGTTCGTGCCGGACCCGTTCGTGCCCGGCGCCCGCATGTACCGCACCGGGGACCGGGCCGCGCTGCTGCCTACCGGCGGGTTCGAGTTTCGGGGGCGGGAGGACGACGAGCTCAAGGTTCGGGGCTACCGGGTCAACCTCGCCGAGGTGGCGGCGCTGCTCGCGGAGGACCCGGAGGTGCGCGAGGTCGTCGCCGTGCCGGTCGGGTCCGGGCACGACCGGCGGATCCGGGCGTTCGTGCGGCCGGCGTCCGCCGAGGTGGACCCCGCGCTGATCCGGGCGCGGGTGGCCGCGCGAGCGCCGCAGTTCCTGGTGCCGGACGAGATCGAGCTGGTCGACGGG
>Ga0193717_1001295_pt1 | contig 15466 bp, 8 predicted proteins | sample U2c2metaG_FD_145900 | JGI IMG/M metagenome (GOLD analysis project Ga0193717, IMG submission 145900) | Soil microbial communities from a riparian zone of the East river system, Colorado, United States - U2c2 | ecosystem: Environmental > Terrestrial > Soil > Riparian zone | place: USA: East River... | reverse complement strand
CAAGAACCAGGGCGTCGACAATCTGCAGACAGCGTTCGCTGCGATCTTCGGCCAGGGCCTGTGGACGATCGCCGGCTCGATCACCGCATTCATCATCGGCCAGCTGATCGACGTGTCGATCTTCCACGCGATCCGCAAGCGCACCGGCGAGCGTCACATCTGGCTGCGCGCGACCGGCTCCACGCTGGTATCGCAATTCATCGACAGCTTCGTCGTGCTCTACATCGCGTTCGTGATCGGACCGCAGCACTGGTCGATACCGCTTTTCCTCGCGGTCGGTACGGTCAATTATCTGTACAAGTTCGTCGCGGCGATCGTGCTGACGCCGGCGATCTATGCTGTGCGCCGCGGTCTCGACGCGTACCTCGGGCACGATCTTTCCGAAGCCCTGAAGGCGCGCGCCGCGGAGCAGTAAACCGCCCCGCCTCGCCGACGCCCAAATGGGTGGGCCTTGGCCCACCCTATAAGCTGGCTTTCGGAAACGCTGAAGCAACACGCGGCAGCGCAGTAGCGGGCGAAGAGCGCCCCCTTCCGCCTGCCGGCACCTTCCCCCGCTGCGCGGGGGAAGGGAATAGTTCTTCCTGCTCGAATCCTTCCCCTGCGCAGCGGGGGAAGGTGCCGGCAGGCGGAAGGGGGCCGCTCGCCGCACGCCATCGCTCCCGGCGCTAGAATCAACCGGCACGAGGAGGGACGTCCCGTGTCCGAACCAGCACTCGACGCCGCATCCGCGCCGCCCGCGCAACCCACCGACCGGTTGTTCGCCGACGTCTACCAGCGCCTGAAGGCGATGGCGAGCCGCCAGCGGGCGCGCGCCGGCGGTGCTACGCTGAATACCACGGCGATCGTCCACGAGCTCTACGTCAAGATCTGCGACGAGGACGGCCCGGAGTTTGCCGAGCCGCTGCAGTTCTTCAGCTATGCGGCGCGCGCGATGCGCACGATCCTGATCGACTCGGCGCGCCGCCGGCTGTGCCGCCAGCGCATCGGGCTCGACGGCGGCACCGAAGCCGATCAGGCTGCCTCGAAGTCTGCCGACGCCAGCGCCGAGCAGGCGCTCGAGATCGATGCAGCCCTGAGCAAGCTCGAGCGCGATGATCCGCGCGCCGCGCGCCTGGTCGAGCTGCACTACTTCGCCGGCCTTTCGCTGCCGCAGATCGCCGAGGTGCTCGGCGTGACCACGCGCACGCTCAATCGCGACTGGCGTTTCGCGCGCGCGTTCCTCTACGGATCGCTGCGTTGACGATGTCGCTGTCCGCCGCCTTCGAGCGTTCATCGCGCAATGACCGGCCCACCCGCGAATACTGAGACCGAGCCCGAACGGCCGCCGAGCGGCAACGATTTCATCGCCCGCTTGCGCGACCTGTTCGATCGCGCCCTCGACGTTCCGCGCAGCGAACGCGCGGCATGGATCGAGACGCATGCGCCGGATGCCGAAGAGCGCGCGGCGCTCGAACGCCTGCTCGAATCGGACGCCGACACCTCCGGTTTCTTCGAAACGCCGGCCAGCGAACACGTCGCCGGGCTGGCCGAGGATCCGGCCTCGCCAGACGGCCTGATCGGCACGCGCATCGGCGCGTTCCGTCTGGTGCGCCTGCTCGGCAAGGGCGGCATGGCCGCGGTCTTCCTCGGCGAACGCGAGGGCGGTGATTTCGAGCAGCTGGCGGCGGTCAAGGTGTTGCGCCGCGGGCTCTATTCAGAGCTCGAGCAGCGCCTGTTCCAGCGCGAGCGCCGGGTCCTCGCGGCGCTCGCGCATCCGAACATCGCGCACCTGATCGACGGCGGTCTGACCGATGCCGGCATCCCGTTCCTGGTCATGGAATACGTCGACGGCCTGCCGGTCACGCGTCACGCGGCCGAGCACGGCCTCGGCGTGCGCGCGCGCATCGAACTTTTCCTGACCATATGCCGCACCGTCGAAGCGGCGCACCGCAGCCTCGTCGTCCATCGCGACATCAAGCCGTCGAACATCCTGGTGACGCGCGACGGCACGGTCAAACTGCTCGACTTCGGTATCGCCAAGCTGATGGAGGACGACGGCGACGCGCCGACAGCGGCCGTGTTCACGCCGGAATATGCGGCGCCGGAACAGCTCGCCGGCAAGCCGGTGACCACCGCGACCGACGTTTATGCGCTCGGCATTCTGCTGTACGAGCTGCTGCTCGGCGTGCGTCCGGGCGCGGTGCCCACGCGCCGGCCGTCCTCGCAGGCCGCAGCCGCGGGCGACATGGCCGCGGCAACGCCGCATGTGCTGCGTCGCGTGCTGCGCGGCGATCTGGACAACATCCTGCTGCGCGCGCTCGAACCCGAACCCGAGCGGCGCTACGCCTCGGCCGGCGCGCTCGCCGACGACATCCAGCGGCATCTGGCCGGGCGCCCGGTCGAGGCGCACCCGCCGTCGCGCTGGTATCGCACGCGCAAGTTCGTGCAGCGCCATCGCGGCGGCGTCGCCATCACCGCGGCGCTCGTGCTCGGCATTCTCTCCGCGCTCGGGCTTGCGCTGTGGCAGGCGAACATCGCACTGCGGCAGGAACAGGCGGCGCGGCACGAAGCGCAGCGCGCCAACACCGTGCGCGATTTCATCGAAAAACTGTTCGAGCCGGTCACCGAGGGCGTCGCCGCGGCCAAGCAGCCGACGCTGAGCGATCTCGTCGCCGCCGGCGTCGGCCGCCTCGAAGCGACGCGCGATCTCGGCGACGCCGAGCGCGTCGACCTGACCCTGATGTTCGCGCGCCTGCAGGAAAACCTCGGCGAGTTCGCACGCGCGACCGAGCTTGCCGACGCCGCCAACGACATGGCGCGCGCCAGGCTCGATCCGCTGCACCCGAAAGCGATCGAGGCGCTCGCACTCAGCGGCACGCGCCGCGTACGCGACGACGACCACGACGGCGGCGAACCGATGCTGCGCGAAGCGAAACGCCGGCTGGACGCGACCGGCATCGGCGGCAGCGTGCTGATCGGCGTGCTCGACAACCTCGCCGTCGTCGAGATGGACAATGACCGCACCGAAGCGGCGCTGCTGCTCTCGCGGCAGGCGCTCGACGAATTCCGCCGCACCTATGGCGACGATGCGAAGGAGACCGCGGCCGGATACAACAACCTCGGCTACGGCCTGGTCGGCGTCGGACGCTTCGACGAAGCCGCCGACGCGTACCGGCGCGCGCACGAGATAGATATCCGCTATCGCCAGCCCGACAGCTACGACGTGCTCGGCGTGGTGTCCAACTGGGGCTGGGCACTCGCGCGCGCCGGGCGCATGCGCGAGGCGCGCGCGCGTCTCGCCGAAGCCGACGCGGGCCTGCTGGGCCTCGGCGGCAAGCCGCGCGGATTCCATGTCATCAACGGCCAGAAGCTGTGCATCGTCGACGCGCAGTTCTCGCCGCCCGCGCTGGCCGCGCGATCTTGCGCAAGCATGCTTGCCGTCACCGCGGCGGCGGTCGGCGAGGACGACGATACCTATGCGGACTCGCTGCGCTTCGAGGCGGCGCGCCTGGTCGGCATCGGCGAGGTCGCGCGCGCCGAGTCGCTGCTCGATCAGGCCGCGGCTGCCTACGCGGACACGGCGCGGTATGCGCGCGAGCGCGCCGGCGTGGCCGGCATGCGCGCGGAGACAGCCTGGTTCCGCGGCGATGTCGCGGCAGCGCGCCGCGAAGCGCTCACCGCACGGCCGCTGATCTCGCGGCAGACCGATTCGCGCGTGACCGCGTTGCGCATCGACGGTGTGCTGCTGCTCGCCTGCGAACGCACGCCCGCGACCGATTGTCCAGCCGACGTCGCCGACTCCGTGCATGCGGGCCTGCGCACCTACGCAACCAGCGACGATCCGCGGCTGCTGCTGCCGCGCCTGATGTACGCACGCGTGCTGATGGAGCGTGATGCCGGCGAAGCGGTCGAGGAGATCGAAGACGCCATCGCCAGAGGCCGCGCCGAGCTCGCCGACGAGGACGCGCTGCTCGCGACCGCTCGCACATGGCGCGCGATCGCGCTCGATCGGGCGGGCGCCTGCGAGGAAGCGTCGAAGCAGCGCGCTGCGATCGATGCGGTCGCGATCGACCGCCCGGCCTATCCGTGGCTGGCCGAAGCACGCGCCGTGCTGGACGAATCGGCGCGCTGCGCTGCACGACCCTGAGCCGCCTGCGCCTTGCGCGGCGCATCGCTGCAAACAGTGCGCGTTTGCAGCGCTGACGCGGATTGTCGCTGTCCCCGGCGCTCGTCCGTTCCTCGCCTATGACCGGCTCGCAATCGCCGGGATGGAGAGGACGCCATGCAATCGCGAATACTTGCCGCCGCCACCGCGGCGATGCTTGCGGCCGCCGCAACCGGTGCGCACGCAGCCACTTTTCGTGTCGGCAGCGGCGCGGGCTGCACGCACACCACGATCCAATCCGCGATCGACGCTGCCGCAGAAACGCCGGACGAGGCCGATTTCATCCGCCTCACGCGCAGCCTCGATTACGACGACGTCGCGCTCGACATTCGCAATCAGCATCTGATTCTCGAAGGCGGCTACGCGAATTGCACGACCGGGTTCGCGGATGGCACGCGCACCGTGCTGACCGGCAACGGCGACGACAGCGTGTTGCGCATTCGCGGCTACGGCGATGTCGTGCTCATGCGCCTCACCATCACCGGCGGCCACCAGCCGCGGTTCAACTACGGCTATGGCGGCGGCGTGCAGATCTCCGGCGGTCCGCATCTGGTCAGTCTCGATCACGTGCTCGTCACCGGCAACGACGCCGGGCATGGCGGCGGCATCAGCCTGCGCAACGATATTTCCGGCGATCCCAACCAGGTGCAGCTGGTGCTCGGCGACGATACGGTGGTCTCGTTCAACGAGGCCGGCTTCGCGGCCGACGCCGGCTCGCTGATCCAGGGAGGTGGCATCTATTGCCACGAATCCTCGATCAGGATGATCGGCGGCGGCAGCACGTCGATCACCAGCAACACTGCGAACCATGACGGCGGCGGCATCGGCGCAGTGCAGTGTGACCTCACCATCGCACCGCACGGCACGTTCGGCAGCTTCAATGGCATCGTGCTGAACAGCGCCGGCCGCGACGGCGGCGGGTTGGTCGTCGATGGCTTCAGCGGTGGCGGCACGAAGCTCTATGTCACCGACCCGAACAAGCCGGTATACGTGTCCGGCAACAGCGCCGGCCGCGAGGGTGGCGGCATCAAGGTCAACTCGGCGGCGCGCGTGACCGGCTGGGACCTGATCGTCGACGGCAACCGCTCCTACGGCGAGGGTGGCGGCGTGTCCGTGTATTGCAGCAGCGGAGACGAGGACGCGAGCTTCTACCTACACGGCACATCGGCCGATGCGCCCGCCGGCGCCGTCAACTGCGCGGCGGGCAAGCGTTGCAACAGCGTCAGCGACAATATCGCGCAGAACGAATCGAACGAGCCGCAAGCGGCCGCGGCGATCCGCGTGGGCGCCGATCCGTTCTTCGGCGAAATCTGCGATGGGCAAGCGGTTCTGTTCCGCACCCGCATCGAGGGCAATGCCGGCAGGAACCTGATGCGCGTCTACGAAGCGGATGATTTTGGCGACATCAGCGACGCATTCGCCCACATCGCCGGCGCAACCGTTACCGGCAACGATGTCAGCGAAGCGCTGCTGCAGACCGGCCTGTCGTCAACCAATGAGTACAACAGCGCGTTCTTCATCGAGGCGTCCACCATCGCCGGCAATATCATCGGCGGCGCCGACGTCATCCGCTCGCACAGCAACCTCTCGATCGCGAGCAGCATCGTCTGGCAACCGGGCAAGCGCGTACTGAACCTCAGCGAGGGCGATCTCGATGCGGACGACGTCCAGCATGTGCTCGCCAGCGACCTGACCGATATTCCGCCTTCGTCGACGAACTTCATCGCCGATCCGCGCTTCATGGATCCCGAGCTTGGCGACTTCCACCTGCACGCCTCCTCGCCCGCGATCGATTATTCGCCTGCGCTGACAATCTTCGGCGATGCCGATGCCGAAGCCGATGACCTGCCGCGCGTCGTCAACCTCGCGCTGGTTCCTGACGGCGACGGCTTCGGAGCACAGGATCTCGGTGCCTACGAACGCCAGTCGATCGGCAATCTGGTACGCAATCAGGAATTCGACGAGGACCTGCACATCTGGACCGACGTCGCGCCGGCGGCGACCAGCTGGAGCGCCGAAGATCATGTCGGCTCGTCGGCGTCGGGATCGATTGAAATCTACGACACCACGACGGCAACACGGGTAGTCGGCTCCAGCCAGTGCATCGGCATTCCGGGCCCCGGCACGTATCGACTCAGCGGCTACGGCTGGACCCACGGCGAGCGATTCCTGCCCAACCCCGACCACGCCATCCTCGGCTGGGCCTACCGCCGCGACAGCGCCGATTGCACGGGCAGCGCGATCGCCGGTTCCGGCGAGAGCCAGGCTGCCGACGCCGCCGACTGGCGCGCGATCGGCGCGCAATTCATCGTCGTCGCGGCGGGCGACTGGACACCGGCCACGACGATCGAAGTGCAGCTGATTCAGGAGAAGACTTCGAATCCCATCGGCGGGGCCAGCGATCTGGTGCGTTTCGACGGCATCGTGCTGGTGCCGGATACCGACGTCATCTTCGCCGACGGCTTCGACGGTCCCTGAGATTGCGGCTAACCGTGTCGGCAGCGCTGTCGCTGCCGGGCGGCCTCGTTCGTTCCTACTCAATGAAACGGATTCCATTCGACCCAGGGAGTATCGTCATGACCGCCTTCGCTCGTACCTCATTGTCTGCCGTCACCGGATTGCTGCTGGCGACCGCGCCGGCCGCAGCCATCGGCGACGACGGCTGGTTCGCTTCCGACTGGGGCACCTACGCGAGCGGCCGCACGCTGCTGAACTTCGGCGAGCTCGAGCCGCAAGGCGCCGATGCGAATGCGATGACGGTGCTTGCCGACGGCAGCTTCGTCATCGCCGGCAGCCGCACCGCAGGTTCGAGCTTCTTCCACATGGCCGCGGCGCGTGTCGATGCCAACGGCGTCCATGATTCCGGCTACGGATCCGGCGGAGTCGCCAGCTTCGATCCGCCCGGCAGTTACCTGTCGGTCGCCAATGCCATCGTGCACCAGAGCGATGGCAAGACGCTGCTGATCGGCACCGCGAACTACGGCACGCTCGGCAACGGCAACGGCGATTTCAGCGTGTGCCGGCTCACGGTCGGCGGAACGCTCGACTCAGGCTACGGAGTCGACGGCTGCAGCCGCCAGGGTTTCGACATCGGCACGCCGAACGACTATGACGAAGCGCTGGCTGCCGCGCTCGATGGCGACGGCCGCCTGGTAGTCGCGGGCTCGGTCATGAACGATCCGGGCAACGTCGAGCGCTCGAAGTTCGGCGTGCTCCGGCTCGATGCCCGCGGAACGCTGGACACTTCGTTCGGCAACAACGGACATGCGCTCGTGCTGCGCTTCGACGAGATCGCCGGCGCACCCACGACCGAACGCGTCAACGCGCTCGCGATCGCCGCCGACGGCCGCATCGCAATCGGTGGCATCAGCCGGCGGACCGATGTGGCGGAGGCGCACTTCGCCGTCGCGCAGCTCGACGCCGACGGCATGCCGGATGCCGGTTTCGGCGACGGCGGCGTGGTCCAGGAACTGCCGTTCCCGGTCTCATTCCTCGATGCGCGGGCATTGGCATTCCAGCACAGCGGCGACCTGATCGTCGCCGGCAACACGCAGTACGGGGCTGATTCGGTGCACATGGCTGCGATCCGCCTGCGCGCGGACGGCGACGTCGACACGACGTTCGGCAGCAGCGGCTTCCGGCTGGTCCGGTTTTTCCTGAGCGGGCCGAACCGCGATTCCTGCAACGCGATTGCGATACAGCCGGACGGCAGGATCCTGCTCGCCGGAACCGTCACCGATATCTACGAAATGCCCGCACGGCAGAAACTCGCGGTCACGCGCCTGCACGCGGACGGCGCGTTCGATACCACGTTCGGCAACGTCGACAGCGGATTCCTCGGCGATTTCTATCTCGAGAACACGGCGTCGAACGACGGCCATGCGCTGGCCGCCATCGCGCTGCAGGGCTCGCGCATTGTTGCCGCCGGCAATGCGTCGCGCAACGGCGACGCGGACGGGCACGATCGCTTCATCGCGATCGCGCTGACCAACGACAGGATCTTCGGCGACGGTTTCGATCCCGCCGAGTAGCTGCGCGCGACCACGCGTTGCCGCCACGGAGTTCCGCCGCAAGTCACCGGAGGCGGCGCCTGCAGGCGCCGCCAGCCGACTTTGCATTACCATCCGCGATCGTTCGCTGAAATCCCCGTCGATCCCGATGCGTCTTTTCCGATATGCGCTGCTGAGCTGGGCCGTGTGTGCAAGCTACGCAGCCGCCCAACCGCCGACTGCCATGCCTGCCGACTGGATCACGCCCGCCGAGCGGGCGCAATTTCGCACGACCCCTTCCTACGACGAAACGCACGCTTACCTCGAGCGCCTCGCCGCCGCCGCACCGCGGCACATCCGCCTGACCCGCTTCGGCGTGTCGCCGGAAGGGCGCGACCTGATGCTGGTCGTGGCGGCAAAGGACGGCGAATTCACGCCCGAAGCCGCGCACGCGTCCGGCAAGGAGATCGTGCTCGTGCAGGCCGGTATCCATGCCGGCGAAATCGAAGGCAAGGATGCCGGGCTGATGCTGCTGCGCGACCTGACCGTCGGCGGCAAGCACGCTGGCCTGCTCGATCACGCAATCCTCGTGTACCTGCCGATCTTCAACGTCGACGGGCATGAAAACGCCAGCGCGTACAACCGCATCAACCAGAACGGCCCGGCCGAGATGGGCTTCCGCGCGACCGCGCAATATCTCAATCTCAACCGCGACTACACCAAGGCCGACGCACCCGAGATGCGTGCGTGGCTGGCGATGTTCGACGCGTGGATGCCCGACCTCTTCATGGACATCCACACCACTGACGGCGCGGACTACCAGTACGACCTGACCTGGTATCTCGAGGAATGGGGCCCGCTGCATCCGGCGGTGAAGGCCTGGCAGGACGCGGCGTTCAAGCGATCGATATTTCCCGCGCTCGATGCGATGGGACACGAGCAGGCGCCGTATCTCGATCTCGTCGATCACCGCGACATCACCAAGGGCGTCGGCAATTTCGGCTCGGGGCCGCGCTTTTCGACCGGCTACGTGGCACTGCGCAACCGCGCTGCGCTGCTGGTGGAAACGCATATGCTGAAATCGTACGAAGTGCGCGTGCGCGCGACCTACGACCTGATCGTCGCCACGCTCGGCTATTTCAATGCGCATCCCGGCACATTGCGCAAGGCGGTGACGCAGGCCGATGCCGACACCGTCGCCCGCACGCAAACGCCTGGAGCGCAACTGCCGCTGGTGTTCAAGACCACCGACAAGCCGACTCCGCTGAAGCTCAAGGGCTACGCGTTCACGCAGACGAAGAGCGAGATCTCCGGCGACACCTGGGTCAGCTACGATCCGACCCGGCCGAAGACCTACGAAGTTCCGTTCTTCCGCGATCTGATTGCGACCGAATCGGTGCAGCTGCCGGCGGCGTACATCGTTCCGGCCAGCTGGCCACAGGTCATCGAGAAACTCGCGCAGCACGGCGTCCGCTTCGAACGTCTCGCGCACGCGCAGACGCTGCGCGTCGAGCGCTATCGCCTTGGCAATCCCGTGTGGGACGCCAAGCCGTTCGAAAGCCGCCACCTGCTGCGCGATTTCTCCAGCGCGACCGAATCGGTATCGATCGAATTCCCTGCGGGTTCGGCCGTGGTGCCGATGGACCAGCCGGCCGCGAACGTGATCGCGAATCTGCTCGAGCCGCGCGCACCTGATTCGCTGCTGCGCTGGGGCCTGCTCGACGCGAGTTTCGAGCAGAAGGAATACGCCGACGCGCGTGTCGGCGAACGGCTCGCGCGCGAGATGCTGGCGAAGGATCCCGCGCTGAAGGCGGAATTCGAGGCGAGGATCGCCGCGGATGCCGCATTCGCCAAGGACCCGGCTGCGCGGCTGGCGTTCTTCTACGAGCGTTCACCCTGGTATGCGACACAGCGCATCGGCAGCTATCCGGTCGTGCGGCTGGATGCGGCGGCGCTGGCTGAGAGCCGCGGCGCGCGGTGAGCGCCGGCGTCGCTGTGCGGCTCCCGTAGCTGTACCGCAACTCACTCTCGTCGTCCCGGCGAACACCGGGACGACGAGAGTAATTGGGCCCCGGAAAAACAACCCTCCGGCGTCCGCTACAATGTAAACATCGCGCAGGGTGACCTTCGACACTGTGAGCGGCCGCTGCGCCCTCCTAGCCTCGCCGATCGCACTTCCAGGAATCCCAAATGTCCCTTGTCCGGCCTCGCGCACTCGCGGCGACCTTGGCGTTGCCGCGAGCAGCGGCATCGACACGCGCATTTCGACGGCGTGATCTGGGAATCGACATCATCCCGTCAGGATTTCACGTTTCGAGGAGAACAAGCATGAGTCGCAAACTGTTCCAGCCGCTGGCCGCCGCGATCTCGATCGCACTCACCGCCGGCACCGCATTCGCCGCGCCGACGTTCGATGTCAACGACATCGACAAGGCGATCAGCCCGTGCACCGATTTCAACAGCTTCGTCAACGCCAAGTGGGTGGCGAAGAATCCGATTCCGTCCGACCGCACGCGCTGGGGCGCGTTCGACCAGCTGCGCGAGCACAGCCTCGAGACGCAGCACGAGATCGCCGAAAGCGCGGCGAAGGACGCGCAGGCGAAGGCCGGCTCGATCGAGCAGAAGGTCGGCTGGTTCTATCACTCCGGAATGGACGAGGCGGCCGTCGAGAAGGCCGGCGCGACGCCGCTGAAAGGCGAGATCGCGACGATCGATGCGATCAAGGGCGCACCGGACATCGTCGCCTATGTCACCGACAGCGCCGCGCAGGGCCGCACCGACTTGTTCACGGTCGCAGCGCTCGCCGATTTCAAGAACGCCTCCACGCAGATCGCCTACACGTTCCAGGGCGGTCTCGGCCTGCCGACGCGCGACTACTACGACAAGCCCGACTACGCGGAGCTGCGCGATGCGTACAAGGCACACGTCGCCAAGGTGTTGACGCTGTCGGGCGTGCCTGCAGCGCAGGCCAAGCAGCAGGCCGAACACGTGCTCGCATTCGAGACGCGACTGGCGAAGGCCTCGCTGACGCCGGTCGAATTGCGCACGCCGGAGAACCAGTACCACTTCGTCACGTTCGAGGAAGCCGCCAAGGTTACGCCGAACATCTCCTGGCAGAAGTTCTTCGCCGCGCAGGGCGCCGAGATCAAGGGCGGCTTCTCACTGTCGCAGCCGAAGTTCTTCGCCGAAGTCGATGCGATGCTGAAGGACGTGCCGGTGGACCAGTGGCGCGCGTTCCTGCGCTTCCACGCGGTCGATTCCGCCTCGCCGTACCTGTCCAAACCGTACTCCGACGAGCACTTCGCGTTCTACGATCAGAAGCTCAACGGGCAGAAGGAACAGCAGGTGCGCTGGAAGCGCGTGCTGAACGCGCTCAACGAGAACACGGGCATGGCGCTGGGCGAGCTGTATGTCGCCAAGGCGTTCCCGCCGGAATCGAAGGCGCGTGCGAAGGAGCTCGTTGCCAACCTGCAGGCCGCGCTGAAGGCGCGCATCGAGAACCTCGACTGGATGAGCGCCGAGACCAAGACCAAGGCGATCGAGAAGTGGGCGACGTTCCTGCCCAAGATCGGCTACCCGGACAAGTGGCGCGACTGGTCGGGCCTCAAGCTCGCCAACGACAACTACTACGCCAACGTCACCGCCGCGGCCAAGTACAACTACGACTACGAAATGGCCAAGGTCGGCAAGCCGACCGATCGCCTCGAGTGGGGCATGACGCCGCAGACCGTCAACGCCTACTACAACCCGACCGACAACACGATCAACTTCCCGGCCGCGATCCTGCAGCCGCCGTTCTTCGATGCCAAGGCCGACGATGCGATCAACTACGGCGGCATCGGCGCGGTGATCGGCCACGAGGCCACGCACGGCTACGACGACCAAGGCAGCCAGTTCGACGCCAAGGGCAACAACGTCAACTGGTGGACCAAGGACGACCGCGAGAAATTCGACGCGCGCACCGACCGCCTGGTCAAGCAGTTCGACGCCTACGAGCCGCTGCCGGGCAAGCACGTCAACGGCAAGCTGACGCTCGGCGAGAACATCGCCGATCTCGGCGGTCTCAATGTCGCGCACGACGCATTGCTGGTCGCGCTGAAGAAGGACCCGTCGCAGAACAAGACCATCGACGGCTACACGCCGGACCAGCGCTTCTTCCTGAACTTCGCGCGCGTCTGGCGCGGCAGCATCCTGCCGCAGCGCCAGGAAGTGCTGCTCAACTCGGATCCGCACGCGCCGGCCAAGTTCCGCGCAATCGGCGCGCCGTCGAACATGCCTGCATTCGCACAGGCATTCGAGTGCAAGAGCGGCGATACGATGGTGCGCGGCGGCGATCAGCAGGTGAAGATCTGGTAATCGCGGTTCGACATGCGGGCCGGCCAGGCGCCGGCCCGCAGTCCCTGAATGCTTACTCCAGGCGCATGCGTCTGACGATCGCAACAAACCGCGGCTCATCGCGCAGCGGATCCCAGCGGCGATCGACCTTCAGAAACGTCATGCGCACATCGCGCGCCGCATAGCCGCGCTCGAGCCAGTCCAGCGCCTGCTCGTTTTCGCCGAGGCCGACATGGATCGTCGCGATGCTGGTCGGCGCAACATACTCAGGCGCCGCGCGCGCTAGCAGCGAATCGAGTATTGCCCGCGCGTCGTCCTGCCGCCCGGCGCGTCCAAGCGCATAGCCGAGCATCGAAACCGCCTGCTGGCTGCCGCCGGAAAGATCGCGTGCACGGGTGAAATCGGCGACCGCTTCGTCATAGCGTTGCGCATCCGTGTCCAGCCAGCCGCGCACCAGATGCGCGATCCAGAAATCCGGATTCGAGCGCAGCACGCCTTCCACCTGCTGGCGTGCTTCTTCGACGTGGCCGGCGTAGCCGATGAAGCTCGCTTCGAGCGCGACATACAGCGGCGACAGCGGATCGAGAGCACGCGCACGCTCGCTCTCGTGCAGCGCGTCGGCGTGGCGGCCGGTGTTCGACAGCAGCGCGGCATAGCCGAAATGCGCATCGGCGAAACTCGGCTGCAGCTCGATGCCGCGCCTGAATTCGGTTTCCGCGGCGGCCCAGTCCCAGTCGTACCAGAACGACACGAAGCCAAGCGGAACATAGGCCTCGGCGAGTGTGTCGTCGATCTTCAGCGCATGCAGCGCGGCTGCCTTGGCCAATGGCAGCACGTTCTGCGGATCGGCATCGCTGATGATCGCCTGGCGCCGATAGCCCTCGGCCAGGCCGACGTAGGCCAGCGCGTACGAAGGGTCGAGCGCCAACGCCTGGCGGAAGAAGTCGATGCCGGTTTCGAGCTCGGGCGGCGTCGCTTTCTGCAGATGAAAGCGCCCGTGCAGATAGAGCTGGTACGCCTCGACGTTGCGCGTGTAGTTCTCGGCCATCCGGCGGCGCTGGTCCCGATCGAGCTGCAGCGACAGCGCGGCGGCGACCTGCTGCGTGATCGCATCCTGCACCGCGAACACATCGGTGAAGCTCGCGTCGAACGTGCCCGACCACAAGGCCGCGCCGCCCGGCACCGCGAGCAGGCGCGCATTGAGCCGCACCTGATCGCCTTGCCGCTGGATATGCCCTTCCAGTACCGATGCGACGCCGAGCGCGCGGCCGGCGGCGACGGGGTCCTGATCGGCAAGGCCGAACCGCCGCACAGCGCTCAACGAGCGCACTACAACGTGTCGGTCGGTGCTCAGCTTGGCGATCAGCGTATCGGCCATGCCGAGCTCGAGCACCTCGTCGCGCGAATCGGGCAGCAGCGGCTTGAACGGCAGCACGGCGAGCGTCGGAATAGACGCCACCGGAGACGTGACCGCGCCGGATCGCCACAGCCACGCTCCCGCGCCAAGGATCGCAAGCGCGGCAATCGCCAGCAGGAGCCCCATGCGCGTCCCGTGCACGCGAGACGGTGACGACGTCTGCGGATGCGGTTGTTCGATGTCGGCAACGCCATCGTTGACGGTCGTTTCGATGCGCACCGGCGCGACGAAGCGATAGCCCTGCCCGGCTCGGTCACGATGTAACGATGGTCGCCGGCGCTGGCGCCGAGCACGCGGCGCAGCACCGAGATGTTCTGCGTGAGGTTGTTCTCCTCGACGATGCGCTTGGGCCAGATCGCCGCGATCATCGCTTCCTTGCCGAGCACGCTGCCGGCGTTCTGCACGAGCAGCAGCAGCGTGTCGAATACCTTCGGCGTCAGCGGCACCTGCGCGCCGCCGTTCCGGCGCAGTTCGCGCGAAACCGGATCGACCTCGAATTCGTCAAACACGTAGCGGCGCGGCAGGTGCTCGCTCACGTCCACTCCCGGCGATTCGACTCGTCCATCCGCCTCATCAAACGACCGCTGGCCTCGTCCGATTCTTGGCTCCGACCGCCGCCGGGGTCAAGGGCGGGCCTTGCCAGCGCTTTTCAGGATTCTTCAGGAAGTTTGAGCGGTGAATCCAACGACTTTCAGCGCTGCGGCGACGCAGCCTCGCATCGTCCGGCAGCCGATCGCGACAAGCGAGGCCGCCGGCACCGATATCAACCTACCTGGAGACGAACGACATGAACACATTGACACGAATCACAACCGCGCTGGTATGCATGGCCACGCCACTCCTCGCGCTTGCCCAGCCCGGAGCGATGCAGTCGCTTCCCGGCGTGGACGATCTGTGGGAAGCCGCGTCGATTCCGGAGCGGCGCATGGAGGGATTGTGGGACGAACATGTGACGATCCGGAACTGCAAGACCGGAGCGGCGCTGATGACGCTGCGGGCGACCAACCTGTTCATTCGCGGCGGCGCGCTGACGGCTACCAATGCCGCCCCGCCGATGTCGGCGAGCCCGACCTACGGACAATGGTGGCACGAAGGACAAGGCATCAATTTCGGAGCGAAGATGCGTTTCTTCCGTTTCAACCCGGACGGCTCCTACGCGGGCATTCGCGAGATCTCGCGCGAGATCACCCTCGACGAGGACGCGAACATGCTGACGGGCACGATCGACGCGCAGGACTACGACACCAATGACAATCTGATACAGGTCATCTGCGCGACCGAAACCGGTAATCGCGTGCAGTCCCCGTAAACGCTGGCACCGCTGCAGCATGAACGACGGCGCCCTCGATGGGCGCCGTTTTTATTTCGCGCGATCGCGCGCTATCTTTCCGCGTAAGCGTGCACCGCCTCCCACCCAGTGCCTTTGTTCTTGTTGCTCCTCGCGAAAACCGCCTCACGTCCCTGTGGGTTCCACGCGCATCCCTGCGCGCGGGTCACTTTCTCTTGCTTGCCCAAGAGAAAGTAACCAAAGAGAAGGGCACCCCCGCGGGCGCGGTCGGCCTGTCGGCCGACTGCGCGAGG
>Ga0193717_1001292_pt1 | contig 15500 bp, 15 predicted proteins | sample U2c2metaG_FD_145900 | JGI IMG/M metagenome (GOLD analysis project Ga0193717, IMG submission 145900) | Soil microbial communities from a riparian zone of the East river system, Colorado, United States - U2c2 | ecosystem: Environmental > Terrestrial > Soil > Riparian zone | place: USA: East River... | reverse complement strand
GGTGGGGTGGTGACCGGCTACGAAGGTTCCCCCGAGAGGCCGGATGAGACCTTGGTGTGGGTGTCGGGCTCGCTCTATCCCGAGAGCAGCGGGACCTGTGTCGCGAGCCTCGCCGCTACCGTCGGCGGGCCGTAGCCGGCTGACCGAGCGCGCGGCGGGCGGCCTGGGGGTCGCCCGCCGCACGGTCAGTCCAGGACCGCCACGTCCAGGTGCGCCAGACGGTTCGGATCGGCGAGGATGTCGATCGCGACGATCCGGTCCTCGATGACCGTGAAGCCGAACACCACCTGCGGGCGGCCGTCGCGGAAGACGACCATGCCGGCCGCGCCGTTGACCAGCGCCGGCCGGACCACGCCGCCGGCCCCGGACTGGCGGAACGTGAACGCCTGCCCGGCCACCTCGGCCGGACCGTGGACCACCCGCGAGGCGCCGGCGGGCAGGGCGCCGCCGTCCGCGCGGAGCACCACGTCCGGGTCGAGCACGGCCACCAGCCGGTCGAAGTCGCCGTCGTTCGCGGCCGCGAAGAACGCGTCCACGACGACGCGCTGACGGCCGAGGTCGGCGTCCGGGGTGGTGGGCGTGCCCTGCACGCGCCGCCGCGCGCGGCTCGCGAGCTGCCGGGTCGCGGCTGAGGACCGGCCCACGATCGGCGCGATCTCGTCGAACGGCAGCGCGAACATGTCGTGCAGCACGAACGCGAGCCGCTCCGCCGGGTCCAGCGTGTCGAGGACCACGAGCAGCGCGAGGCCGACGGAGTTGGCGAGCAGCGCCTGGTGCTCGGGGTCGAACCCGTCCGCGCGGCCCACGATCGGGTCCGGCAGGTGCGTGCCGGCCGGTTGTTCGCGGCGCGCGTTGCGGGAGCGCAGCATGTCGAGGCTCACCCGGCCCACGACGGTCGTGAGCCAGCCGCCAAGGTTGTCGACGTCGCTCGTGTCCGTGCGGGCCAGCCGCAGCCACGCCTCCTGCACGGCGTCGTCGGCCTCGGTGAGCGAGCCGAGCATCCGGTACGCCACCGCGCGCAGGTGGGTGCGGTGCGTCTCGAACCGCTCGGCGAGCCAGTCGTTGTCGTCCATCGGTCCTCCGTTGCCGTTCGTCATGGCACTGACGTTCGGCGCCCGCCCGTTGTGACCGGCCCGAGGTCCGGGAGTCCGATCCGCGGAACGGCGGCGACTACGACGACCACCTGGTGCTCCGGCCCGACCACGGCTCGAGCCACACCGTGCGGGGCGGGCCGGTCAGCTCACCGGTGAGCCGGGCCAGCCGCAGCTCAGCCGCCTGCGAGCCACCGCGGCGACGGCCGGCTGACCATGCCACGTCCCCGATGGCGACCCCGGCTGGGCGGTCCGGCACCGACAACGTCGGCGGAACTCACGCGGCCGCGTCCTGCCACGGCCGCGCGGAGCTGTCGACCAGCTCCGCGAGGCGCTTGAGCCGGTCCACCGACCTGGCCCGCAGCAGCGGCGCGGGGTCGGTAAGGGTGTCGCTCCAGATCGCGCGGCCGGCGAGGAAGCCGGAGGCGCCCGCGTGGCACGCGGTGCGCACCGCGGCCGGGAAGTTCTCGATCGTCACTCCCTGCGACAGCACCACCCACGGCACCGGCACTGCGGCGGTGATCCGCTCGCACACCCGGCCGACGGCGACCCGGTCGGCGCCGCGCCGGGGCACCTGCGTCTTGTAGAGCGACGGCCGCAGTGCGCCGAGCTCCGTGGCGACCTCGAGCTGCTGGGAGTCGAAGTCGTGGTCGGAGGTAGGCCGCACCACGCCCTCGAGGATCGACAGCAGCCCGGCGGCCGTGCAGCGCCGCACGAACTCGGCGGACAGCTCGAGCCGCTTGTCCCGGTGCTCGTCGCGGCGCCACACGACGAGCAGCTTCATCGCGGCCACCCCTCGGTCGCGCACGACCTCCGGGACGATCGCCTCGTCGAGCGAGGTCTCCACGACAGGGCCGCCTTCAGGAGGGTGCCGGAGCTTGTCCGCCGCGAGGATCAACCCGCAGCTCGACGGGAGCACCTTGTCGTCGACCACCTGGTCGAACCCGAACGTCCGGTCGATCAGGAAACCGCTCGCGTACGGACCGAGCGCGGTCGCGACCGCGAGCTTGAACTTCGTGATGTCACCGTCGGGCACCTGCGCGGTCGTGTGCGTGCCGAGCATCGCGCGCAGGCTCTCCCGCTGATCCATCGCCACCATGGCCAGGCCACCGGACGGCCGCGCCAGATCGGTCAGGCTTGTCATGCCACCTCCCGTACCCGGGACGGGAACCCGTCCCGGTAGATCACGTCGTATCGGTTGGCCAGGAGATCGTCGCGCGGCGCCGCGTCGCTACGCGGCACCGGCGCCGTCACCGGGAGCCACGCCCGACCGTGGCTGGTCGCCTTGCCGACCTTTGTGTCCGTGTGTTCCTCGGTCCGGTGCCAGGACATGCCGGACCCGGCCGCGGCGCCCGGGGCCGAGCGTTCGGACACCGTCACCACCGCCTCCGCTGTACCAACAGAGTCCACCACATCACCGGGCTCGCGCGCTCCCGCCGCGTGTGCGACAACCAGGTGATCATGCCCGGCGACGACCACCGGTGGGCCTACCCGGAGTGGTCCTGTGGTGGCCGGCACGTGGCCAGCGCCGGCAACTGGCGGTCGCGAATCCCTGTCAGGGCAAGGAGATCGGTGTTTACAGCGGTCGCGCGGCTGATCGTGGCCGCCGCAGCGGCCGGCGCGGTGTGACAGTGGCGTGTCACACAGCGCGGTGGTGACCAGGTCGGCAATGCCCGCCGTCCGGTCGAGCATGGCCGGAACGAGCCACAGCCAGGTCGCGAGCGGAGTCTTGACCGCGACGCCGTGCGCCGTGCGCCCCGCTCGGCGACGCCCGTGACCGGGGTACCGTCGAGGGGCCGACCCAGGCGCGGCACAGACTTCGTTCCCCACGGTGTGGCAACGTGCCACACTCACGCGCCGGGTGCGGGCGAAGTCCCGTCAGTCCGATGTGGACTCAGCGTTCCTGTTGACGTGCGCCAGCAACGGGCGCCACGCGGTCGCGTCGAAGATCAGTGTGATCGCGGCGATGCGTCCGTCCCGCAGGCGGAAGTGCTCGGCCGTGCGCTGCGTGCCGACGGGCGTTGCCGTGTGCACGTCATAGACCAGCGTCGCCTCGCCGTCGCCGTACAACTCGCTGATCATGTCGACGCCGGTGACGATCCCGAGGAACGCGGGCAGCCCGTCGAGGTGGTCGGTGGCGCCACCGCGCGTCAACGGACTCTCGAACGTGAACCCGTCGCCGAGCGTGGCCTCGGCGGCCGGCACATCGCCGCCGAAGCGGGCGTCGTGGTAGGCGCGCACGATCTCTTCCGTGGTCATGAGTTCCCCATCCGCCGCTCGATCGCTTGTTGGTTGACCACCAGGCGGAGGCACAGTCCTCGCAGCTCCGCCACCTCCGCCTCGGTGAACCCGTGGAACATCGCGGCCATGGCGAGCCGCGCCGGTTCCCGGAAGTCGACCACCCAGGCGGCCCCGTCCTCGGTGATCGACACCAGCACCGAGCGCCGATCACCCGGCGCCGTGGTCCGTCGTGCGAGCCCGGCCCGCTCCAGCGTGTCCACGAGCCCAGTGACGTTCCGCGAGCTGACCCCGGCTGCCCGCGCCAACTCCCCGACGCGTGCGCTCTCCCCGTCGCTCAGTCGTAGCAGCAGGTCCACCGCCCCGGAACTGAGCGCACGACTACGCGAGCCGATCGAACGCAGCCGCTCAACAGCGTGCGTGGCGGCCCGCACCGCGGCGGCGGCCTCGAGCCGACCGGTGTCCGCACCACCGGTGAAGCGCCCCAACGCGTCCCGCACCGCGGCGTCGTAGAGCCCATGGTCATCGTGTACGTACTTCATAATAGGTCGCCAGATTAGTACGTACTTCGCCAAGTGTCCATCGTTGTTGTAGGTCACAAGCTCGTGACCTCCATGGCGTACGTTGCGTAGTGTCACCACTACTGAGACGTGTAGGGCGGGGTGATGACCGACTCCGAGGCGGAAAGACAGCCGGGCATCCACTCCATTGCCGGTGACGCCTCAGGGAACGTTGTTCAGGCCGCCAACATCCACGGGGACATTTACTTTCGGTCGGCCGAACCGATGCACGTCATACCTCGGCAACTTCGCCCGCCACCGGCCAACTTCACGAACCGCTCGGCGGAACTGGCGGAGCTCGCGAGGATCACGCGCGAGAGTCCCGACCGCCGCGGCCCGGCGGTCGCCGTGATCAGCGGCCAGGGCGGTGTCGGTAAGAGCGCACTCGCGTTGCGCTGGTTAGCCGACACGGCGGACCGCCACCCGGATGGCCAGTTGTACGTCGACCTGACGGCCGAGAGCGGACCTGCGCCGATGGACGCGGTCCTCGGCGGTCTCCTGCGCGCACTCGGCGTGGCACCCGAGCGGATCCCGGTCGACGTCGGCGAGGCGGCCGGGCTGTTCCGGTCGGTCACCGCGGGCAAACGCCTCGCGATGCTGCTCGACAACGTCCTTTCGACAGCGCAGGTGCGCACGCTCCTGCCGGCATCGCCGGAATGTGTGGTGGTCGTCGCGAGCAGGTGGCGGCTCGGCGGCCTGGCCATGGACGGCGGCGGATTCATCGTGCTGGCGCCCATGACGACCGGCGACGGTGCCGAACTGCTCGCGCGCACGGTCGGCGAGGAGCGCGCCGCGCGGGAGCGGAACGAGATCGAGCGGCTCGTCGACCTGTGTGGTGGTCTGCCGCTGGCACTGACCATTGCCGGCGCACGCCTCGCGATGCGTCCCGGCTGGCGAGTCGAGCGGGTGGTCCGAGACCTGACAGACGAGCGGCGTCGGCTGTCCACACTCGTGGTCGAACAACAGGAGATGTCCGTGCACGGTGTGTTCGACTTGTCCTATGCGGCCCTGTCCTCCTCCGAGTCCCGCGCGTACCGGATGCTCGGCCTGCACCCTGGGCCGTTCTTCCGTGTCGAGACCGCCGCGGACGCGCTCGGCGTGCCGGACGCCGACGAGCTCCTCGAGGCGCTCGTGGACGCGAGCCTGCTCGAGGTGACCGACGACCGCTACCGTTTCCACGACCTCGTCCGATTACACGCACGCGAACAGGCCGAACGTGTGGACCCGCGGTCGGACCGGACCGAGGTGCTCCGCCGGATCATGACCCACTATCTGATCCGCGTCGCCGGCGTCGATCGGTTGGTCATCCCGTTGGAGTGGCAGCTCGGCCCGGTCTTCCAGAGCGTCGAGCCGCTCGCGGGCAGCACCGAGGTGGCGGCACTGGCAGAGCTGTCGGCCGAGCTGCCGAACCTCATGGCGGCGCTGTCGGCTGGTGTCGAAGTCGGGCTGGACGACCTCGTGTGGCAGCTCTGCGAGGCCATGTACGTGCTTTTCTTGTACCGCAAGCACTTTCCGGACTGGATCGCCGCGCACCGGCTCGCCATCGACGCGGCGGAACGATGTGGCGAACGGGTGGTGGTCGCACGGCTGCATCGGAGGCTGGGCCTGGCCTTCCACAACCTGAACGAGTCGGCGAAGGCGATCGAGCACGGCGAGGCGGCGTTGACCTCCGCCCGCACGGCCGGAGCCGAGCGGGCGGAATCCGAAGCGTTGCAGCTCGTCGGGATGGCCCAACGTGTACAAGGCCGGGTGACCGATGCCATCGCCACGCTCACCGCCGCGGCCGTCCTCGCCACCCGGCTCGGGCTGCTGAGAGACGAGGCGTTCGCACGCAGAGCACTCGGCCAGACATTCACCGCCGCCGGCAGGTTCGATGAGGCGGTCGAGCAGTTGCGACTGTCTCGGGACCGTGCCATGGCTGTACCGGATTCGCTCGTCGCGGCCAACTCCGCGGTCTGGCTGGTCGACGCGCTCACCCGCGCCGGCCGTCCGGCAGACGGGCTCGATCTCGTTCCAGAACTGTGGTCGACGTTGCGGGAGTCCGGTTCCGCGCAGTACCGCGCCCATCTGTCGTTGGTGTGGGGTGAGGCAGCGTCCGCCGCGGGGAATGTCAGCGTCGCGCGCGAACAGCTCACGCAGGCTCGGGATCTCTACGCCGAGCTCGGCCTGTCACATCTTGCCCGCGCGCAGCGGGCGTTGGACGCAATCTCGTGACCAACCACGGGTACACGCAGATCTCACACAGCTCCGATCGTAGAAGCAGCCCTGCCGGCGTGTGGAAGGTCAGCGTGCCGCCAGGCGCTGGGGACGCGACGACCGCACAGCCGGGTGGGTACCGGAGCCGCGGCCCGTCGCGCGTGGTCGCGGCGATGACGACGTCGGCACATCGCAGCCACGCGTCCGCCGCGTGTGGTTCCGCGACCACGAACCGGTCGGCGACCTCACACGGACATGTCGCGCTCGGCGGCGGTCCGGAATGCCACGTCCACACACTGACCGATTCGGCGCTGTGCGACGGGCAACGGGTCAGGCGGACCGCACCGAGGAGTGGATGCCGACAGTCATTCATGACATGTCCCGGTGATCGGCAGCGGCAGCGGCGAGACGGGCACCGCCCTGGCGGGTTCCGACAGGTCGAGCAGGCGGTACAGCGCGGTGCGAAGGATCCGGCCGGCCTGTCCCGGGCGGGACGTGATCCGTGCCGTCATGTCAGCCTGCCAGGAACAGTCGATCGTGGCGGCCAGCTGATCGACGAGTGGTAGTCCGAGGCGGATGTGCGGCGCGCACCGGTACATGAGGTCTGCCGTGCTGTCCGGACGGATGTCGTGTTCCGGGTAGCCAGTCAGCAGTATCGGCGCGCCGATTGCCGCGCCATATCGGGTGACCGAGCCGTAGTCGCCGACGACGACGTCCGCGGCCACGAGCGCGGCACGCCAACCCTCTTCAGGCGGGAGCAACAGCAGGCCGGCGCGGAGCGCGTTCGCCATCCACAAGCGGACCTGGTACGCGCCGTGCACGTTCCAGATGTTCGGGTGCAGGATCGCGACGACGCGATAGCGACCACGCGGCAGCTCTGCCACCAGTTGGTCCAGCAGGTCCGGATGCCGGCCCAGCGCGGACTCCGGCTGCCACGTGGACGTCACTACGACGAGGCGTTGCCCGTCACCCAGTCCGAACGCCGCGCGGTAACGGTCGCGCAGCGGCATGCTGGCAACCAAGCGGTCGTAGCAGATGTCACCGATGACCACTGCCGCTGGCAGTGCCTCTGGGCAGGACTCGCGCAGGGCGTTGAGCTCGGAGTCGTGTGACAGCGCCAGCACACGTGGCAGTACCCGTCCCTTGTTGGTCAGTGTCTCTCGGTGCAACGCGTGTGTCGGCACCGCCGCCGCGCCGGAGCTTCTGGCGTTCAGCAGGGGGCGGATCGCGCCAGCACCGTGCGACAGGAGCACCGGCTTGCCGTGCAGCTCAGCCACGCCGTTCGCGCTGGCCGCCAGGATGAGGTCGAATTCTGTCTGAACGGCCTGGTGCCACGGGATTACCAGGCCGCCGGCGGCGCGGATGAATTCCTCCGCGCCGTGACAAATGGCCCCGTTCGGGGACGGCGCGACCGTGAAGACAGTCATTACCCGGTGATCGGCCTCGAACAGGGGGAGGACGTCCATCAGTCGCGTGCCGGCGACGACGAACGGCACCACGACCAGCACCGAGCGCATGCCGAGCCGTAGCACGCGGTGCTCCGCACCGAGCCCGACCGGTCCGTTGACCCACATCGCGACCACCTCCGTGTTGTTGGTGGTTGGAGCATCCGACGCCGTCCGGTCAGGTGACTTTCCGAGCGCGGTACCGGATCCGGTCCAGGGTGGGGAAATCTCGATTTTCGATCGAGCGTGCGTTCATCGCGGGCAGATGCACGGGCAACCTGGTCAGGGGGCTGTCAATCCACTTTCCGTATGCGGTCAACCACTTTTCGCACAACAATTGAGTCACGTGGTGTTACTGATCTTTCTCGATAAGTAACATCCGACGGGGTAGGTGCCAGCTTTAAATGGGGTGAAAGCTGGGTGGATGCGATGCTGGGAATTCTGGGCACGACCGCGTTGCTGCTGGACGGCCGTCCGGACGACACGTGGGGCAAGCCCCGTGAACGGGCCGTGCTTGCCGCGCTTGTGATCCACGCCGGTCAGGTGGTGCCGGTCGACAAGCTGTTGCGTTGGGCGTGGCCGAAGGACAAGCCCGCGCCGCAGAACCCGGGGGCGACCTTCAACACCTACGCCACCAGGATTCGCCGCGCGCTGGAACGGTTGCCGTCGCCACCGATACTGCGCGCCGGTCAGGGCGGCTACCGGTTGGAGATGGATCCGGCGCGGATCGACTTCCATCGGTTCCGGCACCTGGTGGCGGAAGCGCGCAAGCATGTGGCGGAGGACCCGGGCCGGGTCGTCGACATGGTCGAGGAAGCGGTGTGGTTGTGGCGCGGCTTGCCGCTCGCGGACCTGACGAGCGAGCTGGCACTGGCGTGGCGCGAACGGTTGCTGCAGAACGAATGGCTTGCCGCGCAGACGATGCGCGTGCAGGCGCTCCTCGACCTCGGCCGTTACGACGAGGTCGTCGCGGCACTGGACGAGCTGCAGGCCGACTTCCCGAATGACGTACAGCTCGCGACCTCGCGCCTCACCGCGCTGCACGGCCGGCGCCGGTTCGAGGACACCACGCGCTACTTCCTCGCCACCCGCCGCCGGTTCCGCACCGACGGCGACGACCACGCGGCGCACCACCTGCTCCAGCACTACACGGCGCTGATGGCGGAGAACCCGGACTCGAGCGGGCCGCAGGCGACGGCCGTGCCCCGCCAACTCCCGCACGACGTCCTCGACTTCGTCGGCCGCCGGACACAGTTGGCCGAGCTGGACGAGGTCGGCGCGGGCAGGACCGGCGTGCTGATCCTGGACGGGCCTGGTGGCGTCGGCAAGACCGCGCTCGCCCTGCACTGGGCGCACCGGGTGCGTGCCCGTTTCCCCGACGGCGATCTGTTCGTGGACCTGTGCGGCTTCTCCGACCGCGCGAGGGTCGACCCGGCCACGGTGGTCGACGACTTCCTGGTCGCGCTCGGGCAGCCGCCGGATCCCGCGTTGAGCAGGCGGCAGCGGGAGCAGTTGCTGAGCCGGTTGCTCGCGGATCGGCGAACGTTGGTGGTGCTGGACAACGCCCGCGACCCCGACCACGTTCGCGAGCTCGTCGGACTGCTGTCGTCCTGTCTGGTGATCGTGACCAGTCGGCAACGGCTGTCCCGATTGCGTACGGCGACCGGCGCACGCCGGATCACGGTGCCGCCCATGACTCCCGCCGAGTCCGCCGACCTGTTGTCGGTGCACGCACGCAGCAGGGTGTCCGACGAGCACCGGCTGGTCGAGATGTGCGGCGGGCTGCCCTTGATGATCACGTTGCTCGCGGAAGATCTCGCCGGCAGGTCAATGGCGCAGCTCGCCGAGTTCGCCGCCCGGCTCAACCGCCGGCAGCTCCTGAGGGCGGTGGGCGAGGACGGTGACGGCCTGCCGCCTGGAGAGGCTTGCTTCGCGGCGTCCTATCGCGCGTTGGCGCCGCAGGAGCGGCGACTCTTCCGGTTGCTCGCGGTGCACCCCGGCCCGGATGTCTCGGCCGAGGCGGCGTACGCCTGTGACGGTCGCACCCCGACCGAGACCATGCGCAGTCTGCGCACCATGGCCTGCGCACACGTGATCGAGGAGACGGACGGGTTCGGTCGGTTCCGCTGTCACGACCTGTTGTTCGAGTTCGCCACGCAGCGCCTCGACGACGAGCCTGCGGACAGCCGTCAGGCCGCACGGCAACGCATGCTGGACTTCTACGTGGCTGCCGCCACCGACGCGGCCGGCATGGTCTACCCGGGTTACCTGGCGCCACCGAACCACGCGGACTCGCACCCGATCCGGTTCACCGACGCGGCAGAGGCACTGGCGTGGTTCCATCGCGAGCGCACGAACCTGACCGCGGTGATCTGGCACGCGCACGAGTCGTCGTGCCACGACCATGTCTGGCGGCTGGTCGACCCGGTCGCCACTTTTTTTACCAGGTCAGGATGCACGATCGAGAGCAGGGCCGTGCACGAGCTGGCGGTCACCTCAGCCAGGTTGGTCTCCGAGCCGGAGGCGGAAATCTCCGCGCTGCTGGAGCTTGGCATGGCCCAGCTCGCTCTCGCGGAGCACCAGCAGGCGAAGGACAATCTCGAAGCCGCGTTGGCAGTGGCGGAGACGGCGGGGATCGACCGTGGCCGTTCGACCGTGCTGAACCAGCTCGGTCGGCTCGCCGTGGCACTCGGGGACTCGGTGGCGGCACTGCGGCACTTCGACCGGGGCCTGGCTATCGCGGAGCGGAACGGGGACCACGAGGGCATCAGCTGGCTCCACTGTGGCATCGGCGGAGTGCTCCGTGGCATCGACCGGCACGACGAGGCGCTGACGCACCTGCAGCGGGGGATGTGGCAGGCGCAGCAGATTGGTGAGCGGTCGGCGGAGGCGAGCTGCCTGGTTGAGCTGGGGGCGGTGTTCCGCCAGCTCCGCGACTACGCCTCGGCGGTCGCCCATTGCGAGCGGGCGCTGGCGATCTCGGAGAGCATCCCGGACCTCGCCGAGGTCGCGCGGTTCTGTGTGCTGCTCTGTGAGATCAACAAGGATCGACGGCACTTCGACGCCGCGGTTCGGTACGGCCGACGCGCGGTCGAGGTGCTCCGGGGGAGCCAGAACCTCGCGTCCCAAGCGGACGCGGTCGAGGCGCTCGCCGACGCACTGCATGAGAGTGGTGAGCGGGCAGCGGCCGTGCTGTCCTGGCGTCAGGCGGCGGACCTGCACGACTACCTCGGTGCGGCCCGGCGTGCCACCCGGGCGCACCGCAAGATCGACGAATCGTACCTTGGGCAGGACCGTACGGTCCCCCTCGCACGTGCTGACTCGCCTGGCCACGGTAGGGTGATCCACCCACCGCAAGTCGCTTGGCCGAGCAGTCCAAACCCGAACGAGTGAACCTCGATCAGGTAGCCGAAGTACCAAAGGGACTGTTCAACTGGGATGCGCGCCGACCAATCCGTCGACGTCAGCATCCGAATTTGCACTTTTTCAGGTTGACCATGTAGCGATCGACGTAGCAGACTGCGGCCCGACAGTGATCAACTTCGGCCGTGAGTCCCACCGTCTGTTCGGGACCGTGCTCAGGCGAAGATGTCCCGAAAGGCAATTCCGTTGACTCGAGTACCGAGGTTGGCCCGTGCCGTGACGCTGGTCGGGTTCGCAGTGCCGGCAGTCTTCATAGTGACGGTGATAGGAACCGAGTCCACGTCGACAGGGAGGATCGCAGGCAGCTCAGCCGTGGTGCGCCACGAGATGGCACAACAGAGCCGTGACGTTGGCTCGATTCACCTTCCGTACCACAGCATTGCGCGCCACGAGGTGGCCCAACAGTCCTGTGATGTCGCCGCGCTTCACCTTCCCTACCACAGCATTGCGCGCCACGAGGTGGCCCGGCAGGCACGTGACGTTGACTCGCTTCACCTTCCGTACCACCACATGGCGCGTGACGAGGTGGTCGAGCAGGCGTGTGGGGTTGCCGCGCTTCACCTTCCTTACCACGGCATGGCTCGCCACGAGGTGGCCCAACAGTCCTATGACGTCGCCGCGCTCCACCTTCCCTACCACTAGTCGTCATCGGGCGGCTCCGGCAGGAACTTCGCGAGGTACTTGGCGAGGTCCTGGTGGGTGTTGCCGAGGAACGCGGCCAGCTCACGTACCGCTGCCGGGGTCAGTTCCACGATGCCGTCTGGCGCGTCGTTGAGCCGGTTCTTCGCCCACTGGGACAACGGCCGAAACTTGAAGCTGCCGTCCCTGAGCAGTCGACGCAGGTCCACCAGGAGAATCAGGTTCTGCAGATGGATTCGTGCCCGCTGGAGTGCTTTGCCGAGCACGTCCTGGGGGTACACGCCGAGTGCCTCGGACAGCTCTAGCAGCCGGAGCACCGTAAGGTGCCTGAGGCCGTGCTCGTAGGCCAAAAGCGTGCGGTCACCAATGCCGGACGGCAGCCGGACCACGAACTGCGCTCGCGACCAACCGCCCGCCTCACGTGCGCGACGCAGCTCGTCGCCGAGAGCACGGGCGACGGCCCTGGCCGTCTCCTCGTCCTCGGTGTCCATCACGCGGCGTCCTCCGCCGCGCACCAGGAAGGAGAGGTGGGGTGGGTGTGCTCGTCAGGTGTCTCTGGACGGTTCATTCGAATGACCTCCCTTCCTGTCGTCGTCGGTCGCGGCGCGCTTCGTGTCCCATACGCACCGGTTATCCGACGAGACGTCGAAATTCGAACATGCCAATACGACAGCGGAGCCCGACCGATTTCGGCCATGGCCCGACTGAGTGGCACTTCCGATGGCCCCACATTTGTCGGAAGTGCTGTCGTGTCGTTGATCAAAGATTAGGTGTGCATCCTCTGACCGACGAACGCCGGTACACGTCTGAGGCAAAATCAGTCTTTTGGGCGAACGTGACTAGGTCAAAAATCACTAATGGTGGGGGAATTAGGGCCATTAGGGTTGCCCAGATGATCTAACTCGATCCAGACATACTACTTTGAGTAGGCAGTCTGTAGCGAGCCTTGCTCGACAGAGCGCAGTCAGATTTGACGTGTTTCTGTCGAGAGTTACTTGGCAGCCGTCGGTCTTCTCATATTCGTGAGAACGAATCTTGTCTTCTGTACGGCTCTGTCTAACTTCGCCTGGTCGGGAACGTCGTCCAGGGAACCGGCCGTGGCCGACTCCCCGGTCCGGTTGGTTCGACGCGGTGGAACCCGCCGAGTCACACGGCCGCTTCCGCCATTCCAGGTGCGCCGTGCGCACGCCGTTGGGAAAGACCTCGCTGTGAGACGCCGGCCGGCCGAACAACCCACACGGCAGTCCGTACAGCTCGACGTAGCGGCTGATCATCGCGACGCCCCGGCTACCCAGTCGTGGCCAGTTGCCCGGCCGGCTGACGGCGTGCGTCCAGCTTTTCGATGATCTCGGCCACGATCGCGAGCTGTTCGCGTGGAGATCCGGGCGCCGCTGCGACTGGGGAACCAACTCATCAGGGTCCTCGCCCCGCGCCCACGCCGCCGACCGCCGGCAGCAGTACGCCATGCTGTCCGTCCACTCCGACACCAGGTGACGCTCGACCCGATCGCCGGCCAACTCAGCGGCTCGCTGCGCCAAGCGCCACTCGTAGAACTCGGCCCACTCCTCGTTCGCGGCTACCTGCTCCGTCGGGCTCAGCGTGTCCTCAATGCGCCACCACCAGTGGAAGTCGTCCTCAACCCGACCGGTCGAATCGTCGACCCGCAGGAACCGTTCGATGTGCGGCCACCGGTTCGAGATTCCGTCCGGATTGCCCTCGCCGATCAGGGGTAGTAGTTCTTGCACTGTGGGCCTTCCCGTGCTCTCGCTGGTGTCGTGGGACCGGTGAACGCACGAGCTTCGGGGCTGTGCGCTCACCGGGGGTTTGCCGTCCTGTACTCAGAACAGGTCACGGGGCGACCGTACGTAGCGGAGCGCATGAGCCGCCATGATGTTGCGGAAAATTGCAGCAACTCGTTCGCGTAGAGTGCCCCGCGCGAGATCATTTGGCTTCTGCCAGGGTCTCTTAGGTCACGAGGACCGATGAGGTACAACCTCTTGACGCGGACCGTCGGGCTGACGGACTGTGGGAGAGCTGCAACAAGCCGCAATGACTTTGACAAGGGAGTAGCGATGCGTCTTACATTCCTCGGCAAGGAATCCGTGCCCGATCAGTCCCCGACCTTGTATGCCACCGACCGTGACTCGTACATCGTGCAGGGGTGGATCGTCACCGATCCCGAGATCCAGACCATGATCACGGTGGGGGATGTCGAGACAATCGTTGAGGTGCCACCAAAACTAATGGTGCACCTTGCAAAGGACGGGCTTGCCGGCGAAGTCGTGAACATGATGCCGCCCATCGTTCACATCGCCCACAACGGCAACTACATTGTGCGAGGAAAGAGAGTTGTCGACAAGGATGCACTAGGTCGGATGAACATTCCTGACCACGAAACCTGCGTGGAGGTTTCCCGGTCAGTCGTCGCCGCGCTTGTTGGGAGCTGAATTTGGACAGTATCTCTTACGAAGAACTCACCGACTTCATCAATTCGTTCCAGCGAGAAGCACTTCACCTGGAAATGCGGGACGCCTACGGCACGGCCGCCGAGTTACCCCATCTGGCCAAATGGGAGGCTGGTGAGCCGGACAACACCGAGTGGCTTCAACCCTGGTTCGACCGGGTACGTGCGGCTAGCCAGGCGGGCAAGGTTTTCCGACGAGCGCGCGTCGTCTCTGAACCTGTCTCCGACTACCAGAAGTGGGTACTAAAAGATTCCCACCTGTTTGTCGAGGCAGGCGAGGATATCCGCTGGATACCACGCAGTCGGGTATCCACTCTGGCGGTACCGGGGAACGACTTTTGGCTATTCGATGACGAGGTGCTGGTCTTTCTGATCTTTGCCGGCAACGGGCTGGTCGTTGATCGCCAGAAGACCACCGATCCTGCTGTCATCGAGTTGTGCCGAAACGCGTTCAACGCGGTGTGGGAACTGTCGATTCCCGACAGTGAATACAAACCCGACTAGCCCGGCCAGGCAGGCCAGGGAAGCGCTTGGGATTCGTCTCCGTGAGATCCGTAAATCGGCGGGTCTCACGGGGCGAGTGCTGGCGGTCAGCATCGGCTGTCACTACACGAAAGTCAGCCGTGTAGAAAACGGCAGTCAAGCCCCCTCCGAGGACAACATCAAGGCGTGGTGCCGAGCCTGCAACGCTGAACCCGAAATTCCCGACCTCATCGCAACAGCTCGTGCAATCGAATCCATGTACGTCGAATGGCGACGTCACACTCGGGCAGGCATGAAGCGCCTCATGCTGACCCCTGTGCCGCTCTACGAAAGAACAACACTTTTTCGAATGTATGAACACGGCGCCATACCCGGACTGTTCCAAACCGCTGAATATTCGGCCGTTATCCTACGCTATTTCATAGACTTCCTTGATGCTCCCAACGACCTCGACGCAGCGCTTCAGGCGCGCATGGAACGTCAGAAAATTATCTACTCCGGAAATCGCCGATTCGCTGTTGTCTTGGAAGAAAACGCGATCCGCGCCCATGTTGGAAGTCCTGAAATTATGGCCGGCCAACTTGACCGACTCCTCGCCATAATGTCGCTACCTCGGGTCAGTCTCGGAATTGTTCCCCAGGTCACGCCGCGCCGAACGTTTGCACAGGTCCCGTTCTGGATCTATGACGAAACCATGGTCGGCGTTGAAACACCTACCGCCAAACTGGAGATAGTCCAACCCAATGAAATCCGCCTATATGTCGAAATGTTCGAACACCTCAGGCAATCGGCAGTACACGGAGCCAAGGCGCGAGCACTGGTCACCAGCGCCATAGCCAACCTAATAGACGACAGGAGCGACGATGGCTAGCCTCAGAAACAGGTGCGTTGAGGCCGGCACTCTCAACGACTGGACAGGGGCATCCGACCATGGCACCGAGAGCCAACAGCCGTACTCCTG
>Ga0193717_1001290_pt1 | contig 15515 bp, 12 predicted proteins | sample U2c2metaG_FD_145900 | JGI IMG/M metagenome (GOLD analysis project Ga0193717, IMG submission 145900) | Soil microbial communities from a riparian zone of the East river system, Colorado, United States - U2c2 | ecosystem: Environmental > Terrestrial > Soil > Riparian zone | place: USA: East River... | reverse complement strand
GGAATATCATGTTGTACCTGCCACAGGTAGGTCCAGCCATTGTTTTCGTCGTAATAATCGCGACCACCGGTACCGCCATCAAATTTAGGGTCGATATTGATCCAGTTACCGGCAGCATCCTTAGGGATGAACATTTTTACATCATTATTCCATAAGTTTTTATAGTTAGATGCCCGCTTTTTGAACTTTTCAGCCTCCGTGGTTTTGTCGAGCTCTTTAGCCATTTCACCAACGGCCCAGTCGTCATAACTACCGCCCAAAGTTACGGCTACTGCCTGGCGTTTTTCAAAAGGATGCACTTCTGGTATGGTTTCGGCTTCTCCCTTTTTTAGTGCAGGGAAGTATCCTTTGTTATAATAAACATCCTCCAGACTTGTTTTTGGTCCGTTGCGCCAGGGTAGCATGGTAGCTTCAGTAGCGTTTTTCAGCATACCCTCATAAGCCTTGTTTACATCAAAGTTTTTAAGCCCCTTGCGGTAATCATCTAAAATCATAACTGATGAATGAAAGCCGTTCATGCAGGCATGATCACCAAACAACACCGGAAAAGTTGGCATCCATCCGCCCTGTTCATACATATTGACGTATGAATTTAACATATCTTCTTCCATTGCGGGGTTAATAATTGTTCTGAGCGGATGCAGGGCCAGGTAGGTGTCCCATGTCCAGTCGTCTACATAAAAAGGGCGTGTGGCGTTGTGAATTTTCTTATCAAAGCCGCTGTAATATTTGTCATCCTCGGTAATATCAACCATACGTTCGCTGCAGCGGTAAAACGCGGAGTAAAACGAGCGTTTTTGGGCTTCGGTCCCTCCTTCTACTTCAATTTTATCTATGGCGTTTTTCCATACCTGTTCTGCTGTGTTTTTGATGTCAACCAGTTTTTTGCCTTTTATTTCTGCTTCGTAATTTTTCCGGGCCTGTTCAGCACTGATGTAGGAAATAGCATATCTCAGTTCAACAGTATCTGATGATCCTTTGGGGAAGCTGATCCATGACTTTACTCCTTTGCCTTCAACAGCTTGCTGCGCTGACACAGCTCCATCTTTTACGGTACCGCGCTTACCCGCTATATTAAAAACACCATATAAATAAACCTTAATATCGTCATGGTAGGTTTCCGTTGCAATGATCTCTTTATCACCGGTAAACTTCCATGACCCAGCTCCGGAATTGTACAGGCCAAACAAAAGCGATTTTTCACCGACGTCTTTTGGAAAAGTAAACCTGTAAATACCTGTCTTTTTCCCGGGTGCAAACTCCACCGTCACCTCATCATCGATCAAATAGGTGGAATAATACCAGGGACGCGTAACCTCCAGATTCTCATCATATAAAAACTTTTGATTCCAGGTATCCGGGGAAACAGGTTTAACACTCGGTTTTAAGGAAAAAACTTCTCCCAAACGATGAGAAACGATATTTAGTGGGAAACTGGAGATCCTGTCGTCTATATAATCTTTTCTTTCTGGGTACATCCTGATCATTTGGTTGGGAAGCTGTACCGTGGGCCGGGTTGGCTGCAATAGCTGACCCACATTGCCTATTTTGGGGTCGATGTATTTCAGGTTGCCGGCTCCTGCGGATTGGATATCCTGCGCCATAGTTATTGTCGTGGTACACAGGAGTAAGCCTGTGAGGAAATAGCCAATCAATGATTCTATTCGTGTTGAAATTTTTGGCATATACATGGTTTAATAAAAAAGTTCTGAAATGGTTAATTGGTGATTTACTATCCAAAATGCAAGGCTCACATTTATGGATATGCATCTCCACTTATCGGCCTGCTAAAGAGAATACCCTCATCGTTTAATTTTGTATTCAAGGAAATTGATTAATTGGTCTCACTAAATAAGCGAATACCCTTAATGAATTATTAAAGGTTTCTTAATCGGCTAAGAAACATGGACAATATTGGCCCGTTTTTTTCCTTTTTATCCCATCCGCTTATTTTTCCCGTTAACCCTCGATTGAAAACGGACGCAATGAAGCTGCCTTATTAAGCCACGTTGAACATCTCCCGTAGTTTTGTCCATAAAACAGCCCTTAACAGCTGAATATGCTTGAGCCCGTTAAAACTTCAAATTGAATTGTTAATGTAATTTTATCCTGCTAAATTTGACGTGGCACGACCCTGAAAGGCTTGACTCCGATGATCAACAAATCATTTCAAGCAAAACTGATTAAACCACCCTAATGTATTTTGTATTAATTATTGATGAAATCTATACCATTTTGCAGTAAATCCTTATTTCTCTGTTGCTTAATAGGCATCTTCAGTATTACCAAAAGTAAGGGACAATCGAATGGGCTTAGCTTTCATAGTCATGCCGTTGTAGCCGACCAGCGCACCTCTTTGGACCTGTTTCCTCAGGAAGCGCTTTCCGTTACAAAAAACTTCTCTTTGTCGTTTGAAATAGGGTTTCTGCCGGAGGAAAAGGATTATTTTGGCTATATTTTCAGAATCATTGAAAATGAAAAAAGGAACATTGACCTGATCTACAATAAAAGAAAATTGATACCTGATTTGGCCACTGAAGATCCCAATCATTTTAAAATGGTGATAGGTGATCGTTTCAGCAAAATTGCTTTTAATATCCCCATAGAACAGTTGGTGAATCAATGGAGCAAAGTTGATCTGGAATTTGATTTTGATAACGATCAATTGCTGTTGTCTGTTAATCATCGCCGATACGTCGAAACACATGCTCATTTGAACAGGAACGCCCGTTATAGGTTGTTGTTTGGTGCCAACAATTATCCAAATTTCAAAACCACCGACGTCGCTCCTGTCAAGTTTAGAAATATCAAAATTGAGGTAGCTGGTCAAACAAAGTATTTCTGGCCATTAAACGAAACAGCAGGGAACATCGCCCACGATACGGTGAACAACCAGCAGGCCAAGGTTACCCATCCGCTTTGGATAAGAGCCCTGCACCAGAACTGGAAGCTTGTAAAAACCATGAAGGTGAATGGAATTGCAAGCGTAGCGTTTAACCCCACTGCCGGCGATCTCTATATTATTGGCAGTGATACCTTATGGACCTTTTCCGTTAAAAACTCCCGGCAGATGGCCACCGGCTACACCAACGGCAGATTTAACCTGCTGCCCAGTAATGAATCTATCTATAACAAGGATGACCACACCCTGTATAATTACTATGTAGATGTTAAAATTAAGACGGTTTCTACCTATAATTTTAATACCCGTACCTGGAGTACGAACAATATTCAAAATCCGCGTATTGATTTCTGGCAGTCGAATAATTTCTTCTCCGCAAGCGACACTTCATTATATGTAGCAAATGGCTATGGTCAGTTAAGCTATAAGAACAGCGTTTTTCGCTACCATATCCCCAGCCATCAATGGCAGCAGGTTAAGGTAAAAGGCTATGATTACAGTCCGCGTTATTTATCGGCAGGAGGCACTACGGACAACGGACGTTACGCCTATTTCCTGGGGGGCTACGGGAGTTCAAGCGGACTTCAAACCCTCAATCCCAAAAACCTGTATGACCTGGTTCAATACGATGTAAAAAAACAAACTTTTAAAAAGATATACGATCTTCAAGGACCACATGAGGATTTTACATTTGCCAATTCTTTGGTTATTGACGAAAAGACCCAAACATTCAGCACTCTGGCTTTTTCTAATCATGAATACAATTCCAATCTTCAACTATTCACCGGTTCGCTGCGCAGTCCCGCCTACCGGTTGATCGGCAGTAAAATACCATTCGACTTTGAAGACACCCACTCATTTGCCAATTTGTATTATGACACGCTGAGCAGAAAATTCTTGACGGTTACTTTGCTGCGGTCGGATAATGGTACCTCCATCGTAAAAATATTCACACTCTCCAGCCCCCCTGCTGCCGAGGAAATATTTGCTGTAACATTGCCGGGTAGTTTCCCGCTTAATTATTATCTGGCCATCGCCATATTGTTGTTTGTTATCACCGTCTCATACATCTACTGGAAGCGATCCGGTATCCATGCGAATAAGGAGCGTTCGCTCACAGTTAAAGACCCCAAAACGGCTTTGGCAGTTTCCGCCCCGGAAACTACGCCAAACCCCTCAGGCTCCATTCTTTTATTTGGTGATTTGAAGCTTTATACCTTAAGCGGAGCAGATATTACCGGGCAGTTTACCTCATTGGTTAAAGAACTGTTTTTGGCGATCCTCATCTACAGTCTGAAATCCAAAAGAGGCATTAGCCCCGAAAAGCTTATTGAATTTCTTTGGCCGGATATGCAGGAAATGAACGCGAAAAATAACCGGGCCGCCAACCTGTCGAAGTTAAAGGTACTCCTTGGCCAGATGGAATACGTTTGTTTGTCCAAAGCTACCGGGAGTTATTATATCGAGATTGATGCAAACCACGTTTATGTCGACTATCGCGCTTATCTGCAAATAACCGGGAACAGAAAAAACCTCAACAAAGACATGATCCTTACCCTCATTGATATCACCAAACGGGGCGAATTTTTACCTGGCACTGATTACACCTGGCTGGATCACACCAAGTCAGAAATCACCAATGAGATCATCGATATTTTCCTGCAGTATGCGGGAAGTATCAAGCTGGAGGAGGATCCGGAAATGATGATTCAATTAGCCAACTGTATCTTTAATTTTGATGCAGTGAATGAAGAGGCTATAGTAATCAAATGCCAGGCGTTGGCCTATTTAGGCAAGCGTTCCCTGGCAAAATCTGTATTTCAAACTTTCAGTAAAGAATATCTGTCTTTTTTCGGTGAGGAATTCGGCAAGGATTTCCAGGCTATTTTAGAATAAGCGGGTTGGACAATCAGCCAACCCCAAAACTTTAAACAGCGCTATTCCTTGGAACAGCGACCACTAAATTCAACAGGCAAAAGCAATCACCACCGTTGATCAGGGAAAAAACTCAAATACTACCTGAAGGCTCGGAAACCTTTCTTAAGCACATGCGGATCCAGTCTTCGATTATGACATAAATCACGTCAAATCAAATATTTACGATAATTTTTCTTAAGCTCACAGATACAGTTTTCGAACCAGTTTATAGAAGATTTGCGGAAAATATCTAATTTAAAATGAAAGTTTTAATATCATATCGTCAGAAGAATAAAACAATCAAATAAGAAATTATAAATCGCTGATATCCACAAGCACAGCCGCAATTGTCTATAACGGAGATGATGGGCCAGTGAAAACGGAGCATAGCGGGCCAATTTTGAGGAGATTCAACCGGCCCTTTCCATGTACAATTATAAGAGCAGCAGTAGGGATTATAGTGCGGATTTTCTTCATATTTCCCACCTGTTTCGGCCTTGGCCGTACTGTCTGCTCAATAGACTACTGCTGAGCTCCGCCGCTGCTGTTTGGCAATTTAATTACTTATTCACTTTGCATTATTTTCTCCTCTCCCTAATAAATTTCGAGCCTTTCTACGCTTAAACAAAAAAATAAATAAATAAATAAAACTTTCGCAACCAAATGGTTGTATGTATATTTGGCAACCAAATGGTTGTATTATGATAGAAAGAAGAGATGTTTTCCAGGCTATAGCAGACCCGACAAGAAGAATAATTATCCAGAAGCTGTCGCGAGGGCCGCTAAACCTTGCTGGAATTGGAGAAGATTTCGGCATCAGCAGACAGGCAATCGCCAAACATATTAAAGTCCTTAACGAATGCGGTATGATCACTGTCACTCAAAAAGGCCGCGAACAATTTTGTGAAGCCCGGCTTGGCCAGCTGGATGAGGTTACTGATTGGGTTTCTGAATCCCGTAAGTTATGGAACCAACGCTTCGAAAAACTAGATAAATTTCTTAAAGAAACAAAACAATAATATGATGAATTCAGACAAAAAAGAACTCTTTATTACCCATCTGTTTGACGCCCAAAGAGAGGTGGTATTTCGGGCGTGGACAGATCCTGAACAATTAAAAAACTGGTATGCACCCGATGGATGTACAATCGAATTTAAATCCATTGATCCTACACAAGGTGGTAGCTTCCACTCCTGTATTTATGATCCAATACACGGCGAGTGTTGGGTTAAAGGCAGCTATCTGGAAGTCTTGCCAAACCAAAAGCTTGTTTTCACTATGGTGATGTCAGACGAGAACGGGAATTCTGTTAGTTCAGTTAAAGCTGGCAAAACCGAAGACTGGCCTGAGGAGCAAATAACAACGGTCACCTTTGAATCGATTGGTGAGCAAACCAAAGTGTCGATACATCAGACCGTTTTGGAAGAAGAAGCGAAGAAAACGGGTGCTTATCAGGGCTGGATCAAGATGCTTAACAAGCTTAATTTGCTGTTGAATTAAGAAAAGGATCGCCCATGTTTGCTCAAGCTAAACTAATAAAATGAAAAGGACAATTATATATGCTGTTTTAGCACTTCTGATATTATCATCGTTCAAAAACGTAAACCGATCAGAAGCAAAAAGTAATCAAATTAAAAAGACCGTAAATGATACCTTGTTTTCCAAAAATGGCTATTCAGAAGTCAACGGAATTAAAATGTATTATGAAATTTATGGACAAGGCAAGCCACTTGTTTTACTTCACGGTGGTGGCTCTACCATCGGGACAACATTTGGAAGGGTCATCCCAATGCTTGCCAAACACAGAAAAATCATAGCTGCTGAGTTGCAAGCTCACGGAAGAACCAGTGATAGAGAAAAGGATCTGTCCTTTGAGCAGGACGCAGACGATATTGCGACACTTTTAAAGAATTTAAAAGTTGACAAAGCAGACTTTTTTGGTTTCAGTAACGGAGGAACAACTACGGTTCAGATCGCCATTCGTCACCCTGAAATAGTCGATAAGATCATTTTGGGTTCTGCACTTTGCAAACGCGATGGAGTTCCTGAACAGTTTTGGGATTTTATGAAACAGGCGACTTTAGCCAATATGCCCGAACAACTGCAAGAAGCTTATATAAAAGTTGCACCAAACCCTAATGCCCTGCAAATAATGCATGATAAGGATGCAAAAAGGGTAGTAAACTTTAAAGACATACCAGACGAACAGATCGAATCTATTAAAGCACCAACCTTAATCATCATAGGCGATCAGGATATTATAAAACCCGAGCACGCTATTGAAATGAAGAGGCTGATTGTCAACTCAGAATTAGCTATAATTCCGGGCGTACACGGTGAGTATATTGGGGAAATAACGACACTACAATCTGGTTCTAAAGAAGCAGACTTTGTTATTCCAATGATTGAAGGATTCCTCAATAAATCAAAAACAAAGCAATGACAAAATCATCCAAATGGTTGAAGAATCGGATGTTGTATCGCCGAAAGTTGGCCAACTTTATGCTGTGTTTTGCGATGTGTTTCTAATGAATAAAAAAAATACAAAATGCTTACCAATTATATTATGGTTAAAACCATAATAATCATCTATTGCATCAATTGCACAAAAAAACACCAAAAATGCCCCATATTTTGTGGCAAAATCGTGGCAAAAATCAGGCAAACATCTTGATTACCGTACGATTTCGTATTTTTCGAGTCTATCAAATCTATCGCAATCCACTTTTCTGCGAATGTTTGGAAATACATAATCAGCAGCTACATTTTTCTATTCAAGGCAACAATAGCCATTTTAAAATCTTCCCGTGCCACAATGAACTGTATGTTCACCTTCCTGATCGCAAAACCCGCACTTTTGATATTTATTCCATTTTCTGTTAGTGCAAGTGCGCTTTTAGCCAGCAAGCCGGGCTGATCCATATTTGTACCTAACAGGCATACCAGGGCTACCTTGTCAACAGTAACCTTTTCAAAATCATCTTCCAGGTCGCCGATCAGCTTCCTGCTGAAGTCGCGTTCCCACACCACCACGGAAATGCTGTTAGCGCTGGTTGTTTTAAAGGTATAACTGATATGGTGCTGACTGAGGATCTGCATGATCTTCAGGTCACTTCCTACCGCACCTACCATCAAGGGATCATAAACATCAATCATCAGTAATTTATCGGTACCGGTAATTACCTCAACACGCTTGTGCTCACAAATAAACTCCCTGGTGATCAATGTTCCCGGATGAGACGGCTGAAATGTATTTTTTATACGCAGATTGATCCCGCTAATCTCCAGGGGCTTTGAAGCTTTGGGATGAATAGCCTCCATACCTACATCAGCCAGCTGGTCAGTGATATCATAATTGGTAAATCCCACCGGTGAACAATTCTCAATACCCACGATGGCGGGATCGGCCGTGGAAAGGTGATATTCCTTATGAATTATAGCCTCATGTGGCTTTAACAGCGTCGCGATTTTACTAAATGTAACTTCTGAATACCCCCTGTCAAATTCGCGCATGATCCCTTCGGTACCTTTGGCATAACCGGTAACGATGCAGATGTTATCTTTCAGGGCAATCCCTTTGAAAGCATGCCGGATGCGCTGGTCTATGGTGAATGCACGGTGATCATCAAAACCGCTTAAGTCTATAAGGCGTGTATACACCCCCCGGTTCAGCAATATATTCGTCAAAATGAATGCGGAATGGCTTTCCCCGATAGAGGCCAGGATCTCACGGGCCGCCTGCAAAATACTTTCTTTACTGACATAACCTGAGGCCAGTATGGTAGCCAGGTTTGAAAGAAATTTCTGCGCCTTCCTGATATGTTCCTCAATAAACTGGTCAGCTGCCGAAAGATCAAGGCCTAATTCAGCATAATCCCTGTTAATGGCTTTCAATCTGATAATAACAGATTTCAGCGGCTTGCTGAAATCCTGATACCTGGCCAGGCGATGATACACCCCCGGGCTGCCCGTTTTTTTATTCTCCAATAACATATCTGTCACCCCGGCAAAAGCGGAAACAACAAAAACACGGTTATACATATTTTTTCCGGGGGCTTGATAAAAAATAATATTGTTGATAACGTCCCGAAGGGCACTCATAGAAGTGCCTCCAATTTTTTCTACAGTAAGCATGTTGATTTTAGTAGTGGTATCAAAGTCCGTTTTGGAACGGTCCGAATTTGCTGATCATTTGCCTGATGGCGCATTTCTCCTTTAACAATCCCCTGATCATAAACAGACCAAAACCGTAAAGGGCCAAACCTGATAACATGATAAACCCCATAGCCGCATGCTGATTTGAGACAGAAAGTCCCGTCATTATTAACCATGCAACAAAGGTGGCGATCACGTAAATACCTATTAGCTTTTGATTATTCTTATAGTGTTCCCTGGTATAAAATGAATTCAATTTGATGTCGTTATTGCTAACCGGGAGGCATTCGGTTCTCTTTTCGGAATACTTGTACTGTATATAGAGTAACCAGGTAAAAAGTAATATGAACAGGACAAGGATCAGGTTGGACATCCATCCGGATGTTAAGGCAAGCTGGTTATAAAAATGAATACCTGCAGTGACAGTCAGGATATAGGAAGCTATCAGACCGGCGCTGCACCATCGCAACAAAGTATTGATCACTATTTTACCGTGCCTTAAAGCGATAAGTAAACCGGCTGGACGGTTTAAAGCAGTGCGGCTTTGCTGGTGAAACCGATATACTTTCATGATAGAGATCGCATAGTATTAATATAATTATATAAATATCCTTTTAAATTATTACAGGCTAAAAGGATGCCTTTTTTATGATTAACCAGTAATTAACTGATAATAAATAACTTAAAATTTCACCAATCACAAAAAGGATATGATTTTGTCTCAAATTGAACGGGTAGAATTCTCATAACGAAATACCAAAACGGAATAATCCCTACTCTCAATTTAATAAAATCGGTCAATTTTGGACTACCTTCTCCATGAAGTCAAACTGATCAATTTGTTTTTCTAATATTTCCAGCTTTCGTTTTTGCCCCGTGAAATTCATCATAAAGTAAAATCCCAGTCCATAAATAACGAGGCTGATCGGCGCGGTTGATTTAAACAATAGCGTTAACCCGTCATGAATGCCTTGCCAGAAGAACACACCTGATATGATGATGACTAATGAATAAGCCAGCAAATAACCGGAGAGCAGCTTACGCTGGCCGTTGAGTTTGGTGATCTGGTAATTTAGGTGGGTCTTACTCGCTTTTTTAAAGCCGCCGTCTTTATAGGCGATGCTTTTCCATTTAAAGTACAGGAATACGGCGAACAGCAGGACAATGATAACCAATGTTGAAGCCAGTAGCACGGGATGTTTACCTGTGAAGCTGCTATAGATGCGGGCGATTGTAAAAACCATTTGAATACAAGCCAATAATGTACAGATATTGCTCCACAGGAGCATTTGCTGCAGCTTGTCATCCAGTTTCAGTATCCTGGATTTTAAACTTTCGTTCTGACCTTCGTCTGCTTTGGCGGCTGACCAAAGGCTCTTAACTTGATGGGTATTATCGGCAGAAATTTTCATAACAACAGCTTTATCATTTAAACAAGTGATGTCTGTACAGGGGTACTTAAGCTATTTACATGCCTGAAAAAAATCACCTCGCCAAAACCCCATTTAAAGCAAAAATGAGGCGTTTTAAATATTTCATGCCTTAACTGCACCATTTAAAACACCTCATTTTGATAGTGGACTTCTATCGTAATGATAGGATGATAAAGCTGTTTCTTATGCCGACATGGTCATGCTGCGGCCTGAATGTCGTGCGGTTAAAATGTCTCTAAATGATGGAACGATTCATAATGTATACAGGCATTTTCATTGGCCTCGGCAAGGAGTGGCAAAAGAACATCGTTGTCTGTTCCTTTAACAAGATAGTCGAATGCCCCGCTTTTAATAGCTCTGACAGCCTCGTGGATACTGCCGTGTGTAGTCAGCAGGATAACTTCAACATACGGTTTTTTTGTTTTGACCGTTTTTACGAAATCTGTAAAATCCATGTCCGGAAGATCAACATCACTCATAACCACCTGTATTTTTTCATTCTCCAATAAACGGAGTCCCTCGAAACCGTTTTCAACCTGGTAGCAAACATAGCCAGCTAAACGCACGATCCGTCCTAACCAACCACCCGATCTTTTTTCATCATCTATTAGCAAAACTGTGGGTTGTGTATTCATATATTATAAAATTAATGCTGTTATTCCCTGCATGTTGGATTTATAACAGCTGGTGAACAATACTATTTTAAATTCCGGGAATGGTTAAACCCATTCCGCAGCAGCTGCAAGCGCAAACAGGTACATGCCTAATTTGGTCTTACTTTGGTTTTCTTACCCGGCTACATGGAATCAGCTATTGTGATGCCAAACGTTCTATTCGATCGAAAAAACCTGGTTTAGATCGCAATAACGGTCATTTTAAAATTTCACGTTTCGTTAAGACCATTTGGCCGATCTCAAAACGAGAGCCCCAAAAAATCATTCTGATAAACCTGGTATAGATTCTTTTACACGCTTTCTTCATCAGCTGCAAGCAGGAATTGCATTCCGCTTGCAGCCCGATCAATGTATCAAATTTTAAAGTCTGAAATTGACTGATAGAATGATCCTGTTTTCCGTTTTTCTCAGATCAGGTTTCCAATCGGGAGTTATAGGATCAGTGACGAAGCCAGTTGGCGAGGTTGTACCACCAGGGCCTGCAAAATACGGGATGTTTGATTTGCGAAAATCATATTCCAGGCGAAAAGTGACAAAGTCACTCGGCATTACATCAAAAGTTGTACTTAACTGGGTTATTTTTAAATTTTTGCCACTGGCTATTGCATTGTCATAGTCGTTTGGAATTTGTCCTATGGCTGCAGGATAAAAGGCCAGATAACCCGGCATACCATTACCGGGATTGGTAATATAATCTCCACGCATGGTCCATCCCAATTTATTCTTCATAAACCATAACCGGTTGGCCAGCGAAAAACCGGTCATATAGTTTTGCGAAGCTTTAACGCCCTGCCCGGTTTGAAAACCGTAATGAGCATCTAAATTAAATGCGGCCTGCGATAATCCTTTTGATTCTTTGTTTTTATAATAACGCTGGGATATGCTGGCTTCATTGTGTATCCGGTGAACTTTAGACAGTTCCGTTGTGCCGCTTTTACTATCGTTACCATAATAAAAATTATACACTAACTGGGTTGTTTCCGTAGGGCGGTAATAGTTGGACGAGCCTACACCAATATTCTTGCTCCAGCTATTATAGCTTTGCCAACCGTCAAGTAACCATAGCTCTGTTTTAAAGTTTCGGGTTGGGTAATATTGTACCCTGACTCCCTGAAAGTAAAAAGGGGTAAGCTCGCAAACCATCGAACGCTGGTAACTCCAGTTTTCCTGCAGTACATAACTTTCCAGGCCAATATAGGACTGGAAAATGCCCATCTCTACATTTAAGCCATAATTAACATTAAAATGGTATCCGGCTGCGGCTTCCCGGATGAATTTCAAGTTCCCTGTGCTCGTGTTTCTGCCCCGGGCAACAGAACCATCCGTTTCCTGAACAATGCTGGTCATACTGCCCGTTTGCAGCCATACGCGGCCAATGATATTTTTATAATTAGATTCAATTCCTATGGATACCTGGTTGAGCTGAAATTCGTTACTCCGCCCGGTGGACGAAGAGTTTGTTTGCGTATTATCTTTGGGCCTTGCAAAGTTGTAGTTAAAATAGCCGTCAACCAAAACTGAGCCGGTTATTATCGTTTCTCCGTCTTTATCCTTTAATCCCAATAAGGAAGGATTTTGATTGCGGTTCTGACCATTGATCCAGCCCAGGTCATATCCATCAAATGGGGTTTTAGTGGGTACCACTGTCGTATCACGTGTTTTTTTCAGGGTATCTGCCACGGATGCTGCCTGTGCCATGTGTCCGGCACCAATCAAACAGCCGGCAAATAATGTGAATAAAGTTTTTTTCATGTGTGCGTGTTTTACTGCCGCCCGGATCATCAAATGGACATCAGGCGCGCTTTGTTTACAGATGAGTGAAACGGTATAATTAGGATCATACCGATTCTACATCCGGAGTATGCTAAAAAAGTGCCTCAATCAAAAAACACAGGTTAAACAACAGGCAATCAGCAATTTATAAAGAAAATAAAACTGCTGTTAATCCCTAAAACGTATCGTTTTGATAAGTTCTTTTTTCAATATGGGTATTGCCGGTCAATAAAATCTTAAATGAGCTTTCGTAGGCACAGGTGTATTTCCCGGCTAAGATTTATTTCAATTTGAGGTGGATCTGAGCATTGCCACTGATCAGGAACAATGATTATTATTTCGCGGATAAATAATAAGTGGAAACGATCAGGAAAATTGCCTTTTCCATTTAATATACAAACAAATTAATACGGAATCATTTGATCGAATTACCCATGAGAAACCCTTTGAGATGGCGACAAAATATTGACTTATATTTTTTTATGTATTCTGATGCGATGGCAATGAAAAATAAAAGCTACTACCTTCGCCAATGGCACTTTCCACCCAAATTTTTCCTTGCTGGGCTTCGATAAAATTTTTGGAAATGGCAAGGCCCAACCCGGAACCGGATTTATTCTGTCCATCGGTTGGTACCTGAAAATAGCGCTCAAACAAACGTTTTTGATATTGTTCATCTATCCCTTTACCAAAATCCTGAACATGAAAAATCACCTCCCTGTTTTTTTCTAACACCCCGATGATCACTTTTGATTTTTCGGCACTGTACCGAAGGGCATTAGAAACAAAATTAACCAATACCCAGGCCGTCTTTTCTACATCCACCAACACTTTGGGAAGACTGTCCGGTGCGCTTACTTGAAGGCTGATCCCCTTTTGTTCAGCCTGGAACTTAACGGTATTTAATGCATAGTTTACAATTTCCAACGGATCTGACAATACAAAGTTCAACTGGATATTACCTGTTTCTACCTGCGAAAGATCAAGCAGTTCACTGGTGATTTTTAACAAGCGGTCACTGTCATCGTTGATGTGCTCCACCAGTTCAAGTTGTTGCGGGTTAACAGTACCTATACGCTCATCCTTAAGCAGCTTCAGGCTCATTTTTATGGAAGAAATCGGTGTCTTCAGTTCGTGCGAGATGGTTGCTATAAAATTGGTTTTGGCTTCATCCCGTTCTTTAAACTCGGTTATATTTCTTAATATGTACACCTTACCCACCGACCTGCTGGCGATGTTGAGTACTGTTTTTTGCGGGTTAAGATTGGGAATGACGATTTCCCGGCTCTCTAACTGAAAATAGGACTCCTTGCCGTTCAGCGCAATTTTAAAAGGACGTAAACTATTAGTGCTCTCTAAAATAGATTTAAGCAGATCATTTTGAACCGTGAACTCGTATGCCGGCTTTCCAATGACTTTTTTACCGTCAAGATTTAAAATATTTTCGGCAGCCGTATTGATAAACAAGATCTCCTTATCTTCATTTAAACCGATAATTGCATCCAGCATTTGTTCAATGATCGTTTCGATGCGCTGTTTTTCTGAGAGCACCGTGGCCAGATTACTATTTTCCCATTCTTTCAACCGGTCGGTCATCTCGTTAAAGGCTGTAGCTACTTCGGCAAATTCATCATTTTTAGTAAAATTCAGCCGCTGGTTATAATTCTTCTGACTGATCTCGCGTATGCCCTCCAATAAGGCGCGCATGGGATTTGCTATAAATCCCGGAAAGTTGACGCTAAAGCTAAAAAGCACCAGGAAAGTGAAGGTGCCCGCCAGCCCGAGGAACAGGGTAGCTTTTCGCACGGAGGCCTGGGCCGAATCGTTTTTACGGACAATAGCCTGCATATTCAATTTCTCGATCTTCCTTAATTGTGCCCTTGCCTGGTATTCTGCATTTTCTTGTTGCGCCGGTGCAGCTGAAGAAGATTGAAGTACGCTAAATGCCTTTCTAAGACTGGCTGCCGCGGCGCCCTCGCCATCCTCCGTAATGTTGTGCTCCTCCAGGGTCAGTTGATGGTTAAAATCGCTTTTGGACTTGTAGCTTAACGGCAATTTATCTTCATCAAGAATGGTACGCATTTCCCGGGCAAAGTTCAGTGATTCATAATTATTCTTCAGGATCACTTTGGCGCTATCCGAAATCTCATGGATATAAAATATCGATACCGCCCCAAAAAAGAGGACAACGACAAAAAGAAAGCCGAAACCCAGCCGAAGTTTATTCTTTATTTTCATGGCATAATTGGTTATGATAAAATTACTAAATCTATTGCCGTTTTAGATATGTGATTAAGTAACTGATTAAATACTGCTGTTCTTAAAATTACCTGGAACAAATTTAAATGTGGTTTCCCGATGCAGATGGTGGTCACCTCCCGTTCGTCCGCTATTTTCATAATAGTCTGGGTGATATGGTCGCTTTTTATTTTGATCACCTCCCCCCCCAGCTCGGTAGCCAGCTTGAAATTATTGATCAGGTGACGTTGCTTATCCAGTTTTATGCGGTTGCCGCTTTCCCCGCTGCTCTGTACGTATAAAAGGATCCAGGAGGAACGGTAATAGGAAGCAAGGCGGGCCGTTTTGCGGATCACCACCTTTGCCGTATCCGAATTGGAAGATATACAGGCTAAAAATCGTTCGGGCCGTAGTTTGATCTGT
>Ga0193717_1001287_pt1 | contig 15525 bp, 16 predicted proteins | sample U2c2metaG_FD_145900 | JGI IMG/M metagenome (GOLD analysis project Ga0193717, IMG submission 145900) | Soil microbial communities from a riparian zone of the East river system, Colorado, United States - U2c2 | ecosystem: Environmental > Terrestrial > Soil > Riparian zone | place: USA: East River... | reverse complement strand
CAAGCAGGACGAGCGCGGGTTCGGCTGAGCCATCGGGTGTGACTTTTGGCGCGCCGCCCCCGATTCTGTCGGTGGTCCGTGAGACAGTCTGGACCCGTGCGAACCGTTGACGTGACAGCGAAGGGCGAGCTCGCCCGCCTGGTGACCGAGTTGGCCGTGGTGCACGGCCGGGTGACGCTTTCGTCCGGCAAGCAGGCCGACTACTACGTCGACCTGCGCAGAGCCACCCTCCACCACGCGGCGGCGCCGCTGATCGGCCGGCTGTTGCGCCAGCTCACGGCCGACTGGGCCTACGTCGCCGCCGGCGGGCTCACGCTCGGCGCGGACCCGGTGGCCGGCGCGATGATGCACGCGGCGGCCGCGGCCGGCGAGGTGCTCGACGTGTTCGTCGTGCGCAAGGAGGCCAAGTCGCACGGCATGCAGCGGCGCATCGAGGGCATCGAGGTCGCCGGGCAGCCGGTGCTGGCCGTCGAGGACACCTCCACCACGGGCAGCAGCGTGCTCACGGCGGTCGACGCGCTCACCGAGGCGGGCGCGAACGTGGTCGGGGTCGCGACGGTCGTCGACCGGGACACCGGCGCGCGGCAGGCCATCGAGGCACGTGGCCTGCCCTACCGCTACCTGCTGGATCTGTCCGATCTGGGCCTGTGAGCCGACCCGCGACGGTATAGCCTGCCTTGCGTGACTGCCGTACTGATCATCATTCTGGTAGTGGTGGCGATCATCGTGATCGCCGTCGTGGCGTTCATCGCCAGCTACAACAAGTTCGCCAGGCAGCGGAACACCATCGAGGAGTCCTGGCGCCAGATCGATGTCGAGCTGCAGCGCAGACACGACCTCATCGGCAACCTGGTCGAAGTCACGAAGGCCGCCGCCAAGTTCGAGCAGCAGACGCTCGCGCAGGTCGTCGCGGCCCGTAGCCAGGCAGTCGCCGCGCACGGCGCCGGCCCGGCCGCGCAGGGGCAGGCGGAGCAGGCGCTGAGCGGCGCGATGTCGAACTTCTTCGCGGTCGCCGAGCAGTACCCGGACCTGAAGGCGAACCAGGACTTCATCTACCTGCAGCAGCAGATGGTGGAGACCGAGGACCGGGTCGCCGCGGGCCGGCGGTTCTACAACGGCAACGTGCGGGCGTACAACACGCGCTTCGACACGTTCCCGTCGAGCATGGTCGCGAACTTCGGCAAGTTCGCCAAGAAGGAGTACTACGAGGTTGACGACCCGAACGTGCGGGCCGCGCCGTCGTTGAAGGGCGCCTTCGACTCGCTGACCGAGCCCGCCGCCCCGACCCCGCCGATCGGCCAGCCGGTCATCCCGCCGCAGACCCCGCCAGCACCGCCGATTCAGCCGCCGCAGGGCTGACTTTCGGTACCGTGACGCCATGGCCGGGTTGCTCGCCGATGTCACGGTGGTGGTGCACTTCGTCGCGCTGGTCTACGTCGGACTCGGCGGGTTCCTGGCATGGCGGTGGCGGTGGGCCGTCGTCCCGCACATCGGCTTCGTGCTGTGGGGTGTCGCGATCAACACGCTGCCGCTCGTGTGCCCGCTGACGGCGCTGGAGAACTGGTTCCGCTCCATGGACGGCATCGGGCCGCTGCCTGGCGGCTTCAACGAGTACTACATCTATGACGACCTGATCCCGAGGTCGCTTCTTCCGTTGGTCGCCGCGGTCGGTATCGCCGCGGTGCTCGTGTCGTACGTGGGGGTGTGGCAGCGTTGGCGTCGCACACAACTGACGACAGTGAAGTGACGGGCCCGACCGAGTGGGCGTTCGGCGAGCCCGTCGGCGTTGGCCCGTGGCCGGGTGAGTGGCCGGCCGACGAGCACTACGACCCGGCGCTGCTCGCCGACGGCGACCGCCGCAACGTGGTCGACGCGTACCGCTACTGGCGCCGCGCCGCCGTCGTCGCCGACCTGGACACCCGCCGCCACGACTTCCACGTGGCGATCGAGAACTTCCAGCACGACCACAACATCGGCACGGTCGTGCGCACGGCGAACGCCTTCGCGGCCGCCGAGGTACACATCGTCGGCAGGCGCCGCTGGAACCGGCGGGGCGCCATGGTCACCGACCGGTACCAGCACGTGCGCCACCACCCGGACATGACCACGCTGCTGGACCATGCGGCGTCGACGGAACTGGCGGTCGTCGCGGTGGACAACACCCCGGGCGCGATCCCGCTGGAGACGGCGTCGCTGCCGCGCCGCTGTGTGCTCCTCTTCGGCCAGGAAGGCCCCGGCCTGACCGACGACGCACGCAAGCGCGCGACCCAGGTGGTGTCGATCGCCCAGTTCGGCTCGACCCGCTCGATCAACGCGGGCGTCGCGGCGGGCATCGTGATGCACGCGTGGATCCGAGAACACGCGAACCTGGACAACGCCTGGTGAGTCAGTGGCCGTCCTGAAGGACCCCCTTCAGGACCGGACGGAGCCCCGCAAACAAGTCCTGACCAGCACGAACCCACCTCGCCGGCAAGCCGGCTCGCGCGCGATGCATCATCCCCCACCCTGTCCCGGCAGGTGCCGGCAATGTCCGGTTTCTTCAGGTAGAGAGTGTGAGCACACGTCACGAAGGGCGCTTGTGTGACAGTGGCGGTGCCGTGAAAGGCGCGTTGAGGGCGCCCAGTGCCCTGAACGCGCCTTTCAGGGCATTGGGCCTGTCGCGAACGCGCCGTTCGGGACACGGCGCGCCAGGTTCACCAGTAGAACGACTCTGCCGATGCCCCGGCGCGCGATGCGGCTTCCACGCGGTACTGCGAAGGGCGCGTGTGGGGCGTTCAACGCCCTGAAGGGGCCCTTCACGGCATGCCCGACGCCCCGAAAGGGCCCTTCACGGCGAGCCCTCGCGCGCGATGCATCCCTCACCCGATCCCGGGGGCGGCCCAGTGCCCATTCTACCGGCTGGGTACGACAGTCAGGGGTTTGTGGATCTTGCCTGTGGATAACTCGGAAGTTGTCGCCGCGGGCTCGATTTCTACCGGGATGCCGTTCAGTGCCGCCGTGCCGGACAGGGCGTCCAGCAGTTGGTCGTCCGACAGGAGGTTCGAGTTCACGCCCGCGTGTGCGCGCGCCACGTCGCCTCGGGTGCCGTCCACGTCGTGGCCCCAACCGTGCGGGATGCTGACCACACCGGGCCGGATGGCGTCCGTGATCTCGACCGGCACCTCGATCTCGCCGGCCCGCGAGCGCACCACGGCGATGCCGCCGTCGACGAGGCCGAGGCGCGCGGCGTCCGCCGGGTTGAGCTGTGCGGTGCAGCGATTCGTGCCGCGTACCAACGGTTCCAGGTTGTGCATCCACGAGTTGTTCGAGCTGAGCTGACGCCGGCCGATCAGCACGAAGCCCTCGGTCGGCCGGTCCACGGCGGCCGCCAGCCGGGGCACGTCCACCGTGATCTCCGGTGGCGCCAGCTCGATCCGGCCGGACGGAGTGCCCAGCACGTCCGGCAGCCGCGGCCGCAGCGGGCCGAGGTCGACGCCGTGCGGCGCGGCCTCCAGGTCCGCGAGCGTCAGGTCGTACGGGCCGCCGCGCAGCATGATGTCGAGCAACCGCGCCGGACCGGTGCGGTCCCCGACCGGCACCTCGGACCGTTTCGCCAGCTCGCCCGCCACGAAGTCGTCCAGCGCCGCCAGGTCCGCCGACGGTCCCATGCCCATCACGATTCCCGTGAGGCGCAACAGGGTCTGCCACTCCTGCGGCACGTCGGTCGGTAGCGCGGCGGGCGTCCAGTTCGCCACGTTGCGCACCGCGAGCTGGTACAGCGCCAGGTCGTAGTGCGGCCGCTCGAGCGGCGTCGGGCCGGGCAGGATCACGTCCGCGTGCCGGCTCGTCTCGTTCAGGTACACGTCCAGCGACACCATGAAGTCCAGGCGCCCCAACGCTTCCGACAGTCGCGCCGAGTTCGGTGCGGACAGGCACGGGTTGCCGCACACGGTGATCAGCGCACGCACCTGCCCGTCGCCCTGCGTAAGGATCTCGTCGGCGAGCGTCGCGACCGGCAGCTCGCCGATCACCTCCGGCAGGTGCCGCACCCGGCTGTGCCACCGGCCGGTCCGGAACCCGCGTCGCTTGCTCGGCCGCGCGTTCGACTGCCCGGCGGCGGCGAGCGGGAACATCGCGCCACCCGGCCGGTCGAGATTGCCGGTCAACACGTTCAGCACGTCGATCAGCCAGCTCGCGAGCGTGCCGAACTCCTGCGTGGTGGTGCCGATCCGCCCGTACACGGCGGCACGCTCTGCGGCCGCCAGCTCGCTCGCCATGCGGCGGATGTCGGCCGCGGCGATGCCGGTCGCGCCGGCCACCGCCTCCGGTGTGAACGGCTCGGCCAGCGTCCGCACCTCGTCGACGCCGTTGACGGGCAGGTCGCGGGTGTCGACGAGGTTCTCGTCGAACAGGACGCGGACCAGCGCGAACAGCAGCAGCGCGTCGGTGCCCGGCCGGATCGCGTGGTGTTCGTCGGCCTGCTCAGCGGTCCGGGACCGCTTCGGGTCGATCACCACGAGCTTGCCGCCACGCCCGCGCAGCGCCTTGAGCCGGCCACGCACGTCCGGCGCGGTCATCAGGCTGCCGTTGGACACGAGCGGGTTCGCGCCGAGCATCAGCAGGTGGTCGGTCCGGTCCAGGTCCGGCACCGGGATGGTCAGCGCGTGGCCGAACATGTGGCCGGCCGAGAAGTGCTTCGGCACCTGGTCGACGGTGCCTGCCGTGTAGAAGTTCCTGGTGTTCAGCGCCTTGTAGAACGCCGGCCCGTACAGCGCCGTCGACGTGTTGTGCACCGCGGGGTTGCCGGCGTACACCGCGACTGCCTCCCGCCCATGCTCCGCGATCAACGCGGGCAGGTGGCGGTCGATCTCGGCGAACGCCTCGTCCCAGCTCACCTCGACCAGTTCGCCGTCGCGGCGCAGCAACGGCATGCGCAGCCGGTCCGGGTCGTGGTGCAGCGCGCCGAGCGACGCGCCCTTCGGGCAGATGAAGCCGTGGGAGAAGACGTCGGCAGCGTCGCCGCGCACCCCCGCGACCCGATCGCCGTCGAGCGTGACCTCCAGCCCGCAGGTCGCCTCGCACAACGGACACGTCAGCGGCACCCGCGGCACTGTGGTCATGGCCTCAACTGTGACACAGGACAACGACGTCACTCTTCCGGCGGACACATCGGAACCGATTCAGAACGCACGATGGAGAGGTGACGCAACGGGTCGGAGTCGTCGAGGGCTCGGATGAGGCCGCGCCGACCCTGTGGGCCGCGCGGGCGGCCGTCGCGGAACGTGCCGTGCTGGCGCGGCACCTGCGCCGGGTGTGGGCGCTGCCCGGCACCCGACTTGGCGCCGCGGGCTGGCCGCAGACGATCGGCGACCGGCTGCACGGCCACTGGAACTACTGGTGGCAGGCGCACCTGCTGGACTGCCTCGTCGACGCGCAGGAGCGCCACCCGCATCCTGGTCGCGCGAGCACCATCGGCCGGGTGGTCCGCGGTGTCCGCCTGCGCAACTTCGGCTCGTGGACCAACGACTACTACGACGACATCGCGTGGCTCGGGCTCGCGCTCATGCGTGCGCACGACTGCGAGGAAGTGCCGATCACGCACGCCATGACCGGCATCGCCGCCCAGCTTCGCGGCGGTTGGACCGACCACGCGGGCGGCGGGATCTGGTGGCGGCGCCGCGACAACTTCAAGAACGTGCCGGCCAACGGCCCGGCCGCGATCCTGTTCGCGCGGTGGGCGAGGTCCGGCGGCGAGCGCGCGGACCGGCAGCGCGCCCGCTCGATGACCGAGTGGATGTCGCAGCTACTGGTCGACCCGGGCACCGGCCTGCTGTGGGACGGCGTCCACGTCGAGCCGGACGGGTCGGTCAAGGACATCGTCAAGGTCATCTACACCTACTGCCAGGGCGTCTACCTCGGTGCGTGCCTCGAGCTGGCCGACGGCGACACGTCCGGCGTGTGGGTCGAGCGGGCCGATCGGACGATCAACGCGGTGGCCGCGCACCTCAACGACGCCGGCGTGCTGCGCGGCCGGGGCGGCGGCGACGGCGGCCTGTTCGCCGGCATCCTCGCCCGCTACCTCGCGCAGGCCGCGCTGCGACTGCCGGCGCTCGGGTCGTCGACCGGCCCGAGGGCCGCCGACCTGGTGATGAAGTCGGCGGCGGCCGCGTGGCGCAACCGTGCGGTCGCGCGGGCCGGGCCGCTGTTCGGGCCGGAGTGGTCGCAGCCGGCGCAGGTACCGAGGACGGCGGGCCACCGGCGCGTCGAGCGGGACCTGTCGGTGCAGCTGTCCGGGTGGATGGTGCTGGAAGCCGCGGCGCTGCTCGAGCGGTCCGCCGGATAGGTTCACGCGTGTGAGCGTGGTGATCGTGACCGGTGGCGGTCGAGGTATCGGGGCCGCCGTGGTGCGGCGGGTGGCCAGGGACGGCTACCAGGTGGTGATCAACTACGCGTCGGACCACGACGCGGCCCGCGGTGTCCTCGCCGACGTCGAGGCGGCGGGCGGCTCTGGTGTCGCCCTGGCCGGCGACGTCGCGGACGAGCAGGACGTCCGGACCCTCTTCGACGCGGCCGCCGCGCTGGGCCCGCTCGCCGGGGTGGTGTGCAACGCGGGCGTCACGGGTAACACCCCAGGACGACTGGACGAGCAGAGCGCCGAGGTCGTGCGCCGGGTGCTCGACGTGAACGTGTTGGGAGTGTTCCTGTGCAACCGCGAGGCGGTGCGCCGGCTGTCGACCCGCTACGGCGGGCCGGGTGGCGCGATCGTGAACATCTCGTCGACCGCGGCCGGCCGCGGCTCGCCGGGCGAGTGGGTGCACTACGCGGCGAGCAAGGCGGCGGTCGACTCGCTGACGCACGGGCTCGCGCTGGAAGTGGGTGCGGAGGGCGTCCGGGTCAACGCGGTCGCGCCGGGGCTCGTCGACACGGACCTGCACGCCGCGGCCGGTATGCCGGACCGACCGGCACGGTTCGTGCCGCTCATCCCGATGCGGCGAGCCGGCGAGCCGGAGGAGATCGCGGAGGGCGTCGCGTGGCTGCTCTCGCCAGCCGCGTCGTTCGTGACCGGCGCCGTGCTGCCGATCAGCGGCGGGCTCTGACGGGGTCTCGACCTGCAAAAGATCCAGTAACGGCCCGGATTTTGTCGGTGGGCTGCGGCAGTATGGCGGAGTCGGCCCGCTTCCGCCTGGGCCGGGAAGGACTCTGATGCCCACGCTGTCCGGTGTTCACCACGTCGCCCTCACAGTCACGGATGTGGACCGCAGCGTCCCGTGGTACGAGCGGGTGCTGGGGTTCGACACGATCGGCCGGGACGACGGCGACTCCGGCGACGTCGGCCGACGGAAGGCGTTCCTGCGTGGGCCGGGCTTCGGGATCACGCTCACGCTGGTGCAACACCCCGACGCCGACCGCTCGCTGTTCGACGAGCGCAGGCCGGGCCTCGACCACCTGACGTTCTCGGTCCCGAACCGCGAGTGTCTGCGGCAGTGGACCGACCGCCTCACCGAGCACGGCGTGACGTTCTCGCCGATCACCGAGGAACACACCGCCCCCGGCACCGAGGTCATCTCGCTACGCGACCCGGACGGGATCCAGCTCGTGCTGTGGGCGCGAGAGGACTAGAACTGGTCCGCCTCCCCGCATTTTCAAGTGTGGGTCGCGTTCCGGCGAAGGTGCGGCTAGCTGGGTGGTTGGTGGCTGAGTGCCGTCACGTTCCCCTGAGGTAACTGCTGATCAGGTGCAGGCTCCGGACAAAGATCCGCGGGACGGGCCTTATTCGTTCGAGGCGCCGACGGTCGCTGCCACCGGTGGCCGGTGCATCTCCTGGCGGTAGCGCACCACGCCGTAGAGGGTGCCCACGATGAAGAACGCGATGCTGCCCCACAGTGCGACGGCCTTGATCCAGGGAATGCCCTCGATCAGGCCCGCGCCGTAGTAGCCGACCAGCACCAGCGTGGGAACCCAGGCAAGGCCCCCGATGGTGGTCGCGAGCAGGAACTTGCGGCGATCCATCTTGGCGGCGCCGGCGATCAGCGGTGCGAACGTGCGGATCCACGGAATCCACCGCGCCAGCACGATCGCCCAGAACCCCCGCCGGTCCAGGAAGTCACGGGCCCTGGCGAGGTTGTCGTGGTTGAGTACCCGCCCGCCGCGCCGCGTGATGATCGCGTGCCCGGTCTTGTGCCCGATGTAGTAGCCGACGAGGTTGCCGACCACGGCCGTGACCATCGCGGCGATCGACAGCCCCCACGCGTGCCAGGCGTCGTTGTGCTGCGCGAGCACCACCCCGGCGGCGAACAACAGCGAGTCCCCCGGCAGGAACAACCCCACGATGAAGGCGCACTCGGTGAACACGAACCCGAGCACGATGACCCACACCATGAGCGGCCCTGCGGATTCGAGCACGCCGCTGGCCAGCACACTCGCTTCAGCCACGACACTCACGATCCGTAGCGTACGTGCCCCCGCGCCCCCGCGTTCCGGGAACGTGCCCGAATTCGCCCGCTCTCCACCGCTGCGTCAACTCCCCGTCTGCGGCCGTCACGACACGCACCTCTTGTCGACAGACTTCGGCGGTGGGGTTACGCCGTTGCCGGGACCGCTGCCAGCGGTGCGGGCTCCGCCATCGCCGAGCGGACGAACGATCCCACGTACCGGATCGCCGCTCGACCCTCCGGGATCACGGGGTAGAACGCCGGGAACACGTGCACCTGCCCCGGCCACACCTGCAGCTCGCAACTGCCGCCGGCGGACCGGATGCTCTCCGCCATCCGCTCCGAGTCGCCGAGCAGGCATTCCGTGTCGCCGACCTGGATCAGCACCGGCGGCCAGCGCCGCTTGTTCGCCCGCAGCACGTTCAACCTGCGGTGCGTCAGCGCATAGGACCCGGCGTAGGACAGCCCGCACTCCTTCGCCCGCTGCGGTGGCACGAACGGGTCCCGTCGCGCCGCGTCGCGGTCCGCCAGCTCGCCGCCGGCCAGGTCCAGGAACGGGGAGAACATGACCGCGGCACCCGGCATCGGGAGCCGGCGCCGGGACAGGTCGGCCAGCAGGCCCGCGGTCAGGTGTCCACCGGCCGAGTCACCGAGCACGGTGATCTGCTCCGGCTCGTAACCCTGCGCCATCAGCCACCGGTAACCGGCCACCGCGTCGTCCGCCGCCGCCGGGAACGGGTGCTCCGGCGCACGTCGGTAGTCCAGGAGGAACGCCGGTCGTCCGCTGGCCGCCGACAGCGCCGCGACCAGGTGTCGGTGCGTGCGTCGCGACCCGAACACGAAACCGCCGCCGTGCAGGTACAGCAGTGCGCCGGCCTTCGGGTCGGCTCGCCGGCCGGTGATCCACAGCCCACGAATGTCACCGTCCGCGACGGACTTGACCCGGGTGCCGCGCGGCAGCGGGGTCATGCCCACGGTGTCGAACACCTCGCGGACGACTCGTAGCTGTGGCCACGTCGTGATGCGCATCCGGTCGCCGAGTGGTCGCAGTCCGTTCATGAGCAGCTGTGCCAGCGCTCGACTCTGCACGCTCGGGCTCGTGGGCACTGCGGGGCGGTCGATGTCCGGCTGCGCCATCGCACACCGCCTTCCATTCGAGCCGTCCTCTTTGACGTTTCAACAACAACTGTAAATCATCGACGCACCGAACCGATCCTGCGAAAGTCGCACACATTGATCTCAGTTCGGCTTCGAGTGTGGGTCGAAGGCCTCGAATTCCACTCGAAGACCCGGATACGGTGGGTTTCGTGAGCACCAATGAAGGTCTCTTGGACAGGCTCCGTGCGGTGGTGGGTGCGAGCGCCGTGCTCGTCGACCCGGACATCACCGACAGTTACCGCCGCGACATGATGCCACTCGCTCCGGACGGGGCGCCGCTGGCCGTGGTCCTGCCGGCGAACGCCGAGCAGGTGCAGCAGGTGGTCAAGGCCTGCGCCGCGGCCGGCACGCCGATCGTGCCGCGTGGTGCGGGTAGCGGGCTGTCGGGCGCCGCGAACGCCATCGACGGGTGCGTCGTGCTGGTGACCACCCGGATGAACGAGATCGTCGAGATCGACACGGACAACCGGCTCGCGGTCGTGCAGCCGGGCGTGATCAACCTGGAGCTACGTGGCGCGGTCGAGAAGCACGGCCTGTTCTATCCGCCGGACCCGTCGAGCTACGACTGGTGCACGATCGGCGGCAACCTCTCCACCAACGCGGGCGGCCTGTGCTGCGTGAAGTACGGCGTCACCACCGACTCGGTGCTCGGGCTGGACATCGTCCTCGCCGACGGCGAGCTGCTGCGCACCGGGCGCCGGACGGTCAAAGGGGTCGCCGGCTACGACCTGACGAAGCTGTTCATCGGCAGCGAGGGCACGCTCGGCGTGATCACCCAGGCGACGCTCGCGCTGCGGCCGCTACCGCAGGCGCCCGGGACGATGGTCGCCGCGTTCTCGTCCGTCGGCGCTGCCGGGGAGGCGGTCAGCCGGATCGTGCGCGAGGGCATCGTGCCGTCGCTGATGGAGATCATGGACGCGACGTCGATCGCCGCGGTCGAGGCGCATCTGAAGACGGAGCTTGGCGCGGGCGCCGGGTGTGCGGCGCTGCTGTTGTGCCAGTCGGACTCCGGCGGCGAGGCGGCGCGGCGGGAGCTGGTGGCGATCGAGCAGGTCTGCACCGACGCTGGCGCGGACCTCGTGCACTCGACGTTCGACCCGGCCGAGGGGTCGATGTTGCTGACCGCGCGGCGCGCGGTGCTGACCGCGCTGGAGGTGTACGGGGCGTGGATGACCGACGACGTGTGCGTGCCCAGGACGCGGATCGCGGAGCTGATCGCCGCGTGTGAGCGGATCAGTGCCGAGGTCGGGTTGCGGGTGGCGGTCGTCGGGCACGCCGGCGACGGCAACATGCATCCGACGATCGTTTACGACCCTTCGTCCTCGGACGAGTTCGCGCGTGCCAACACGGCGTTCAACGACATTCTCGCGGCCGGGCTCGCGCTGGGCGGGACGGTGACCGGCGAGCACGGCATCGGGAAGATCAAGCGGGAGTGGCTGGAGCGCGAGGTCGGGCCGGTCGCCATGCGGACGCATCGGGCGATCAAGGCCGCGCTGGATCCGGAGAACGTCTTCAACCCTGGGTCGATGTTCTCGATGTCGTGAGTTGTCCACAGCCCTCGGAGTTGTCCCACAGGCAAGATCCACATCGCCTGGACTGTCGGGGGATGCCGGTAGACTGGGCACTGGGCCGCCCCCGATCCCGGCAGGGCCCCGGCAAAGTGCTGTTCACCCCGAAGCCACCGATGGCCCCACAACCATGTTGTGAAAGGCGCCGTTCAGGGCACCCAGCGCCGTCAACGCGCCTTTCACAGCACGTGCGCGGGCGCGGGTCGCCGGGTTTTGGGGCATCCGGCTGCCACCGTCCCCAAACGCCCATCACGACGTAACCCCGGCGGACGAGCTTCACCGGCCATCACATGACTTTGCCGGGGGCCCTGCCGGAGAGGGTGGGGGTTGCATCGCGCGCGGGGGCTCGCCGTGAAGGGTCCTTTCGGGCGTGTGGCATGCCGTGAAGGGCCCTTTCGGGGCGTTGAACGTCCCGAACGCGCCCTTCGCAATACAGGGACGCTTCGCGCGTGGCCTTTCGGCAGAGTCGTTCGGTGAACCTGGCGTGCTGTGTCCCGAACGGCGCGTTCGGGACAGGACCAATGCCCTGAAAGGCGCGTTCAGGGCATTGAGCGCCCTCAACGCGCCTTTCGAGGCATGACCTGCCCGTTCAACACATGCCGGAGGTGACGGATCCCAACAAAGGGTCAGAGACGGTCGATGATCTGGGTCGCGTCGTCCGCGGTGGTCTCCACCACGCGCTTCTTCTCGCGCCTGGCCTTGATCACCTCGATGATGATCGGGATCAGGGAGATCAGCACGATGAGCACGAGCATCGGCTCGATGTTCTTCTCCACGAACGGGATGCCGCCGAGGAAGTAGCCCAGGAGGGTGACGCCGGTGGCCCACGCGATACCACCGATCGCGGAGTAAGTGAAGAACTTCTTCGGGTCCATGCGGCCCACACCAGCCATGGCGGTGATGAACGTGCGCACGATGGGCACGAAGCGGGCCATGACGATGGCACGCGCGCCGTACTTCTCGAAGAAGCCCTGCGTCTTGTCGACGTACTCCCGCTTGAACAGCTTCGAGTTCGGCTTGCTGAACAGCGCCGGCCCGACCTTCACACCGATCCAGTAACCACACACGTTGCCGACGAAGGCGCACACCGTCACCAGCAGGCACACGATCCACAGGGGCGTTGCGATGGCGCCGGTGGCGACGAAAAGCCCCGCCACGAACAGGAGCGAGTCGCCGGGGAGGAAGAAGCCGATGAGCAGACCGCACTCCGCGAAAATGATGAGGCAGAGCACCGCGAGCGCCCACCCGCCCATCCCGCGCAGGATCGTCTCCGGGTCCAGCCACGACGGCAGGAAGGACATGGTGTGCATGGTGGCGGCGGCAATCGTCACGTAGACAAAGGTACGCGAGGCCTACAGCAGGGTCAGCAGCCCCACGACGGCGCCGGCCGCCAGGCCCAGTAGCAGCGCCAACAACAGAATGAGCGACGCGGGGACCTGAAGCTCGACCGTCAGCTTCGTGGTCTGCTCCGTGGACCGCACGGTCTGTTCGTCGACGGGCGCCAGTGGCATGCGCACGTCACTGCCGGAAAGCAACCCGAAGCCGGACGTGGTCGCCTCCGTCTGCGCCGGCGCGCGGGTCGCCTGTGCACGCAGCGCCTCCGCCAGCAGCCGTTCCGGGTCTGCGTCGTCCTGGTCGGTCACGCCGTGGACGTTACCCACTCGCCCCGCCGCATGACTGCCGCCGGCGCCAGCGCGTCGTCCAGCAGCACGATGTCCGCGGCCAGACCGGCGGCAAGGCGACCGGTCACGTCGGCCAGCCCCAGCAACGCCGCCGGGCGGGTACACGCGGCCGCCACCGCGTCCAGCACACCGAGGCCGCAGCTGCGGACCAGGTTGCGGAAGGCGAGGTCCATGGTCAGTGTGCTGCCCGCGAGCGAACCGCCGTCGGCGAGCGTTGGCACACCGTTGGTCACGTCGACCTCAAGACCACCGATCTCGTAGACGCCGTCGCCGGCTCCGGCGGCCGCGATCGCGTCCGTGATGAGGACCGTGCGGCCGGCGCCCGCGTGCCGGGCGGCGAGGCGGACGACCGTCGGATGCAGGTGCACGAGGTCGCAGATCAGCTCGACCGTCACCCGCTCGTCGTCGAGGAGCACGCCGATCGGACCCGGCTCGCGGTGGTGCAGCGGCCGCATGCCGTTGAACAGGTGGGTCGCCACCGTGGCGCCCGCGTCGACCGCCGGCACGACGTCCTCGGCCAGCGCGTCGGTGTGTCCGATCGCCGCGAGCACGCCCGCGTCGACAAGGCGTTTCACCGCCGGGATCGCGCCTTCGAGCTCCGGCGCGATCGTGACCATGCGGATCGTGCCCCGGCCGGCCGACAGCAGCGCGTCCACCGACACCGGATCGGGCGGCATGAGGATCGCCGGGTCGTGCGCGCCGCAGCGGGCCGCCGACAGGAACGGGCCCTCCAGGTGGACGCCGGCGACCAGCCCTTCCTGAACGAGCTCGGACAGCGCCGCGACCTGCTCGACCAGCTCCGGCACCGGGCGGGTCACCAGGCTCGCGAGCATCGTGGTGGTGCCGTGTGCGCGATGCGTGTCGACCACGCGGCGCACGGCGTCTGGTTCGGCGCTCGTGAACGCCGCGCCGCCACCGCCGTGGCAGTGGATGTCGACGAAGCCGGGGATGACCCAGCTGCCGGACGCGTCGGTGACCGTCGCGTCGGGCCGTGCTGGCGGCTCATCGGTGCCGAGCGCGCCGATCCTGCCGTCCTCGACCAGCACCCAGCCCGGGTCGAGCACGCCGTCGGGTGTCGCCACCCGCCCCCCGGTGATGAGCTGCGCTGCCATGTCCCACCCCTCGAACGCCGAAGCTATTGGTCTATACCATAGCGCTTCGGAACGACATGGCGGGAATTCACAATGTATCGATGAGGTTGAGTTACCGCCTAACGGATCGACGGCGTGACAGGGCGTGAGTCCGCGTGTGTGGAACGTCAGTTCGGGGTGCGCATGATCTTCTGCAGCGCGTCCAGTGCCCGGCTGGCGGTGGATTTCACGGTCCCCTTCGAGATCCCGGCGGCCTCGGCGATCTCCGCCTCGGTCAGGTCGCCGTAGTACCGCAGCACCAACACCTCGCGCTGCCGGGGCGGCAGCTGGGACAGCGCGCGCACAACGGACTGGTGCTCGGCCGTCAGCATCGCGAGGCTCTCCGCCGACCGGGCGTTGACCTGATGCGGCGGCGTGTACTCGCGGGCGGTCTTGCGCCTGCGCAGCACACTGCGCGAACCGTTGACGACCGCCGTCCGCAGATAGCCGACCGCGGCCGCCGCGTCGCGCAGGTTGCCCCAGTTGCGGTGCAGGCCGGTGAACGCCTCCTGCACGACGTCCTCCGCGGTCGCCGGCTCGTCGACCAGCAGCAACGCGAGCCGCACCAGCCGCATCCGGTGGGTTCGGTAGAGGTCCTCGAGAGTGAGCGGCGCCTGCTGTGCCTGCGGGACCGGGAAGCTGCCGGTGTCGATCGCGCGCAGGTGGCCGAGCGTCCGCTCCACACTGCGTTCCGCGCTGATGTCCCCTGTCACAGAGGAACCGTACCGGTCCGGGCCGTGAGCCGACACCGTCAGCACTAGGTACCGTTCGACATGATCCACCGAACCGAAGGAGCGCACCGATGGCCTGGTTCGCCGTAGAGACCACCTACACCGACGACGTCGACAAACTGGCGACGAGCCGGCCGAAGCACCGCGAGTACCTGCAGGCGTTGGTGGCCAACGGGAAGGTGGCCGCCGCGGGTCCGTGGACCGACGACTCGGCGGGCTTCGCGATCTACCGGGTGGCCGACCGCGCGGAGCTGGACAAGCTGCTCGCCGCGGACCCGTACACGGTCGACGGCGTCGCCGCCGCCCGCACGGTGCACGAGTGGAAGCTGGTCATGGGTTCAGTAGGTGCCGCCTAGCTTCCCGTGGTCCCAGCTCACGATCTTCGTCGGCCGGCACACCAGCCCGACCCGCTTCGGTGCCTGCAGCCGCACGAACTGGCTCGCCGACGTCGCGACCTCCGGGCTGGAGCTGTACCGGTGCATCAGGTCCGCGCCGATCTTGGTGATCTTCTCGGTGTCCTCGACCAGCTCGATGTCGCACTCCATGGAGACGCCACGCAGCTTCTCGTAGGAGTCGCCCTCCTCGACAAGGATCGTCGCCTGCGGCAGCCTGCGCAGGTTCGCGGCCTTCTGCGACTTGGCGTACGTCCACGTCTCCAGCACAGTCTCGACCCCATCACCGCGCGGCACGTACCAGAGCGACACCAGGTGTGGCCGCCCGTTCGGGCCCATGGTCGCGATGTTCGCGACCTTGCCGTCGGCAAGGAAGGCGGTGATCTCCTCGGGCGTCAGCGTGATCTGGTCTCGTCGCGACATGGACGAGTTATAGCGCACCAGAACGCTTGG
>Ga0193717_1001286_pt1 | contig 15532 bp, 11 predicted proteins | sample U2c2metaG_FD_145900 | JGI IMG/M metagenome (GOLD analysis project Ga0193717, IMG submission 145900) | Soil microbial communities from a riparian zone of the East river system, Colorado, United States - U2c2 | ecosystem: Environmental > Terrestrial > Soil > Riparian zone | place: USA: East River... | reverse complement strand
TATCTAACGCCAAAAACGGAGAAACCTCTAAACTTACGTAACCATCAACGCCGTCTGACTCATCGTATACCCCTTTAAACAAATCGGCCGCTTGTTGAATATCCTTTATAGCTAAACCAAAAAACAGCTGCTCGTTGTCGTCAGTGGTTTTTGACAGTTCAATAATATCGTTATCATAATCAGCGCTGCTGGTTATGGCTTTTTCAAAAATTGCCGGGTTTGAGGTTACGCCCCTTACACCATCTACATCAATTAATTTTTTTAGTTTTCCTGAAGCAATGATCTCGCGATCGATGAAATCAAGCCAGATGCTTTGTCCGAAATCATGTATTTGCTTTACATTATTAGTTGCCATATATAAGTCTGTTTAAGTGTTAAATTTTATTGTTTCAATGGATTGAATTTTTTAACACGGCATGGTAAAAGCCGTTCAATAATTCGTGTTTTATTCTGGTATATGTATTAGTTAAGTAAAGTTCCGAATTTATATTCAAAAATTGGTAACCTAAGTATCATAGTTCATTATACATCTTATGCAGTCGCTCTTCCTCTATCTTTTATCCTTGATCTTTTATCCAGGTATCCTTTATCCCTAACTGTTTGACGCCATTAAAATATTCAGGTTATAACCTATAAAAAGCCCGCTTTCAATAACCCCGGTGATTGCTTTTATGTCGCGCTCCAGGCTATTGCCCACTTCTTTAAACTTACAATCCAGTATTAAATTACCATTCTCTGAAATTATTGATCCATCCTTGCCTTTAGCCGGTCTTAAAACAATGCTGGTGGCTCCCAGGTTCTTTAATTCCTTTTCAACATAAAGCAGCGATTGCGGAAACACCTCAATAGGGATCGGGAAATTGGTACCCAATTTATCCACCATTTTTGAATCGTCAACAATAATGTAATTTACCGCGCTTGAGCTGATCAGTAATTTTTCCTTGAACATAGCGCCACCCCTGCCTTTAATTAAACTTTTATTAGGGTCTACCTCGTCGGCGCCGTCAAAAAGCCAATCGGGTTTATTTTCATACAGGGTAGTTAAAGGAACGCCAAGCTTGCTGCAAAACATAGATAGTTCCAGCGAAGTTGGGATGGCCTTAACGCTTAGCTTTTCGTCTTTGATGCGGTTGGCTATAGCAATTAAAGCCAGGTAAGATGTTGACCCTGAGCCCACGCCCAGTATATCGCCATCTTTTACTTTCGCGGCAATTTCATCGGCCACCTTTTGCTTGCCGGTTATATTAATGATCTTATCAGACCACTCGAGGTTTTTTATTAGATCACTTCCCCAGTTCATATTTTAAGTATCAAGTAGTTAGTATCAAGATTTTGACCCCTTGGATAAGAGCGAGTATCAAATAAGCAAATGATGTCTTGCTACTTGCTACTTGATACTCGCTACTTGATACTAAACTACAATAGCGCTTTTGCTTTGTTAACTACATTCTCCACTGTAAAGCCAAAAAACTTGTACAGGTCTTCTGCCGGGGCAGATTCGCCAAAGGTGATCATGCCTAACATATCGCCTTCGTCGGTAGTGTATTTATGCCAGCCCATTGGGGATGCCATTTCAACAGCCAAACGTTTCCTGCTTGCTTTAGGGAATACTTTTTCTTTATAAGCGGCATCCTGTTTCTCGAACAACTCCCATGATGGCATACTTACCACACGGGTTGAAATACCTTCTTCTTCCAGTTTTGCCTGCGCCTGCATAATTAACGACACTTCAGAACCGGTTGCCATCAGGATCAGATCCGGACCTTTGCTGCCTTCTGAAAGGATGTAAGCGCCTTTTTCAAGGTCAGATGCTTTACCGTATTTATCCTGATCAAGGATTGGCAAACCCTGTCGGGTGAATACCAATACAACCGGACCGCCTTTATGCTCAAGGGCAACGCGCCATGCATGTGCGGTTTCGTTGGCATCGGCCGGGCGGATAACCGTAATATTTGGAATAGAACGCAGTGAAGCCAATTGCTCAACAGGCTGGTGGGTAGTACCATCCTCGCCTAAACCAATACTATCATGGGTATAAACAAAAATCGGGCTTATTTTCATAATGGCCGCCAAACGGATAGGCGGGCGCATATATTCTGAGAACATCAAAAAGGTAGCGCCAAAAGGAATAACGCCTTTTGTTAATGCCATACCGTTCATAGCCGAACCCATGGCATGCTCGCGGATACCGAAGTGGAAGTTACGGCCTGCCCTGTTCTCAGATGTGAATGAATCAAATTCTTTCAGGTTGGTTTCTGTTGATGGGGAAAGATCCGCCGCGCCGCCTATCAGGTTTGGCAGGCTTGCTGCAACAGCGTTCAATACTTTACCTGATGCCTGGCGGGTAGCCATTTTAGGGTCAGAGCCTTTAAATACCGGCAGTTTGTCTTTCCAGCCTTCTGGTAAACCGCCACTGCTGGCCAGTTCGTATTCGGCGGCTAATTCAGGGAATTTAACTTTATAATCGGCAAATAATTTATTCCATTTGTCTTCGGAGCCAGCACCTCGCGCGCCTTTGGCGTGGTAGTATTCCAATACTTCAGCAGGTACATTGAATGATTTTTCAGGATCGAAGCCAAAGAAATTTTTAACCAGCTTAATTTCATCTGCACCAAGCGGCGAACCGTGTGAGCCTGCTGTACCTGATTTATTAGGGCTGCCATAAGCGATCAGCGAACGAACGCGGATCAATGATGGCTTTTGAGTTTCGGCTTTGGCGTTTATTAAAGCCAGTTCTATCGCGTGGGTATCATTAACGTCCGCTATTTCCTGTACCTGCCAGCCGTATGAGCGGAAACGCGCGCTTACATCTTCATTAAAAGCAATATCTGTGCTGCCTTCAATAGAGATATGGTTATCATCATACAGATAAATTAAATTACCCAGTTGTAAATGACCAGCTAATGATGCTGCCTCAGAAGTAACACCTTCCATCATATCACCATCGCTGGTAATAGCGTAAATATTATAATTGAAAAGCTCGAAGCCTGGCTTGTTATAACGTGCTGCCAAATGTTTTTGGGCAATGGCAAAACCTACACCATTTGCAAAACCCTGACCCAAAGGACCGGTAGTAACATCAATACCAGGGGCCAAACCATACTCAGGGTGACCGGCCGTTTTGCTATGTAACTGGCGAAATTGTTTGATATCATCTAAACTAAGGTCATAACCTGTTAAATACAAAAAGTTGTACTGCAATATACAAGCGTGCCCTGCCGACAGGATAAACCTGTCGCGGTTTGCCCAATCAGGGTTTTTAGGGTTGTAGTTTAAAAACTTTGACCATAAAACGTGGCCCATAGGTGCAAGCGCCATGGCTGTTCCCGGGTGACCGGAGTTTGCCTTTTGAACTGCATCCGCCGCTAATATCCTTACGGTATCTATTGCTAATTTTTCTATGTCCTGATTATTTTCCATTGTTGAATCGGTGTTGTATAATTTTATTAAGTTGGTGTTAAATGATTTATTTGGCTGGGGTGGCGATTGATCTTTTGGTTTTGCTTTCAACCTCGTTAAGCCATAACCTTGCGCCCCCTTTTATGCCGTCGGCATTGGTAACAATTTTCATATTCTTATCCAGCTTAAAAGTAAGCAGGTCGGAGTTGCCGCCGCCAATGTATAAAGTATCGTAATTGAATACTGTTTTTAAAACTTTAAAAACTTTTTGCATGCGCTTGTTCCACCTTTCCTTGCCATATTTTTCCAAAGCTTTTTCGCCAATGTATTTATCATAGGTGGTCTCTGCATCTTTAACCGGATGATGGGCCAGTTCCAAATGCGGCAGTAAATGGCCATTCATTAACAGCGCGGTACCAAAACCGGTACCCAGTGTTACAACCATTTCCAGGCCTTTGCCATTTACTACACCCAAGCCTTGCATATCTGCATCATTAACCACCTGCGTTGGTTTGCCTAACGCTTCGGCCAGTTTTTTGCTTAAGTCGACACCAGCCCAAAGTTTGGTATCCAAATTTGGGGCGGTTTTTATTACCCCTTTTTTCACATAGCCCGGAAAACCTACGGATATGTAATCATACGCAGGAAAATTCTTAACCAATGTTTTGATAGTTTTTATTAAATTTTCGGGACTTGCCGGCGCTGGTGTTACAATTTTATCGTAATCCATTTTGAGTTCGCCTTTTTTATTTAAAATGGTGGCCTTAATGTGTGAGCCGCCGATATCGATGGAGAGAATTTTTACTTGTGATGGCGTGTTGTTTTTCATTCGTATAGATTTATACCGGATTTTAGGTGTAATTGGCAATCAAATTGATCATCTAATTTTCCCGGCACGTAAATATCACATTTTTAATAATATCTGATTGTTAAATGTGCAATTTAATACAAGTGTAACTATTACAATAAGCAATCATCCTTACAAAGGTAAAGTTAGTGTTGCTTTTTTCTTTTCAAACAGAAATTCAAAGTATTTTACTCAATAATGGCAAAAACAGTGTTAAATGTTAATTCTGTTAGAATTGATTGTTCTTTTTACACTTTTTATAAACTTTTAAATGGGTAGGTTGTTTGGGAGGGCTTCTCTTTAATTCCTTCGCCATTCCAAGCGGGTGTTATAAATTTTCAGACAAACAATTTGAGCGACTTAAAATCAGGAATAATGCTTTCTATCAGGCAAGAGAAATTCCCGGGTGTCTAATTGCGTGCTATTATAGGTTCGGATACCACAGTTATTTACTTCGTGACCGCTGGATATTAAAAATCATGCGCTCTTAACTCCTGTAATTACTAAAAATGAAATCATTTGCTTTGCGGGTATTATGGCAGTTAAAGCATTGTTCTTTTGTTGGATGCAGCGCCTTTGTGGTCAAACTATCGCTGTAAATAAACTCCTCATATCCCCATCCGCCCGTTTCGTTAAAGTGGGAGCTATTTTTAACCATTACATCTATTAACTTTCTTTTGCCCTCGTAAATATCCCCGTTTTTTTGAGGGAGAGATTCCAATACGTCAAACACGATGATAGAGCCATCGGCAAACTGACCCGTTTTATAGCCTTCCATAGCTTTTGGATTGGCATATATATGATGAAAACCCGAATGTGATGCAAAAGTGGGATTGTTGACAGCCGTTTTCACATGCGTCCAATTCCGGTAACCTTCCGGAATTAAAATACCTTCAGGCAGTTTCTTTTCGGCCCGGCTAAATGAATACATCATGATCACCATTAGGCTTAGCAAACTCACTATAATTATTTTTTTCATTGGTTTGGGTTTAATTGGCTCTATCAAATCTACAAATATTTGATAATAAACATATTATGCCAATCCCACCTTTAAAAGGCAGTCTTACCAACAAAATGCATTACCGTATTACATATGTACCGCTTGATCCTAACCATCGTCAGCTATTCATGATGCTCTTTGTTTCTTCTAAAAAACGCTCTATCTGCTTGCTCGATTTAAGCATTTGCAACATAATGGTCGCCTGCTGTTGAGAATTGGGCAAACGGTAATACATATGTATTTCTGTGCCTGTGTACACCGAATTGGTACTTTTACGTATGGTTTGAAAACCGGCAAAATCGGTAAATAAGATGGATTTATTACCCAAGCCCAGAGGACTTGTCCTTTTAAGGGTTTGGGTTGCCGTATCAAAAACTATATGAGAAAAAGCGGCGTGGATAAAGCCCAAACCTATGGCCACACAAACTACAATCACCAGAACTTTTTGTAGGGTACTTACATCTTTCATCCAGGGATCAACCCATTCATGAAGGCCAAAAGCTAAAAACAAAATACCAAAAACGATAAGCCCTATTTTTCTATTTTTTATCGTATAGGAGCCCCCGATGCTGGTGTAATATTCATAGGAGGTGATAGGCTCCGGTGCGCCATCAACCGCATTGCCGTACTGGTCGAGATAGCCGTGTATAACCGGCACAACCTGCTCAACAAAAGCCTGCGCATGGGTATCGGTTTTTTTACTGTAACCCGATGAAACGAGGACGCCTTTACCATACCTGTCTTTTTTTGAAAACATCCTGTAATTATAGCCCCCTGTTGTGGTAACCACATTGATGCCAAAAAGCTCGCTCATGGGCACGGTTTTAACCGGGATAAATCCGAAGAGCTTTTTTTGCATGGTGCCCCTTGAGCCGTCAAACTCCACATAGGTATTTCCGTGCCAAAAAAACAACAGCAATATCACCACCAGGAAAACAAGGAACAAAATAGAACCTGCCAGGCTGCCATTTTCATATTTCATATAAAGCAGCATAATACCTGCAAAAATGAAGGCCAATACTGTACCGAGGATGTAAGATATACCATAAGGATACACAGCCACACGGTTTGCATCTATAGTCCACCGCGTTTTAGAAAGTGATTTAAGTGACATTATAAGTTTAAGTTTTATATCCTTTTAAACATGTTTTTGGCTTTTCGGTTTTGGAATTTTCACCATGTGGGGAAGGTTGTTTTTTCAAATGCTTAATTTATTCTCCCCGGCTTTTATAGCATAACTTTTACCCTTCCATACCAACACACCCGATGTATTTGGCGGCAGGTTGATCCACATCATCCACTTACTTTTCTTCAGTTGGTATTTTACCGATAGCTTTCCATTGGGGTGCGGTATTTCGCCGCTTACATTTTTCATATCGCCTAAATGTGGCTCTATTTTTATTTTACTAAAACCGGGGGCATAACTGTCTATCCCCAATATGGTTCTGTAAAACTCAATATTAGGGCTTGCACCCCAGGCATGGCAATCTGAACGGTTATGTTCCAGATCCGAGATCTCGGCCCAGGTAGTAAGGCCCATGTTGATGTTCTTCCGCCATATATCGAGCCATTTCAGGTAATCATCTCCAAAACCACCTTTTATTAAAGCCTGGTGCAGGTAGTATTTAAAGTAGATGGTACATTGCGTAAGCGCAGTATCGGTTAACAGTTTTTTGCATAACGCGGTAGCATCGGCACCTGCAACCATACCGGTTAAAACCGCCAGTGTATTGGTATGCTGCGAAAACAGTTGCTTGTCTTCCGTATCAGCATATAACTGCCGGCCTGCATCCCAATATCTTTTTTGAATAGTGGCTTTTAGTTGGGCTGCCTTCTCCTGGTATAGTGCGGCAAAGATGGGCAAACCCATTTTGGCTTCCATTTCGGCTGCCTGGTTATAGGCCCACATCAGCTGGATATCCAATACAGCCGAATTTCCACCGGCACTTTTAGGTGCCTGACCAAAATCCCAGCCTTTATCATTTACCCAGTCAACAAATGTCCAGTAGGGTGTATCTTTCAGTGAGCCATCGGCCTGTTGGTATTTGCCGAAAAATGCCAGCACATCCCTTGCTCCCGATAGCTTATCCTTTATAAATAAGCTATCGGGCCGGTACATCCAGTAATCATGCAGCATACCAATGTACCATAGTGAAAAGGTTGAAATAATTTGAGGCGAATATGAAGGATGGCGGCTCAGCGTCAGCCCCTCGGCTATGCGCGAATGATCCATCTGGTTGATGGCGTTGCGTACCAACCGGTCGTCGCCACTGTTATAAAAGGATACCAGGGCCTGTATGCGGGTGTCGCCTACGTATTGTAGTTGTTCATAATACGGGCAGTCGGTATAGGTTTCACCGGCGCAAAGCCGGGCGGTGCGCCAGCCTATTTCCAGGATCTTTTGCATTTCGGGATTCCCTGTTTCCAGTTTGGCATTCAGCTGAAAGGGATAGCCGGTAAACGTACCATAGATATCATCAATAACCAACGGCTCATTACCGGTTTTAACTTTCAATTGGATATAGCGGTAAGTACGCCAGGCCAGGGTTGTAAATGTTTGATTGGGGGAGCCATCAGCAATAATACTATCCCGGCGACCGGCAAATAATTTCCCTTCCACATCGTTACGGCTGCCTTTCACCGTACCCTCCGGCCCGCTTAAACTGGTGAACATGGCTTCGGCATAGGTTAGTTTTATGGCCGCGTTTTTCCCCTTGCTAAAATTGAGCGTTACAAAAGCGTTGGTTAAAAAAGTTTGATCGAGCAGTAAAGTAGCAGAGGTGTTGGCCGGTATGGTTAAAGCCGTTTTTATCGCCGGAAAAGATTTAGGAATGCTAAGGCCATCTGCCTTGCGGAGTGTAACTATGCGCTGGTACTTTAATTCCATTTGCGGGAGTGGTGATGGCACCAGCATCCAGTCGAAAGCATTTACTGTTCCTTTGGGGTTGCCCGCATCAATCTTAATGGCATTTTTCCAGGCGCTGTCGTCAAAGTCAACAGCGTCCCACCCTTTAACAGATGCGTTCATATCAACCAACTCACCCGGCCCAGCCACATAATAAGGATGATAACCAATGCCGGTCAGGGGCCGATAAGCTATATCGCGAGTACCTTTCCATGTTTTATTGGTATTGATCACTTCCTCATTGGCCGTGTTACCCTGCAGGATAAATGCGGTGCGGATAGAGATCTGAGCTTCGGGCCGGTAATCGCCCTCGTTCCATACCAATGCCGCGATGCTGTTATTTCCAGCTTTTAAATAAGGCGCCAGGTCAACCGTTTCATAGTTCCAGTAATAAGTGTCACCACGGGCAGGGCCTAATGATACCAGGGTCTGGTTAACATATAATTTATATCGGTTATCGGCCGATACATGTACTATAAAGGAGGTTGGTTTAGCATTTAGCTGAATATTTTTCCTGAAATGGTAAACGCCATAGTCTTTGGTGGGTTCATCAGGTACGGTGATCCAGGAAGCGTGCCAATGACCTCTTAAAAGTGATGGGGAAACGGTTTGGGAATAACCCGTTTGTATAACTAATAAACAGGCTATAAGTAAGGCAGGCTTAAAAAGTATCTTCATTATAAGGCTTTGTGTACTGTGGTTGGCAGCAGGGATTTATAAATGAAGCTAAGTTAATTAATTGATTTAGCTTATGCGCTATTTTAAGGTGCAAATCAAATTATCGCTAATAGTTGTATTCTAATAGGCAGCGTTTTACTTAGATCATAGCAACAAGGAATTTGGCTAAACCGGTGACTGATGTATCGGTACCGTTCTATCAGTGTTCGTTTCCGGACGGATATTTTCTTAAAAATTAACATATATAATTAACAATCAGAAGCTTAGGCAAATGGCATAAATTTTATTCCATTGTTTGCGGCAATAATTACTGTTATGATCAAAAACTACTTCAAAACCGCATGGCGGAATATTGTTAAGAACAAATTTTATTCGCTGATAAATGTATTAGGCTTAACATTGGGCTTAGCAATAGGCATCTTGATTTTAATGTGGGTTCAGGACGAATTAAGTTTTGACCGCTTTCATAGCAGGGCCAGGCAAATTTATCAGGTAAACTCACCGGTAGGGTCGGGTGCCACCATACAGATCTGGAATACAACCCAGGCCCCTGTAGCTGCTTACGCCTTAAAAGAAATGCCTGGAGTTATTAACGCTGTCCGCATTCTGAAAAATTATGATTACGCCATTTTTAGCTATAAGGATAAAGTTTTTAATGAAACCGGTGGCGCCTATATCGATCCTTCTTTATTGAAAATATTTGATTTTAAGTTATTACAGGGTGACAGAAACAAACCTTTCCTGAATGATCAATCGGTGCTTATTACTAAATCTACGGCCGAAAAGTATTTTGGCAATGAGAACCCCATGGGTAAAGTAATACAAGGCGACCATAAAGATAACTTCACGGTTAGCGGTGTCCTGGCCGATTTTCCGGACAATTCATCCATCCGTTGTGATATGTTTTTCTCTATGAATTTGAGAGCCAAACAATATACGGGCGATAGTTTTTGGAAAACGATGGATAACGATTGGGGCAATTTTGGGTATACCACATTTTTAGAAGTTAGGCCCGGAACAGATTTAAAAAGTATAGGCCAAAAATTAATCGCTATCCAGGCTAAGAACGCGCCTCAAATTAAAGTCTCCCTAACAGAAGATGCTTTTCAGTTGCAACCCTTATCCGATATTCATTTACAGGAAGCTGACGGAAAATCTGCCGCTATGCAAACGGTAAAGATATTTTTAGTGATAGCTATATTAATACTCCTTATCGCAAGCATTAATTACGTCAACCTTTCCACAGCAAGAGCTATGTTGCGAGCTAAAGAGGTGAGTATCCGAAAAATTGTGGGAGCCGAAAAAAGTCAGTTATTCGCCCAGTTTATCATTGAATCAACCTTGTTCTTTTTGGTTTCGTTGATTTTGGCCCTTGCACTTATCATTTTATTGATACCGTATTACAATTCAATTTCGGGCAAGCACCTGCATCTTAACCTGCTCGATTACCAACTATGGAAAATTGTTTCAATTACCTGCCTGGGCACACTCTTAACATCCGCGGTGTATCCTTCCATATTACTTTCTTCTTTTGAACCACTGAAAGCGCTAAAAGGAAAACTATCATTAGGCATTGGGAATGCCGTTTTCAGAAAAGTTTTAGTAACCACCCAATTTATATTTTCGGTAGCATTGATCATTTCGACACTGGTGATTGGCCGGCAGTTGAAATATATCCAGGAAAAAAATCCCGGTTATGACCGGTCGCAGGTATTTTCCTTTCCGGCCGGAGCCATGCAAGACCATTTAGAAGCAGTTAAGGCCGAGCTAAGTAATCAATCCTCCATTAAAACGGTTGCAGTTTCCAATGGCAATGTGGTTAATAACCTGAAAACTACCGGCGGAGCTGAATGGGATGGTAAGGATGTCAATAATGTTACCATTGTACATCCGATGGGGATTGATGAAAAATTTATTCCTGCATTAAAAATGCAACTGATTGCGGGAACCAACTTCACAGGCGCAAAACTTGATTCGGCACATTATATTTTAAATGAAACTGCCGTTAAAATGACCGGGCTTAAAAACCCAATAGGAAAAAGGTTTAAACTATGGCAAACCGAAGGAACCATTATTGGTATAGTTAAAGATTTTAATTTCGCTTCCCTGAAAGAAAAAATTGAACCTTCTGTGCTTTTTTACTCTACCAAAGGTTTCAATATATATGTTAAAACAAGCGGCAAACAAGCTCCTGAAGCCATAGCTGCCGTAAGCCGTTTATGGAAACAATATAATCCGGGCTTTCCTTTTGAGTATACTTTTTTGGATGATAAATATAACGCGCTTTATAAGTCAGATCAAACTACCGGTAGCTTGTTCAATATCTTTTCGGGTATCGCTATCCTCATATCATGCCTTGGTTTGTTTGGCCTGGTAACTTATTCGGCACAAATTAAAACCAGGGAAATTGGCATACGCAAAGTTTTGGGCGCCAGCGTAGCCAGCATTGTATCATTGATTTCTAAAGACTTTTTAAGGCTTGTTGTTATAGCTATTGTTGTCGCCTCCCCTATTGCCTGGATAAGCATGAAATCATGGTTACAAAACTTTGCTTATCGCATTGATATAAGCCTATGGGTGTTTATTATTGCAGGGGCATCGGCTATTGTAATTACGCTGATAACTATAAGTTTTCAATCTATAAAAGCCGCGCTTTCCAATCCTGTTATGAGTTTAAGAAGTGAATAGGCCTGGCGATTTTGCCTTGCAAATAATTATTTATCATTTTTTAGCCCTTCTCCTTTGGAGAAAGGTTGGGATGAGGCTTTTACATCCCTTATTTATACACAAATGCGTATTATTTCATAAATCATCTATCTTTAGGTTTTGCTAAACCTAAGGTTATGGATTTTTTTACCATTATTATGTTGCTGGTAATTGTTGTTTTGATCATAAACAATAAGACCAGTATTAACCATAAAATTACCGATCTGGAACTAAAAATACTGGAGTTAAAGCGGGTAATTGACCATTTACGGGTATCCCGGCCGGGTGAAGAACCGGTTAAAAAAACGGATACCCCCCAACCTGCCGTTAGCGAAACCCCGCCGGTAAAACCGCCGGAAGATCCTGTTAGTCCGCCAAGGCCGCCAGCTCCTGTTGAAATAAAGTCCGAACCTGTACAGGTTGAAAAACAACGGGAAGTTATCAGCGATAGCTTATCCGGCATCAGGCGACCGGTTAAAACATCAGATCTATATCCGCCCAAACCAAAAGAGCCTGAACTATCCTTCTTTGAGCGCCACCCCGATTTGGAGAAATTCATCGGCGAAAACCTGATCAATAAAATAGGCATCGCCATACTGGTGCTGGCCATTGGCTACTTTGTAAAATTCGCTATTGATAATGATTGGGTAGGCCCAATAGGCCGCGTTGGCATAGGCATAGCATGCGGAGGTATTTTAATAGCCATAGCCCACAGGTTGCGCAACAGTTATAAAGCATTTAGTTCGGTACTGGTTGGTGGTGGTTTAGCCGTGTTTTATTTTACCATTACGCTGGCTTTTCATCAGTTTCACCTGTTTAGTCAAACCGCATCGTTCATTATCCTTATCGTGATCACCATTTTCGCGGTAGTGCTTTCCTTACTATATGATAAGCAGGAACTGGCCGTGATCGCGCTCGTTGGCGGCTTTGCAAGTCCGTTTATGGTAAGCACCGGCAATGCCAATTATGATGCTTTATTTATATACCTGCTCATACTCAATACCGGCCTGCTCATCATCGCTTATTTTAAAGCCTGGCGGGTGCTTAATATGGTGTCATTTGCCTTTACGGTAATTGTTTTCGCATCGGTTTTATATACGCTTACCGCGCCTACCTATCATATGGGCTTTGTTTATGCCAGCATTTTTTATGTGCTGTATTTTATTATCAATGTGGCGAACAATGTTAAGGAGAACAAAAAATTCATTGCTTCTGATTTTACCATATTGCTCAGCAACACCGCGCTTTATTTTGCCGCCGGCTTATACCTGCTTACGGTGATGAAAGATGAGCAATACAGGGGCCTGTTTTGCGTGAGTTTGGCGGTTGTAAACCTGGTGTTATCCTTTATCTTGTTCCGCAACCGTAAGGTTGACACCAATATACTGTACCTGCTCATAGGTATTACGCTTACGTTTATTTCACTGGCCGCCCCTATACAGCTGCATGGTAACAGCATCACCATTTTCTGGGCATCAGAAACGGTGTTGCTATACTGGTTGTACCAAAAATCATCTATTCAATTAATGAAACTTACTTCGTTAATACTATGGATGGCCATGCTGCTCAGCCTGTTTATGGACTGGTACCAGATATATACCTATCACGAAACAAGCCTTACCATTATAGCCAATAAGGGCTTTATCACCACATTGGTGGCCGCTATAAGCTCATACCTGTTATCGGTTTTGGTAAGCCGGGAAGCAGATCCTCATTTACGCGGTATAGCTGTAGACAGGCGGATTTTCAGTATCGCGTCACTCGCCCTGTTGTTTTTAAGCGGTTTGCTGGAGATCAATCACCAGTTTTTAAATCACTACCCCAATACCGCCCTTAATATATGGTACATGATGCTGTACACCCCGGCATTTGTTTATGTGTACTACCTGGTTTCGTTAAAAGTACCGGCTCTTAATTTCAATGAAAAAATAAGGCTGGGCATTTTGATGGTTTGCGTTTTTGTTTACCTGGCATTAACCCCCACGTTCTTTGATCTGCAACGGGTTATGCTGATGCAGCAAAAACTTTCCACCAGTCACTTCACCGCACACTGGATAGGGGCAATTTTTATTGGGTTGCTGTTTTACCGCATTACCCGCCTGTGCCAAAAAACGTTGGATGAAGGGATGAAGATCATGTTCACCTGGCTGATCAGCGCAGCAATCGTATTGTTTTTAAGTTTAGAAGTAAGCCTGTTAAGCAACCTGTTATTCTATAGCAAAATACATTCGATAGACAGGATAGAAACGGTTTATGTTAAAACCGGGCTGCCCATATTATGGGGCCTGTTATCCTTCGCGCTCATGTGGCTGGGGATGCGCTATAAACTCCGGGTGATGCGTATTGTATCACTAAGCCTGTTTTCGTTAACACTGCTTAAATTATTTTTGTTCGATATTGTTAATATACCTGTGGCGGGTAAGATCGCGGCGTTCTTTTGCCTGGGTATCTTGCTGCTTATTATATCGTTCATGTATCAAAAGGTTAAAAAAATTATTGTTGATGACAAGACTAAAGCCAAGGATGAATAAAATAACCTGCTTTACCCTATTATTTTGTGGCTTGACGCTATCGGCATCGGCACAAAAAAACTTTAAATACGAGGCATCCCTGCCAAGGATAAACAGTACCGGGTTTTATCGCATTAGCCTGCAGCCCGCTTTGGTGGCAAAGGCCAAGGCCGATCTGTCAGACATCAGGATCGTTGATGCTAAAGGCAATTTCACACCCTATATACAAGCGGGAAGCCTGCCTCAAAAAGACCAAAAGAGTTTTGTTGTTTTTAACCAGGTTGATGCCCGTTTAAGCACCGATACCGGCACCACCTTTATTGTCGAAAATAAAACCGGACTGGCCCTGGATCGCCTGTGGATAAAACTGCAAAACACAGCAGTACAGCGCAAGGTGAATTTGGTTGGAAGCGATGATCTGAAACAATGGTTTGCCATACAGGAGGATGTCCCGTTGCAAGAGGCCGTGGTAAACAGCGAGGGTTCTTATATGCAATCACTAGCCTTCCCAACCAGCAATTACCGCTACCTTAAAATTTTGGTGAACGATAAAAATAAAGCACCTATAAAATTTTTGCAGGCCGGGGTATATACCGAATATGCAGCCTCGCTGGCCTATATGCCGATTACCCCCGTGCAAATAAGCAAGACCGACAGTAATAAAACCACCTATGTCACTATCAAACTCCATGACACCTACCAGGTAAACAAGTTGCATATAGCTATCGCAGCGCCTAAATATTTTAAGCGCGATGTGATGGTTTACCAGATCACCGGGCGCGACAAACAATGGCTTGGCCAGGCCGAATTGAACTCCGCAAAACCTACTGATCTGCTCATAGCTGCCAAGGCCGGTCAATTGTTACTGCAAATAAGCAATGGTGATAATTTACCTTTAGCGATCAGGCGTATCGAAGCCTATCAGTCCGACGAATCATTGATCAGCTACCTGGATGGCAAGCAAACCTATAAGCTCCTTACAGGCGATGCATTGGTACAAGCCCCCGAATATGATCTCAAATTTTTTGCTGATAGTATCCGCGACGATATCCCACAGATAAGCCATGAGGCCGTTCAAAAAAATACCGCTTACCAAACCAAACAGGTAAAAGCAGGCCGGGATTATACGTTGTTTATTTGGATAGCTATTGTAGTTGCTCTCGGATTACTGCTTTTCCTAACTTTAAAAATGACCAAAGAGGTTGGCAAAAAAACGGGTAAGGAAAATAATGTTTGATTTTTGAATGATTATGGAAGCAAATACTAAGAAACCTTATGGATACTACAAATTCGGCATATTTTATTTTGACGAAAACAATAAACGTCTGTTTGTCCTAAGTCCCAACAATCGATATACATTTAACTTTGCCAATAAGTGGTACTTAAAAATTTACTTAATAAGGATAAGGGTTTAACGCTGATCTGTTTTGTTCGAGCAGATCTTATCGAAGGGAACCGGGTACTCAATACCCAGCGATTTTTCATAT
>Ga0193717_1001285_pt1 | contig 15538 bp, 15 predicted proteins | sample U2c2metaG_FD_145900 | JGI IMG/M metagenome (GOLD analysis project Ga0193717, IMG submission 145900) | Soil microbial communities from a riparian zone of the East river system, Colorado, United States - U2c2 | ecosystem: Environmental > Terrestrial > Soil > Riparian zone | place: USA: East River... | reverse complement strand
CCGTCACCCTGCAACCCGCCGCCTAACCCAGACACGAAAGTCACCCGGCTCCGCTGCGCTCCGCCGGGTGACTTTCGCCTGCCCTGGTCACCTCTATTCACGTATCAGCCACCCTCACAGCCGCGCGTACCTTGCCAGGGCAGGTCACGCTGGGCAGGTGGTCAACACGAAGGCGTGGCGGGTTTTCCGGACATGCGGTCGCCCAGCCAGTTCAGGGCGGTGGTGCCCCAGACGGAGACGCCGACGATGTGACCGGCCAGGGGCACGGGTTGCCACTGGATGTTCGCACCCACCGCGCAGTACCGGTTCTTCAGTGCGACCGCACCCGAATACGGGATCAGCTCGTCCACTGTCCCGTGGTACAGGTAGATCGGCGCGGCGGGCTTGACGTTGCCGAGCTGGTTCTCCGCGAGCCGCACCTTCCAGCGCGGGTCGTTGAGCACGTCCGGGTTCGTCGTCAGCGTTTTCAAGCGACCGAACGGCGCGGAAGCCACCAACCCCACCACACACGAGTTCTTCGCCGTCTCGACGAGTTGCTTGCCGCGAGCCGTGAGGATGTCCGTGAACGGCAGTTCCGGGTACGCCGTCGCCAGCCCGGTGGCCGCGCCGACGACGAGACCGAAGCCGATCCCGCCGTCGTTGCTCTTCGCCACGACGTTCAGGTCGGACGGCACGCCCCCCTCGGACACGCCGGCCAGCTTGACGTCGGGCGCGTAGGTCGCCTGCAGTTCGCCCGCGGCGGCCGCGGCTTGGCCGCCCTGCGAGTAGCCGAACGCCCCCACCGGCGCTGACGCGCTGAGTCCGGCTTCGGGGACCCGAGCCGCCGCGCGGGCGACGTCGAGCAGGGCGCGGCCGGAGGACTGGCCGACGGCGTAGGTGTGCGTGCCCGGCATGCCGAGGCCCTCGTAGTCGGTCACCGCGACCGCCCAGCCCTTGAGCAGCGCCTGCACGATGAACGCGATTTCGACCTCGTCACCGTTGCGCAGGTGGTACGACGGCGCGCAGTTGTCGGCGAGGCCCTGCGTCCCCATCGCGTAGGCGACGATCGGGCGCGCACCCGCCCCGGTCCACGGGATCGGCGGCACGATCACGGTGCCGGACACGGCGTTCGGCGTGCCGGTGGCCGACGTCGAGCGGTAGACGACCTGCCAGGCCTTGACCGGCGCCGGGAAGACACGGAACGGCTCGGCGTAAAGCTGCACGTCACGCTGCCGGATGACGTCGCCCGGCGCGCCCGCCAGTGAGGTCGGGGCGGTGTAGAACGGGTCGACGGCGGGGGACGGCGGTGCGGGATCGGCGACGGCCGCGGGTGCCATCGCGGCCATCGTCACCGCGGCCAGCAAGGGGACTAACACTCGGCGAAGCATCGTTGCCTCCGGGTTAGAGTGGTAATTCAGATTTTCGTAATGTAGGCATAGTTGCTAGCATCTGGCAATCTTCAGCGACGAAATTGACCCGGAGGAGGCACGGTGGCCCGCGGTTACGGCGGTGTCCCACCCGAGCAACGCCGGGCGGAACGCCGCGAAAAGCTGCTCACCGCAGCGCTGGAGCTCTTCACCTCACGCGGCTACCAGCAGTCGAAGATCACCGAGCTCTGCGCGCTGGCGGGCGTGTCGACGCGCAACTTCTACGAGGAGTTCACGAGCAAGGAGCAGGTGCTGCTCAACCTGCACGCGCGGATCAACACCCTCGCCATGGACCACGTCGTCGCCGTGGTGGAGAAACTGGCCGACGCCGACCCGGTGACGCGGATCTTCCAGCTGCTCGACGCGTTCGTCGCGAGTGTCACCTCCGACCCGCGGCTGCCACGGCTGAACTACGTCGAAGCCGTCGGCGTGAGCGCGGAACTCGAGGCGCAGCACCAGGAATGGGTCGACAAGTGGGCGGCCTTCATCGAGGCGGAAGCCGAGCACGCCGCCCAGGACGGGCTCGCCCCACGAAGGAACTTCCGGTTGACGTCGATCGCGCTCGTCGGCGCGGCGACGGGACTGCTCCGGGAGTGGCAGGCACATGACCCGCCACTCCCGGCCGATCAGGTGGCCGAGGAACTCCGCGGCCTGATGCTCGCGGGCATCACTCGGAAGCCCGTGCGGTAGGCATCGGCAGCATCACCGGCGACTTGCCGGGTTCCTGGCACAGGTCGTGGCAGGTGCTGTCGAGCGTGCAGCACAGCGAGCAGATCGCGCCGCCCTGTTTCGCGCAGTCGGCGACGTCCGGGAGTTCGTAGTCGTCGCCGCAGACCAGGCAGTTCTGGGTGGCCCGCAGATCCGGCGCGTCGGCGTCCGGCCCGCTGACGGTGTTCGGCCGCGCGAGGTAGTACTTGCCCTTGGTGAGCACGGCCAGCAGCGGCACGCCGACGATCGCGATCAGCAGTGCCAGCAACGGGCTGAACGCCGCCAGGAACGAGCCGAAGACGCCGAAGTACGCCGTGATCGACACCGCCGAGGCGACCACCATCGAGCCGAACCCGACCGGGTTGATCTTGTGCAGGTACGCCCGTTTGAACTCGATGTAGCGCGGGGAAAGGCCGAGCGGTTTCGCGATGACGAGGTCCGCGGTCACCGCGCCGATCCACGCGATCGCGACGTTGGAGTAGAAGCCCAGGATCTTGTTGAGGAACCCGAAAGCGCCGAACTCCATCAGCGCCAGCGCGATCCCGCAGTTGACCAGGACGTACCAGACCCGGCCGGGATGCTTGTGCAGCACGCGGGAGAAGAAGTTCGCGAACGACAGCGAGCCGGAGTACGCGTTCGTCGTGTTGATCTTGATCTGCGAGACCACCACGAACAGCGCCGCGAAGGTCAGCGCGACCGGCCCGAGCGCCGGTTTCACCGCTTCGAGATACGGCGCGATCGGCTCCAGCGCCTCGGCCTTGCCGATGACGCCGAGCGCCAAGAACGCCAGCAAACCGCCACCGATCTGTTTCAGCGCACCAAGAATCACCCAGCCGGGACCAGCCGCGAGCACCGCGCCCCACCAGGACCGCTTGTTCGACGCCGTTTTCTCCGGCATGAACCGCAGGTAGTCGGCCTGCTCGCCGATCTGCCCGATCAGCGACAGCGCGACACCCATGCCGAGCCCGAACCCGATCGCGGAGAACCCCGAACCCGCGCCTTCCGTGCCGCCGAAGGACGCGAACTCGCCGATCTTGCCCGGCTCGCGGATCGCGACCACGACGAACGGCAGGATCAGCCCCGCGATCCACAGCGGCTGTGTCCACGTCTGCATCTTCGCGACCGCGCCCATCCCGTACAAGGCGAACGGCAGCACGATCAACGTCGACAGCAGATAGCCGATCGGCAGCGGGATGCCCAAGGCGAGTTTGAACGCCTGGCCCATGATCGAGCCTTCGAGCGAGAAGAAGATGACCGTGAAACTGGCATACACCAGCGATGTCAACGTTGACCCGAAGTAGCCGAACCCGGCACCGCGGGTCAGCAGGTCCATGTCGACGCCGTACTTCGCGCACGCCGACGCGATGGGCACGCCCGTCACGAAGATGATGAAGGCGGCGGCGAGGATCGCCAGCACCCCCGAGGTGAACCCGTAGGACAACACGATGCTCGCGCCGATGGCGAAGTCGGCGAGATAGGCGATGCCGCCCAGCGCCGTGGTCGCGACCACGAACGGGGACCAGCGGCGGAAGGAATGGGCGGCGAACCGTAGCGAATAGTCCTCACGGTTCTCGTTCGCCGCGAGGGGTGCGTAGGTGCGTTTCGGGGAGCTTTCGACGTTTTCCAGCATTTCCGTCACGTGCTGCCTCCGGGGCGGGTGGTGGTCGGCGCGGGGAGCACGGTGACGGTAGGACCGGACTTTATCGATCGAGGTTTTGCCGGTAACTGTGGTGTTACAGCTGGTTGCGCTGCGGAAACGTCTCGGTGGCCAAAAGGGGTGGCAGGAGTCACCGTTCAGTGGGTTCCCACGCCGCCTGCCAGGCAATACGGTCGCCTCATAGCCGTGAACACGAGATGCCCCACCGGGTGCGGAGGTTTGGCGATGAGTTTGGAAATCGACAACACGGACGTGGCTGTCCAGCTACCTGGAATGCGGGTGGCCTACGACAGTGACTCGTTCGACGAGTCAGCGCTGGCGGCCACCTGGACCGAGCAGTTGCAGAGTTGGCTGAACCAAGCCGTCGAGGCCAACTTCCCCGAGCCGAACGCGATGGTTCTCGCGACGGCCGACGCCGGCGGGCGACCTTCGTCGCGGACGGTGCTGTGCAAGGGGCTCGACGAACGCGGGGTCGTCTTCTACACGAACTACACCTCCAACAAGAGCCACGATCTGACGGCGACGCGTTACGCGTCGGCCACGTTCCCGTGGTATCCGCTGCACCGCCAGGTGACCGTCCGCGGTGAGGTGGAGAAGGTCAACTCGAAGGAGACAGCCGCCTACTGGGCGTCACGGCCGCGTGGTTCCCAGCTGGGTGCCTGGGCGTCGCCGCAGTCGCGGGTCGTCGACGGCCGCCGGTCGCTGGAAACCGCTCTCCACGGCATCGAACGCCGGTTCGCCGACGTCGAGAAGATCCCGGTACCCCCGCACTGGGGCGGCTGGCGGATCCGGCCCGACGTCGTCGAGTTCTGGCAGGGCAGGCAGGACCGTATGCACGACAGGCTCTGCTACGTCCGCACCGACGACGGCTGGCACATCGACCGCGTCGCACCCTGACGTATTTGTCGGAAAGGCCCCTCGTGTCCCCGCGAGGGGCCTTTTCCGTGCCCGGAAGCGGGAGGAAAGTCACGCGACGGGCGATAGTTAGCGCAACTAAGGTATTGGGTTGTGAGTACTGAGCCGGGGACGGCACCGCGTAAGAGCGCGCGCAAGATTCTCGGCTCCATCGTGGTCGACACCCGCCCGCTGAAGATCCCGGCTTACCGGCGGTTGTGGGTGTCCACGGCGATCACCGCCGTCGGCAGCCAGCTGACCGCGGTGGCCGTGCCCAAGCAGGTCTTCGACATCACCGGCTCGTCCGGTTTCGTCGGGCTGACCGGGGCCGTGGCGCTGGTGCCGCTGCTCGTGTTCGGCCTGTGGGGCGGCGCGATCGCGGACACCGTGGACCGGCGCAAGCTGCTGCTGGTGACCAATACCGGGGTCGCGGTGACCTCGGCGGCGCTCTGGCTGCAGGCGTTCCTCGCGGTGAACTCCGTCTGGCTCGTGTTGCTGCTGCTCGGCGTCAACCAGGCGTTCTTCGCGGTCAACATGCCGACACGCAGCGCGGTGATCGCGCGGCTGGTGCCGGTGGAACTGCTCCCGGCGGCGATCTCGCTCGGCGCCACGGTCATGCAGTTCGGCGCCGTGCTCGGGCCGATGGCGGCCGGCGCGCTGATGCCGGTCGTCGGTCTGTCCACTTTGTACCTCGTCGACACCGTCGTGCTGACGGCGACGCTGTGGGCGGTCTGGAAACTCCCGCCGCTGCCCCCGCTCAACGGGCCGGTGCGGCGCGCCGGGCTCCGCGACGTCATCGACGGCTTCCGCTACCTCGCGACGCAGAAGATCCTGCTCGCCTCCTTCCTGGTCGACATCATCGCGATGGTTTTCGGCATGCCGCGCGCGCTCTTCCCGGAGATGGCCGAACGGACCTTCGGCGATCCACCGGGCGGTGGGCCGGCGCTGGGCTGGCTGTTCGCGGCGATCCCGATCGGCGCGCTGCTGTGTGGTGTCGCGTCGGGCTGGCTCTCGCGGATCAGCAGGCACGGTGTCGCGGTGACGATCGCCGTGGTCGCCTGGGGGGTGGCGATCGTCGGGTTCGGGCTTTCGCAGTCGCTGTGGCTCGCGGTGGTGTTCATGGCGCTCGCCGGCGCGGCCGACTTCGTGAGCATGGTGTTTCGCAGCTCGATCCTGCAGAGCGCGACCACCGACGAGATGCGCGGACGGCTGCAGGGCGTGTTCACCGTGGTCGTCGCCGGCGGACCACGGATCGCGGACGTCACCCACGGCTGGACGGCGGCGGGTGTCGGTACCGCGGCTTCGGCGGCGGGCGGCGGTTTCCTGGTGATCGTGTTCGTGGTCCTCGCTGTCGTGCTGCTGCCCGCGTTCTGGCGCTACCGAGCGCCGACCTCGTCCTGACCGACAGTGCCTGATCGACGGCGCTACTGTGGGCGTATGCGTACGAAACGGGGAATTGTCGCAATTGCCGCGCTGGCCTTCCTGGCCGCGGGGTGCTCCGGCGAGAAGCCTGCCGCCGCGCCGGCTCCGTCTTCCACGCCGGCTCCAGCGTCGGCGTCGTCGAGCGCGCCCATGGTCGAGGTCAAGGAACCGTGCTCGCTGCTCAGCGGTGAGGCCGTGGGCAAGGCCATCTCGGTCGAAGGGGTGACCAGCAAGCCCGGTCCCTCGCAGACCGATCCGGTCAACAAGGGCCAGTCCAAGACCTGCGTGTTCTCGAGCGGCGGGAACGACGTCGGCGCGCTCGCCGCCACGCGCTACGAGGGCAACAAGGTGACACCGGCCCAGATGATCGGGGCGATCAAGACCAACAAGGCCGGTGCCGTCGAGGTTCCCGGCGTCGGCGAAGGCGCGGTGTACTACAGCGAACCCGGCAAGACGGCCACCCTCGCCGCGGCGAAGGTCGTCGGCGGCGTGCCCACGCTGATCAACTACACCGGCCCGGCGAAGATGACCCAGGAAATGATGACACCGCTGGTCAAGCAGGCTGTCGACGCGCAGTAGCCAGCTTCCGGAACTCGACGGCGTCGTGTGAGGAGAAGACCTTCACCTCACCGGCGTGGTCACGCACGAGCTCGCGCAGCCTGCGCTGGTTGTCCAGTCGTGGTTGCTTTTCGGTCTGCACCTTGCTCTCGAACCAGGCCAGGACCGGTGGGCAGTGTGGTTTGACGGGGTCGATCTCGCCGTGGAAGAAGTACGAGTCCCCGGCGTGCAGCAGCCAGCCGTCGCCGGTGTCCACCGCGACCCCGGCGTGCCCGCGGGTGTGCCCGGCCAGTGGAATGAACAGGACTTCCGAAGGCACACCGTCGAGTTCGCGGACGGCGTCGAACCCGAACCAGCTCTCGCCGAAGTCGCCGTAGCTGCTCCATTTCGGCTTGTGCGCGAACTGGATCGAGCGGTACCGCGTGCGCTCGGCTTCGTCGCGCGGACGCTCGAACGCGCGGAGTTCTTCGGCGTACACATGGACTTTCGCCTGAGGGAAGTCAACCAGCCCACCGGCATGGTCGAGGTCGAGATGGGTCAACACGACGTGCTTGACTTCTTCGACGGCGAAGCCGAGCTTCTTCACCTGGCCGGCCGCCGTCGACTCGTCGTCGAGAACGGGATTACGGGAGCGCACGAACCGGCGACCCAGCCACTCGTCCGGTCGCCGGACAGCGGGCGAACCCATCCCGGTTTCGACGAGTACGAGCCCGTTTTCCGTCTCCAGCAAGAGACAGTGGCAGACCATTTCGGTGCGGTGCAGAAAACCGCCGCGGCCGTCGATCAGCCTGCCGCCGAGCGGACGTATGGTGCCGCAGTTCAGATGATGGACCCTCATCAGCCGACTTCCCTCTCTATGGTCGTGCGTAGGTGAACAGCGATCGCGCGCAGTGGTGCGATGTCTTTTTTCGTCTTCGCCAGCAGTAGCCCGCCCTCGATCGAGGCGAGTACGACGGTCGTCAGATCTGCCGCGCGATCGGCGGAAAGTCCTTGCCGGACAAGGTAATCCGCGAGCGCGTCATGCCACGATCGGTAACCGTCCGCACAGGATTTCCGGATGAGTTCGCTCTCGGACGCGACGTCCAGTGCGACTGTCGCAAGTGGACATCCGCGCTGGAAGTCCGAGTCGAGCAGGGATTGGGCGAGCGCGTTCACGACGGACTCGATTCCGGTGGCCGCATCCGGTGCCCGGACGACGAGTTGCTTGAGCACCTCGCACAACTGTGCGCTGGAGACGGCGATCGCCTCCGCGGCGAGCTGCTCCTTGCCGCCAGGGAAATGGAAGTAGAGCGAACCCTTGGGGGCACCGCCGACGCTGATCAGCTGGTTCAGGCCGGTCGCGTGATAGCCCTGCGTGTGGAAGAGCTCGGCGGCGGTGTCCAGCATGCGCTGGCGGGTGTCGGTGCGGCGGACCATGGTGGTCACCGTAGCTCAAACTATGACGACCGGTCTAGTTAAAACTCGACGCCGAGCCGGTCCGTCCGCGAGGCCGGAGTTCACCGGTAGATTCAGGCGCATGGCGAATCCCACCGGAGAGCAGTTCGAGATCACCCGAGGCGCCGCCCGCGCGGTCGTCACCGAAATCGGCGCCGGCCTGCGGGCCTTCGAGATCGGCGGGGTGCCCTACGTCGAGGAGTTCGACGCCGACGCGAAGCCGCCGATGGGCGCCGGGCAGGTGCTGCTGCCCTGGCCGAACCGCACCAAGGCGGGCCAGTGGGTCTACGAGGGCGAGAAGCAGCAGCTCGAGATCACCGAAGCGGCCCGCGGCAACGCCATCCACGGGCTCACGCGCCACAAGGAGTGGCAGCTGCTGGAGCACGCCGAGTCGTCGATCACCCTCGCCGTCGACATCGCCGACGAGCCGGGTTGGCCGGTGCCGCTGCACGCCGTGATCACCTACGAGATCGCGCCGCGCGAGCTGAAGGTGACCCACGAACTGCGCAACGACGGCGAGACGGCGATCGGCGTCGGCGTCGGGACGCATCCGTACTTCCGCATCGGTGACGTGCCGACCGACGAGCTGACGCTGACGCTCCCGGCGAGCCGCGTCCGGCCGTACGTCGGCGAGGCGCAGATGCCGTACGCCGAGGAGCAGGACGTCGAGGGCACGGAGTACGACTTCCGCGGCGGAAAGCTCTTGGCGGGCGTCGATCTCGACACCGCTTTCGGCAGCCTGACCGCCGCCGAAGACGGCCGCCACCACCATCTGCTCACCCACGGCGAGAAGCAACTCGATATCTGGACCGGCCCCGACTTCGGCTGGGTGCAGGTGTTCACCCCGGGCGACCTCGTCGGCCGCGGCCGCGCCATCGCCATCGAACCGATGACCTGCCCCGCCGACGCCCTCAACACCGGCACCGACCTGATCGAGATCCCGCCCGGCGAAGCCTGGATCGGCAGCTGGGGCATCCGCCTCGCTTGAGTGCAGTCTGTGCGCACTCAAGCGCGTTCCATGAACACTCGAACGCGATCTGTGACGAAGCTTCGTATTCCAGGACGGTACGAATCGTAATTTCCTTGCTAAGGGGAGCCTTCCGGGCGTCTCCTTGATGGCCGGTGGCCACAAGCGCCACCGGTCATGGATCTTTGCGAGGAGAACGATGGAACCGACGCGACTCGGACTGCCCGACGCGGGCGAGTTGCTGACCCTGCAGCGCGCCGCGTACGTACCGGAAGCGCGGGCGCACCAAACGCTCGACCTGCCACCGTTGCTGGAGACGTTCGACGAGGTGCACGCCGTGTTGCGGGACCCCGCGTGTCTGGCGTGGGGTCTCCGCGACACGGGCCGTCTCGTGGCGGCTGTGCGGATCAGGGTGGCCGGCGCCGTCGGCGAGGTCGGCAGGCTCGTCGTCGCCCCTGATCAGCAGAACCAGGGGCTCGGCAGTGCGTTGCTGATCGCGGCCGAGGAGCGTCTGCCGCGCGGGGTGACGGTGCTGCGGCTGTTCACCGGCGAGCACAGCGCGGGTCCACTGAGGATGTATCCGCGGCTCGGCTACCACGAAACCCACCGTTCACCTGAGGGCGACTACGAGCTCGTGCATTTCGAAAAGGCCCGTGTCCACTGTGGTGGGGCAGTTCGTTAGCGTGTCGAACTATGGTTAAGGCGATTGTTGGTGGCTACGTGGTCCCCGTCGATGGTGACCCGATCGACGGCGGAACGGTCCTGATCGAAGACGGAAAGATCGTCGCGGTCGGCAAGGACGCGAATGTGGACGTGCCGGAGGACGCCGAGCTGATCGACGCGTCCGGCTCGTGGGTCCTGCCCGGGTTCATCGACGCCCACGCGCACCTCGGGGTGCACGAAGAGGGCGAAGGCTGGTCGGGCAACGACACGAACGAGATGACCGACCCGAACGGCGCCCGGTTCCGCGCCATCGACGGCATCGACCCGTTCGAGGCCGGTTTCGACGACGCGCTGGCGGGCGGGGTCACCAGCGTGGTGATCAAGCCGGGTTCCGGGAACCCGATCGGTGGCCAGACCATCGGCGTCAAGACGTGGGGGCGCACGGCGTTCGACCTCGTCTTCGCCGAGGACGTCAGCGTCAAGAGCGCGCTCGGTGAGAACCCGAAGCGCGTGTACGGCGACAAGGGCAAGACGCCGTCGACCCGGCTCGGTGTCGCGTCGATCATCCGCGACGCCTTCACCGGTGCCCGGAACTACGCCGCGCAGCGCGAGCACGCGCGGACCGAGGGCAAGCCGTTCGACGTCGACCTGTCCAAGGAAACCCTGGCCAAGGTGCTCGACGGCGAGCTGTTCTGGGACCAGCACGTCCACCGCGCCGACGACATGGTGACCGCCATCCGGCTCGCGGATGAGTTCGGCTACAAGCTGGTCATCAACCACGGCACCGAGGGCCACCTCATCGCCGACCTGCTCGCCGAACGCGACATCCCGATCATCCTCGGCCCGCTGTTCACCACCCGCTCGAAGGTCGAGCTCCGCAACCGCACCCTGCGATCCGCGGGCATCCTGGCGCGCGCCGGGGTCACGATCGCCATCACCACCGACCACCCGGTGATCCCGATCAACTTCCTGGTCTACCAGGCGGCACTGGCCGTCAAGGACGGCCTGGACCCGGACGTCGCCCTGCGCGCGCTGACCGTCAACCCGGCCGCGATGCTTGCCCTCGACGACAAGGTCGGCGCCCTCAAGCCGGGCCTGGACGCCGACGTCGTGATCTGGTCGGGCGACCCGCTCGACGTGATGAACCGCGCGATGCGGGTCTTCGTGCGAGGCAAGGACGTCTACCACTTCGATGACAGCAAGGGCGTCGGCGTCGTCGCCGAACGCCGCTACCAAGAACGCTGAGCTAGCCGGTCGAGCTCCACCCGGAGCTCGACCGGCTCCGTCGTCGAGAAGACTCCTGTGGCGGCAGGAGCGTCCTGGTAACCGAAATCTCCCGCGCGGTGGCACGAAACCAGTGACACCGGGTCGGTGAGATCGATGATCCAGTAATGCGGAATCCCCGCGTCGGCGTACTCGCCGTGCTTCGTCACGTAGTCGGTTCGTTTTGATCCCGGCGACACGATTTCGGCCACCAGCAGTACTTCGCCTGCCCGGATCATGTCGTCGTCTTCGTTCACGCGCTTGACCGTGGAGCGGTCCACGACGATCAAATCCGGTCGGCGCGAGAAGCCGGGTTCGCCGGCGGGAACGAGTTCCAGGTCGATGTCCTGGATCGCCTGAAGATGCGCCGGTAGCTGGGGCGCCAGCTGGAGAAGCAAGTCGCCAAGAGCGATGTTGTGTCGCGGTTTGGGGCTCGGCGACGCCAGCAGTTGGCCGTCGCTCAGCTCCGTATGACCGGACTCCTCTTCGCTTAGAGCCGCGTACTCCGCAATCGTCAACAGGTGATCCATTGTGATCATACTAGAACCCAAAGTCACGAAGCGCGGAGCTCCCGGGCGATGACCATCCGCTGGATCTGGTTGGTGCCCTCGAAGATCTGCGGCACCTTCGCCTCCCGCATGTACCGCTCCACCGGGAAGTCCTTCGTGTACCCCGCCCCACCCAGCACCTGAACCGCGTCCGTAGTGACACGCATAGCCCCGTCGGTCGCGACGAGTTTCGCGATCGACGCCTGCCGCTGGAACGGCATCCCGCGGTCACGACGCCGAGCAGCATCCAGGTACATCGCACGCGAAGACTCCACAGTCGCCGCCATATCGGCAAGCAGGAACTCAAGCCCCTGGAACTCGATGATCGGCTTCCCGAACTGCGTACGCCCCTTGGCATACGTGACGGCTTCGTCCAGTGCCGCTTGCGCAAGCCCGACAGCACACGCTGCGATCCCGAGCCGTCCGGAGCTCAGCGACGACAGCGCGATCTTCAGGCCTTCGCCCTCGCCACCGATCAGCCGGTCCGCGTCGACGCGGGCGCCGTCGAACATCAGCTGCGCGGTGGTCGACCCGGTCAAGCCCATTTTGCGTTCGGGTTTCGCGGCGGCCAGGCCGGGGGTCGCGCCGTCGATGAGCAGGCAGGAGATGCCCGCGCTGCCGGTGTCGCTCGTACGGACCATCGTCGTGTAGAAATCGGCCTCGCCGGCGTGCGTGATCCACGCCTTGGTGCCGTTGACGACGTACTGGTCGCCGTCGAGCTTGGCCTTGGTGGACAGCGCGGCGGCGTCCGAACCGGCGTGGGTTTCCGAAAGCGCGTAGGCGCCCAGCAAATCGCCGTCGAGCATCTCGGGCAGCCACTTGTCGCGCTGGTCGTCCGTGCCGCAGTGCGCCAGGGCGTAGCAGGACATCGTGTGCACCGACAGGCCGACGCCGACTGACATCCACGCGGCCGCGATCTCCTCGAGCACCTGCAGGTACACCTCGTACGGCACTTCGCCGCCGCCCCAGCGCTCCGAGTACGGCAGCCCCAGCAAGCCGGTCTTCCCGAGCAGCCGGAACTGTTCGCGAGGGAACTGTGAGGCCTCTTCGTATTTGCTCGCCAGCGGCGCGAGTTCTTCGCGAGCCAGTTCGGTGGCGAGCGCGACGAGGTCTTTGGCTTCGGTGGTGGGAAGCAGTCGTTCGGCCGGCATGGGGGTCTCCCGAAGCGCAGGTGTACCAAAAACAGTACTGTGGGCCCGTCAAGAGTACCGTATTGGCTGAACCGCGGCTATGGCGCGCGTCACGGCTCCCCCGACGGAATACGGTGAACGGATGGCGAATGTCGATGCCGCCCCGTCGCGGGCTCCGCTGCGTGCCCCGGCGCCGCGACGGCAACCCACGGCCCGGCAGCGCGCGTTGCTCGCCGAGCTGGAAGAGCTCTTCCTCGCCGAAGGGTTCGCCCAGTTCACGCTGGACGAGCTGGCCGGGCGGATGCGCTGCTCGAAGTCCACGCTCTACGCGCTCGCGCCGAGTAAGGAGCAGCTCGCGGTCAAAGTCGTCGGGCACTTTTTCCGTGGCGCGGCCGAGCTGATCGAAGAACGCATCGGCGGCATCGAGGACGCGCGCGAGATCATCGGGGAGTACCTGGCCGGGATCTCCGAGTACCTGAACCGGGCCTCGGCGGCCTTCATGTCCGACATCGCCGCGTTCGCCCCGGCGCGGGCGACCTACGAGCTCAACAGCCGCGCGGCCGCCGGGCGGATCCGGACGTTCATCGCCAAGGGCGTGCGCGACGGCGTCTTCCGTGACGTCCACGCGAGCCTGATCGCCGAGATGGCCGGGCTGCTGGTCGAAGGCATCCAGACCGGCGTGATCGGGTCGCGGACCGGGGTGTCCGACGCCGAAGCTTTCACCGCGTTGTCCGACCTCCTGCTGGGGGGCTTGGCTGTAGCATCACGCCCGTGATTGTGGTGGGTGGAGAAGCGCTGGTCGACATGGTCCCGGGTGAACCCCTTGATTCCACTGTGGACGGTGGATTGCGGGCGCTGCTGCCGCGGCTGGGCGGTGGTCCGTACAACGTGGCGCTCGCCGCCGGGCGGCTCGGTGTTCCGTCGGGTTTCCTTTCGCGTGTCTCGAACGACCGCTTCGGCGAGGCGCTCGTCGCGCGGCTGCACGCGTCCGGTGTGGACACCGGTCTGCTGCAGCGCGGGGACGAACCGACGACGCTGGCCGTCGTCGCGCTCGACGAGAAGGGCGCCGCGCACTACACCTTCTACACCGAGGGCACCGCGGACAGGCTCGTCGCCGACCCCGGCCCACTGCCCGAAGACGTCAGAATGCTGTGCCTCGGCACGCTCGGCATGGTGCTGGAGCCGGGTGTCAGCGCTTACGAAGCGATGCTGCGCCGGGAGTCCGCCCGCGGCGTGCTGACCGCGCTGGACCCGAACATCCGCGCCGCGCTGATCGACGACCCCGCGGCCTACCGCGCCCGGTTCGTCTCTTGGCTGCCGCATGTCCGGCTTCTCAAGCTTTCCGACGACGACGCCGAGTGGCTGGCGGAAGGCGCCGACGCGGTGCAAGCCGCGAAGTCGTGGGTCGCGTCCGGTGTGGACGCGGTGGTGCTGACCCGAGGCGCCGAAGGCATCGCCGTCATCACCGCGGCCGGTGAACTTGCCCAGGTGCCGTCCGCGAAGGCCGACGTCGTCGACACGATCGGCGCGGGGGACACCGTCCAGGGCGCGTTGCTGGCCTGGCTGTACCAGCGGGACGTGCGCGATCTCACCACGTTGGGTGAATCCGAATGGACCGAGGCACTCACCTACGCGGCCAAGGCGGCGGCGATCACCGTGTCCAGGAGCGGCGCGGAGCCGCCGACGGCGCAAGATATGGCATCCACCGTGTGAACCTGGTCCCAAAGCACCGCTTATGAACAACCCCACGGCTGCGCCGACACCCTATTCTCGACTAGCGTGGAGGGTAGAATTCATACCCCAGCGGGGCGGTGTGCAGCGAGGCTTATGGCCTCCTCGCCTGAACATATGGCTGCCTGTGGAACCTACAGGCGCCGCCGGCCCGTGCAAACGTGAGAGGGACATCCATGTCCGACGCGACGTCCGGCGGCGAAACAGTCTCGCTACGCCTGCCGACTGGCGAGCACGAGCTCAAGGTGGTCCACCCGGTTGAAGGGGCGCCGGGGATCGAACTCGGAAAGCTGTTGGCCTCGACGGGCTACATCACCCTGGATCCGGGGTTCGTCAACACGGGCGCCGCGTCCTCGGCCATCACCTATATCGACGGTGATGAGGGGATCCTGCGCTACCGCGGTTATCCCATCGAGCAGCTCGCCGCGAAGTCGACCTTCATCGAGGTCTCGTACCTGCTGATCTACGGCGAGCTCCCGACGCCGACCCAGCTCGAGGACTTCACCGGCAAGATCCAGCGCCACACCCTGCTGCACGAGGACCTCAAGGCATTCTTCGGCGGCTTCCCGCGTGACGCGCACCCGATGCCGGTCCTGTCCAGCGCGGTCTCCGCGCTGTCGACGTTCTACCAGGACTCGCTCAACCCGTTCGACGAACCGAACGTCGAGCTGTCGACGATCCGCCTGCTGGCCAAGGTGCCGACGCTCGCGGCGTACGCGTACAAGAAGTCGATCGGCCAGCCGTTCCTCTACCCGGACAACTCGATGGGCCTGGTGGAGAACTTCCTCCGCATGACCTTCGGCCTGCCCGCGGAGCCGTACGACGTCGACCCCGAGGTGGCCAAGGCCCTCGACCTGCTGTTCATCCTGCACGCCGACCACGAGCAGAACTGCTCCACCTCGACGGTGCGGCTCGTCGGCTCGTCCGAGGCGAACCTGTTCGCCAGTGTGTCGGCCGGGATCAACGCGCTCTTCGGTCCGCTTCACGGTGGTGCGAACGCAGCAGTCCTCGACATGCTCGAGGACATCAAGAACGACGGCGGCGACGTGCAGAACTTCGTCAACCGCGTGAAGAACAAGGAAAAAGGCGTGAAGCTGATGGGCTTCGGGCACCGGGTCTACAAGAACTACGACCCGCGCGCGAAGATCATCAAGAAC
>Ga0193717_1001284_pt1 | contig 15544 bp, 14 predicted proteins | sample U2c2metaG_FD_145900 | JGI IMG/M metagenome (GOLD analysis project Ga0193717, IMG submission 145900) | Soil microbial communities from a riparian zone of the East river system, Colorado, United States - U2c2 | ecosystem: Environmental > Terrestrial > Soil > Riparian zone | place: USA: East River... | reverse complement strand
TCAACAATTCACTTATTTTAGATATTTTAACGGAAATGAAAGGGCTTGAAGCTTTCACGTTTGATCAATGTTTACAAATGGCTTCCATAGCTCAAATTGAAGGAATACAAATCCCCTTTTTACATTTGAACCAATTAATTGAAAATAAAAAAATTGTTAACCGTCCAAAAGACCGCGATGATGTTATGGCACTCGAACAAATAAACCTGCTAAGAGCTCAGGAAAACGATCGGAAAAATCCAGGGGAAGGCGGTGACCGTGAACCACCATCAATATCTCGCTAAGGCCAGTAAACAAATAATCTACCACTTTAATTTGCATCCGCAAAGATGGATTGATTTCAAACCTGCCAACTATTTTAATTCAACCCATGCTGATTCATTCTTCGTACAAAATCTGCTGGTTGTTTTACAAAATCCATTGGAAAAAAAAATACTATTCAGAGGTTCTGTTAAGTCTATAGTAAATGGTTTCGTGGACAACTACAGCATGGAAGAAATTGCATACGAGGAGGTCTTGGCCAGGGAGTTTAATTTGAAGAAAATATAGCAAGCGATATACATCAAACAGGTAACCGTTAAACTCAAACCAGCAATAGATTTTAAATATGAAAGACTTATATGTTAACGTATGATCAGTCATTTTTGTTACTTCCAATACCCTGAATTTTCGATTAGGTCGAAATAAAACTTCAAGTTCATTTTGGCCGCTCATCCACCCAAAACCACTAATTATGCGAAGTCTGTTCGGCGAATGCATTCGGGCTTCGCGTTTTATGCCATCTGCCGGATTGTGAAATTTTGTGTATTTTTGTATAGTAAACAATAGAATACAATGAAAAATCTGGAACGTATCACACTTAACACGGAAGTAATGGGTGGTAAGCCCTGTATCAGAGGACTTAGGGTAACAGTTGGCACAATCATAGGCTTGCTGGCTTCAGGTATTATGGCAGAAGAAATTTTAAAAATTTATCCTTATCTGCAACAGGAAGATATTATGGCTGCGTTGTCTTATGCCGCCTGGCGATCTGAAGAAATAGAAGTACCACTTGCTACTGCATGAGAATACTTATTGATATGAATTTATCGCCCGATTGGGTAAATGAATTTGGGCTCTATAATATAAATGCAATTCATTGGTCAGATATAGGAGATATTGGTGCACCTGATGTTGAAATAATGGATTGGGCCAGAAAAAATGAATATATAGTTTTTACTCACGATCTTGATTTTGGCACAGCGTTGGCACTCACGAAAGCTGAAAGCCCGAGTGTTATACAGGTCAGAACTCAAAATGTAACCGTAGCTCATTTGAGTAAAATGGTTATTTCAAGCCTTAAAATCTATGACGATTTATTGTTAAAAGGCGCTCTAATTGTTCTGGACGAAGATAAAAAACGCATAAGAATCCTTCCATTATAAAATATCAGATAAATTTTTGTGTGTTGAAATACCTACCTTTATCTCATAAGATTTGCAATTAATCTGTATTTAAAAGTGGCGCGTATTTCGGCGAGTAAGAAATCAAGCCATTATAGAATATTGAATATCAGATCGGTACAAGGGTATTACGAATCCCTCCGGCTCCACTGAAAAGACCTTCGCAAGAGGGTCTTTTTTCGGTTGACAAACACTTTTTAAATATGATGTCTTTGAAAACACTTAACCATTTGTTGACTTTTGCTCCATTTGGTTTATAATCTTGTTAACTTCTGCTTCGGTTTTTGTAAGCTTTGACTGACAGATTGTTATTAAGTCTGAAGCACGTTTGATCTTATCGGCGAGTACGTCTACCGAAACAGATTCGTTTTGAATCTCTTCCTCGATTTCTTTGAGTTCCTTAAAGGCTTCCTCATAAGATATGTTATTTTCCATTATGGGTTGTTTTGTTTTGAAGAACGACGTTTAAGTCAGTGTTTTTTATTTGAACATCAAAGTTATCTCCTTTTTTTAGAACTGCAGGGTCACTTATTATCTTTCCATTATACCTGATAATAGCGAACCCACGCTTCAGTGTGTTTTCAGGTGATATCGCTCGAAATATCGAGATCGAGTGATTCAGGTATCCACGGGTATTATTAAAAAATGCTTTTTGATAGTAATTGATGTTTACCTTTATATTGTTAAGATCGCTCTTTTTAGCCGCTATTACGATCTTTGGGTGACTGAGCAATGTTGCGGAAAGGTTAGCTAAAATAATTCTGTGCTGATAAGGGATTCTGCGCCCTATACCTGCGATTACCTGTAGGCTGTCACCAATATTGGTTTTCTGGGTAGAAAGCATCTGAAAACCTGCATTGGTAATCCTGCTCTTTGTATCCGTCAACTTATTCCTCCTAGAAAAAAGTCCTTGCTGGACCTTGATTACAATGTTCTTTCTAATATTTAGCAGATTATCCTCAAAAATTCGGTTATGTTCGATTATAACTTCCGCGGCTTTTGTAGGTGTTTTTACAGAGGTGTGTGCCATTAGGTCAGCGATCGTAGTGTTCTTTTGATGTCCGATTCCAGTCATCACCGGAACCGGGAAACGAGCAATCGCCCGACCTATCAAATAATGGTCAAATATAAGGAAGTCAGTTTGGGCTCCTCCACCCCTTAAAATCACGACCAGATCAAACTTCAAAGTTGACCGAAAGATATCTATCATCTTCGTCTGCATCGCAGCCGCGTTTGCGTCACCCTGAACATTTGTAAAGTAAGGAACTAACTCAAATCTATAGTTAAAAGGATTAGTTTCCATCGTATGCTGAAAATCCTGCAACCCAGCTGATCCTTCAGCACAAACAACAGCTACCTTTTGTATGACCATAGGTAGTTTCAAGCTTTTATTTTGCGTCCAGTATTCTTCACCGTGTTTACGAATAAACTGGGGATTATCCAGGCATAATCGCTCTAATGTTGCTAAACGCTGTTGCTCGAGTACACCAAGCGTAAAATTAGTATCTACCCCTGTGAGGTCCAGTTGCAACCCGAAAGTTGGATGATACTGCACTTTAACCTTTACTAATACCTGGATGTTATTTGTGAACTTTTGTCCGGTACGGGTTTCAAACAAGCTTATCTCCCGTGCACCATCACCCCAAGCCTTTACGGAAAATTTAGCCAATAGCTGATTAGATCCTTCTGCTTTTTCTACGAGCTCGAAATAGTGGTAACTTGTTCCTGCATTCTGTGTATGGTTTGTAACATCTGCAATTACCCAAAACTGCAGGTTGTCGAAGGCACGATTCAGAACCTGTTTAACTTCGTCAGCGAGCTGTGACAGTTTTAAAGGGTGGCTTTCAGTCATCGAAAAACAGTTAGTAAATTATGATGAAGTTACAATAATTTAATATTTTTCGATGCTACAGTGTTCTTCTCCACAAATATTGCACATTAAGGACAATACTCCCACCCGACATATCAAGTGCAACAATCGTTTGGCTTATGGTGGCGCGATGTAAATAACCCATTCTGTTAAACCATGCACTTTTGGTTAAGTCCCACAAATGCCGGGTACCAAAAATTGTTATCCTCGTTTATTGACCCTCGCAATTTATAATACTTATGTTCAACCTGTCCTTGGCAGCCCTGATCAGAACTGTGATAAATCTCCTTGTTTAAGTATGGCTTAATTGTCACCTTGCGTTAATTATCGTACAATACAAATACCCATCAATATGAACGAAAGCAACATAGTGGGAATTGAGAAAACCGAAGAATTGTAGTGTGAGATAGCAGTAAAACAAAAAGAAATTTCGCCCGTCACTTGATCTTCTTAATCAACATAAACAGACTAAAAGAGTTAAAGACAAAAGATGCTGATAATCTGGAAAATATTTAGCTCAATTATTTAATTTTTGCGTTACATAATTAAATCACCGGAGTTTCTAATAAAAATTAGCACAACCGAACCTGTTTGAATACGTTCAGCGATAATGCGATCATGCTCCGGGTTAAAGCCGGCGAACTGGATCAAATGGTCCTACTGTTCAAAAGGTATCAGGGGCCTTGGTATTGATTTTTGTTTCATATGACCAGGCAGCAGCAAACCACTGAGGATATGGTACAGACTGTTTTTTACCGGATGTTGAAATACCGACACACGTTTACCGGGGATGGTGAATTTATCACCTGGATATACCATGTAGCGACAACCACTATCAGGACGTGACAATCAGCATATTTCGCATTTGAAAAAGATTAATTTATGCTTTGTTTTAGGCGTTTATTCCATGTAAATTGCATTACAAATCGTTCTATAAAATCCGGTAAAATTGAATTATTCTGCGAGGCTACCATCAAGGCTACCACATTTGCAAGCAATTCAAAAAACCTCATTTAGACGCTAAAAACGCATACTTTGCGCGAAGAAATCAACTTCTCATAGAGCCTCCGGCTCCTACACGCGGGAGTTCACCAGAATTACCTGAAGGCTGCTCTTTTTAGAGCAGCCTTTTTTCATTGATTTATAATAAGTTACACACTAAAAAAGGTTAAAATTTAACCAGTAGCTTTTCAGAAATAAGCTTACCATCCTTATAGTATTCGAAAAACCAATTTTCGTTCTTTTTCAGGACTATTCCGTTAGCAGTAGCGTTACCGGCTATAAAATAATTCTCTGCCGAGGTTTTCAGGAGGGTTAAAACTATTTTCGGCGTAGTGTCAATTAATTGATACCCGTTGGCTATTGCCTGCGCATACAATGTTCCTGCCGGCTGATTGGTTACCGTTTCCGTTGTTTTTGGGGGTGCAGCTAAAGCCGTAGCTGAAGCTGCTACCGTTGATTGTACAGGTAATGCTGAAGCTGCTGTTGTGGCTATTTGTTTTTCAGGTGCTGTTGCAGCTACTGTTGTAACCACTGGCTGGGCCGGCTCATTGGTTGATCCGTTATAGGCATAAGAAACTTCGTCTAAGGATGTAAAAGCATCCCTTAAAGCCATATTGTAAGAAACTTTATAATCTTTCTCCCGGCTTTTACCCTCTTTACTTTTAAAAACAATATTACCCTGGCAATCCTTTAATAAAAGTGTAAGGCTGGTGGTAAACATTCCGCTTTTTTCTAATAATTCAGCATTCAATGCGCGGCATTTATTGTTAGCCACTTCGCTGGGCAATTCAGCATTATCAAAATAAACTGTAAAACCTTTATCCTGCAAAAGGCCTTTGGTCAGGCTATTCAGCGAATACTGATCATTTTGCTTAAGGAAACTGAATCTTTCGGGCACCACAACATATTTGTAATTATTGATGGAATTTTGCGAATAGCCTGAAAAAGAAAGGAATAAAAAGAGCACTAAAACATATCTTTTCATATAAAAATAATTATAAAATCTTTTTTAGATTTATTAACACGATTTAAAAGTTTGATAATAGTATGAATTGTATTTTTATTTGATAGCGCTAAAATTAATGATATTTTTTGACAGGCTTGAAATAACCATCCAACCTTTTTACTATAATCTTACCATATATTAACGTATTGTGCGATTAAAAAGCCGACCCAGAAAGATATGTTACCTGGCAGGATGGCTTCGCGGCATTCAGCGTTAGTCCGGGTCACGTAAAAGGGTACGACATTATAGCTACAACCAGGAAAAGTACCATCGGGATAAGTCCTCGGCGACTAATTAATGGAAATCAAACAGAGCATAAAGGCGAAATCTTAAAGGGATTATCTCCATCATATCGAATATAGCACTGGGTGAACTATGGTTTACCCTGCCACGTTATCCTGATCCAAATCATCTTTTGGTTCCCAAAGCTCAATAATGTTCCCTTCCGGATCGAGCACATGGACGAATTTGCCATATTCATATTCCGCAATCTCATCAATAATGGTCACGTTGTCCTTTTTTAGTTCATCTACCAGCACAACGATATTTTCCACCCTGTTATTAATCATAAATGGCTTGGCTGACGGATTAAAATATTTGGTATCCTGCGGAAACGTGCACCAGGATGTGGATCCTTTTTTCGAAGGATCATCGTCCTGCCGCCACTCAAACGTTGTTCCGTATTCACTGGTAGCCAATCCAAGGTTTTTGGCCTACCATTCGTTCATACCTTGCGGATTATCGCATTTAAAAAATACGCCGCCAAGGCCCGTTACTTTTTTCATCTTTAAACGTGTTTTGATATAAAATTCGTGTATTGTATTGATAATCAAGACATTAAAAACATTAAACGCCAGTCAAATGTTTCTTTATGCACAACCTTTCGAGCAATTTCCATCTATTCTGAGACATTACCAAATCTGTTTTCAAATCTTCTATTAATGCTGATGGCAATTTTAAGTTTTACCCACGGAAACCAAAAATGTCTGATTGTCAAATAATTGTGCCGTCAGTCAGCGCTGAATATATCGGTATTGATTCTGAAAATCACCTCTTTGGTAAGCTTAAAAAGGATTACAGAACGATTTTCCTAACCTGATTGACAGGTGTAATTTTACCCGGCGAAGAAAACAACTTGCACCTTACCTGCAGCAATTAAATCAAATCCCTGCCGACAGAATGAATGAATCTGAAAATGCCTTTATAGTCGATTCTATTCCGGTTCCCATCTGCAAAATTGCATGTGAAAAATCATCAAAGGTTTGCCGTATTAAGCAATCTTTAGCGGTGTGTTCTGAATGGCAATTAATGGTTCAAAAACGCATGGCCAAACAATAATTCAGTAAGATTAATAAGATTAAAATAAATGTAACTATCATTAAATGAAACACATAATTTTAGCTGTTTGCCAGTGTAATAATTATTCATAAATTCAGACCACTTATGAATTCCGACCACTTATGCTAAAATTTTCCTTCACGCTGTTTTTTGTTATCGTCTTTTTAGGCACGTTTAAGTACTTTACGGGTGCTTTTTTTCAGGAAAGCCAACCTCAAATTGCGCCTTTGTTAAATCAAAGGCAAACTTTAAGTACTGTGCACAAAGATTCTTTGCGTTGGCCGGAAGGATTAACGGTTACCACATTTGCAGGCCCTGAGCTTACGCCGAGTCCCGCCTGCATTGCGACCGCACCAACGGGTGAGGTATTTGTTGGTGTAGATATGATAGGCTCGCTGGGCAAAATTCCCGGAAAAGGAAAAATTCTCCGGCTTGTGGACAGTGATCATGACGGTAAGATAGACCAGCATACAGAATTTGCCGAAGTTGACGATCCCCGGGGTATCCTCGTCATGGGCGATCAGGTTTTTGTCATGCACACCGTATTTTCTAAAGAAACGGGTAAGGCGACCGGGATGAGCCTGGAAGTTTTTAAAGATAAGGACCAGAACGGCATTGCTGACGGGCCCCCGGAACCGCTTATTGAACATATCAGCAATGCGCACATGCTGGCAGAAAGAGGTACAGACCATGCTACCAATGGAATACGCATGGGCATCGACGGCTGGATATATATTGCTGTTGGCGACTTTGGATTTCATGATGCTACCGACCGCAGCGGCAAAAAACTAACCATGCTGGGTGGTGGTATCGTTAGGGTACGGCCAGATGGAACTGAGACAGAGATTTACACACATGGAACCCGAAACATTTATGATGTTGCCATTGACCCCTACATGAATATTTTTACGAGGGACAATACCAACGATGGCGGTGGGTGGAACATACGTTTTTCTCACCACATACAATCGGGCGAATATGGGTATCCTGTATTGTTCCAGCATTTTACGGATGAGATTTTACCGGCCCTGGCAGATTTAGGAGGAGGATCAGGCACAGGCTCTTTGTTTATGGACGAACCCACCTGGCCGGAAAAATACAACCACGTACCAATGACAGCTGACTGGGGAAGAAGCGAACTTTATATTAACCGTTTAAAACCTGATGGCGCCAGCTTTCAGCAAAAAGAAGAAGAATTTATTCAATTGCCGCAAATTACAGATCTTGACGTAGATGGATCCGGAAGACTTTACCTTTCTGCATGGGATGGCGCTGGTTACTCCGGCGATCCCGCTAAAGGCTATGTGGTGCGGGCCGTGCCTAGAAACTGGACCTATAAAGCTTTCCCTGATCTTCATGCCGCTTCATCAAGCGATTTGGCGGGCTTACTTAAATCAGCAAGCGCTGTAGCCAGGTTAAATGCCTCTCAGGAACTCCTTACCAGGCCTGTTGAAGAGGCCGGCAGGCTGTCGCTTGGAATTGCAAATGATGCAAGCCTACCCTTATATGCCCGGGTAGCGGGTATTTATACCTATGCCCAGGCAACCCGTGAAAATGGGATACCCGCGTTAGCACAACTTTCGAAGGATAAAGATTTAAGGGAATTTGCATTAAGGGCAATGGCAGACAGAAAGTCAGGTATTCAAAACGTACCCATTGAACCGTTTTTAGCCGGCTTAAAGGATTCCTCCGACCGCGTTCGCGCCTCGGCCATTATAGGCTTGGGCCGCCTCAACAGAATATCTGCAGCGCAGCCGTTATTAGCAACACCTGTTCCGGCTACTTTTGTGGCGCCTGGCAAAAATGAGGAAGGCCCCCATGCCAAACCTAATTCCGCAATTATACCGGCACATCTGGCAGTAAAGGCTCTTGTAAGTATGAATGCTGTTAATGACTGCGTTAACGCCATCGGAACCCAGAATTCAACCCTGGCGCTATGGGCTTTAAGATACATGTATGGTACCAAAGCTGTTGATGGTTTAATCGACTCCTATTCAAAAATTAAGGATGAAAAAACCAAAAAGCAAATACTGGTAACACTTTCCCGGCTTTACAAAAAAGAAGACAATTATGATGCTTCATGGTGGTGGGGCACGAGGCCGGATTCGCACGGACCAATTTACAAAGGGGTTACATGGGAAGGTTCGCTACGGATTGAGAAATTTCTAAAAACTGAATGGGCAAAATCAGGCCCCACCGGGAAACAACTTTTTGCTTATTTAAATGCCCGCCAGCAGATGGGTATCACGGCGTTTGGGGGTGAAGAAAAAAACGTTGCCGCGAAAGAAGTTAAGATCGATCTGGCAAAGATCAGGAACAAGAAAGGTCAGATCGGAAAATCTTCCATCGAAGATGTGATGCTGATGATCGCAAAAATAAAAGGCGACCCGTTAAAGGGAAAAGTTCTTTTTGCACGCCAGGGCTGCATAGCCTGTCACAGCCTTAACAGGAGTGAAAAACAGAAAGGTCCGTTTATGGGGCAAATTGGCTCTATCATGAAACGGCAACAAATTGCAGAGTCGGTTCTTAAACCTAACGCGTCTATTTCTCAGGGCTTTGCCACCGTCATGATATCAGCAAAAGGAAACAAAAATTATATGGGGTTCATTACCGAGGAATCGGCCCAAAAAATAGTAATGCGAAATATTACCGGTGAAGTTTTTACGATAAAAACAGCTGACGTAACCGGTCGCAAAGAATTGAAAACATCCATGATGCCTACCGGTCTTGCCAATGCGTTATCATACGATGAGTTTGCCTCCCTCATCACTTTTCTATCACAGCAAAAAAACTAAGTGCTATTAGAAAGCCCTGGCCTAATTTATATGTGGTTTTTACCTGAACTAACAATACTTATGTTTTTGAATTAAAATAACTCGTTAAATGCTGTCCTTAAACTATTTACCTCATTATCCTGAAAGATTTTAAAAATCAGGACTTACGGATATCCATAAAAAATGTCATATTAATGTCATTAAACGCGCATCGTTTTACAACTGTATGTGTTGTATTTTACATCATTTTTACACATGTAAATCACTCATAGCTTATTTTTTGAACCATTTTTGTTTTTAGTCTATAAAATTTATAAAGAAATCAACGGTAATTTTTAAGGTAAGGTAGCGTTGCATGACCAACCTTTAAAAATCACTTTATGCAAAAACAATCCTTAGAAAGAAGAAGTTTAGCCAGCTTTGCACTAACTGCCATTCTTTTGATCGGTAGCTGTGCCAAAAATGCAGACGCCCCCAGCCCTCCGATTAATGCTATTTCACCGGAGCCTTTTTCTGCATCAAATACAACAAATGCTGCGCCAACCGTTTATCCAATTAATGCTTCCACAATAAGACATGATGAAGGCCATGGTTACAAAACAGGGCCAATTTCTACCACCGGCGATTCAAATGAACAGCCAACCGCTTCAACGCTCAAGATTTATGAAAATGGTGTCGCGTTAGGGCCTGCACACACGACTCACGCTGACATCCACAAGATCGGAAAAGGAAGCTTCAGCCATTGGGGAAAAGATTTGTATTTTTCTGCGTCGGATAACAGCAGTCCGATTAATAACGGCAGGAAATACACCTATACCCTTACCGGAACGGCAGGAAGTTCCACAAGTGCGCCGGTTACTTCAACGGCGCCCACAGGTTCAGTCTTAAAAACAGTATTAACAGGATATGCTACTGTTGGTGGAACAACCACCGGAGGTAAGGGCGGTAAAACCGTTACAGTAACCTCACTATCGGCTTTTAAGGCGGCAGTGGCCGGTTCGTCTCCTAAAATTGTTTACATCAGCGGATCTATTAAAGGAGCCGGATATGATCCTGTTTATGTGGGGTCCAACACCACGCTTATAGGTAAAACAGGAGCTGTTTTGCAAGGTATAAACCTATATCTGTTTACAATAAGCAACGTTATCATTCAAAATATAACATTCAAAAACTATGTAACAGAGTGCGGGGTTTATATCAAATTCAAATCACACCACGTATGGGTAGATCATTGTGATTTTTCAACAGACAAAAGTCATGGCTGGGATTATTGGGGTAAGGACGTCGGTCTTGCCGAGGGAGCTGATTTTGTAACCGTTTCATGGAGCAGGTTCCATGACACTAACTTATCGGTACTTATCGGTTCGACAGCAAGTGGTGCGGCAGCGGCCAACACCGGCAAATTACATGTTACATTTCATCACAACTATTGGTATAATGTAAGCGAAAGAGAACCAACCTTGCTTTTTGGATCAATTCACATGTACAACAACTACCATTTAAACAATTCGGGCTATTCTATAGGCGTCAGGTATGCTGGTATTGCACGAACTGATAATGAATATTTTTCGGGCTGTAGAAAACCGCTTACAACTAACCTTGATGGGGAACCTGTAGGTTATTTTAGTGGTACATCAACTAATATCTATTCAAATTGTGGTGCCAATAATATTACTACGGCGTTAAAAACCTGGGTTCCAACTTATTCTTATAAGTCCCTACTTGATGCTGCTGCAAATGTGCCTGCAATTGTTAAAGCCGGGGCAGGCCCCAAAACAGTTAATTAAGTGATTTACTAATCAAAAAAATTCTATCAGTTTTATTTAAGCCTGCTTCCCATGAGGCAGGCATTTTTTTTACTTTACGTGTGATGGCATGAAGCTGTCCAGATCCTGGCGTTTACGCATTACCAGCTGCCAATTCCTTTTTATTCCTTAATTGGACTTTTTATTATGCTTCAAAAACGCATCAAGGGAAAATACACCTGCACCTGAAATGATTAAAGCAATCAGACCTGCCATGTATATCACGTTAATTTCATATCCGGGAGGGCCGAATAAAGGTCCTTGTGGTGTCAGACCTATTGTATTCACCGAACTAAATCCAAACTTTAGTTGAATGGTGAACATGGCGACGAGCATCGTTCCGATGAGTGGAATGGAAACAAGACCGACAAACAAGCCTAACAGAAGCGCTAATCCTCCAAATAGTTCAATACAAGGTAAAATGTAAGATGTAAGATGTGCGAATGGAACACCAATTAAATGCAATAGCTTTTCAAAGCCTGCGGGCCCACGGCTAAGTTTAGCATACCCGTGGGCCATAAAGCCAAAGCCCATTCCGAGACGCAAAAATAGTGGAGCCCAATTGTTGTAGTTTTTATTCGATCTTGAAAAAATGTCTTTTATCATGTTGAGGTATATTAGTTTTTGAATTAGTCGCAGTAACGCACATATCCTTACAAAGATCTTTTAGTTTTTGTTGAGTTTCCCTTCTATACGCTTTTTCAGATTGATTTTATAATCATCATCCAATTTCACCGCTATAGGGTTGGACGAAATAAACATATTACGAACCATATTATTTAGAGGAATATGATGATAAAAACACTGATGTCTATTATTCCGGTTGTTGGTCTACTATTTTTCTACTTCATTTCCTGTATGCTTAATATTGTTATCAGAAAATAGTTAAGGGTTTTCATTTAAAATTTATATTATGCAACACACAACAATCAATCAGACGTTTATTAAGATGTTTACGCTGATTACACTATGCTTCACCGCTTTTGGTTTCACAACAAAGTTTGGGTTGGACAGTTACGAGATCTATCTTAATAACAAGCTCATCCTAAAACAATCGGTGAACCAGCCTTTGAGTTTAAGAGTACTGCAACTGAACAAGGCAAATGACAATGATCAGCTGCGCATCAATTACAAACATTGCACTGTAAAGGGAGCCGGTACAAACAGGAGCATTGCCATAAAAGACGAGAAGGGAAATACATTGAAGGAATTTGAGTTTGCCAATGCCACCAGTTCGGATTTAAATATGGTGATATCGGTAAAAGATCTGTTGCAGTTGGAAAAGAGTAATGTCCATCAGGAGCTCAGCCTTCATTATACTTCACGGGAACTCCCTAAAGGCGAAATGCTTGCATCTCTTCATTTTAAATGAATGAGATACTTTCCAGGGGGAAATGGCTATGGGCAAGTGCCCCCAATGAACTTATTTTTATGCTTTGATTTAGCATGGAGTTGAATTAATCGATACAGAAGGCAAAAATAGCAGCATGGAATGGTATTCTATGCTGCTATTTAAGCTCTCCTCTCAGCAAGTTATAGTGATGAGGAACATCATTCAAGTCATCAAAACAGGCTATTGCAAAACCTTACCTTACGCTTAGTTCTTTGCCTGCAATATCTTCCCATCTGTAGTAATGAAAGGTCTTATCATCACTCATCACTACAAATAATCCATGTTTGAATGTATCATTCAGTGGTATATTGACCACATCAGACCCATCACTCTGACGTGCAGCAACGTTAGCTATCTTAAGCAGCTTATGCCTTGTTCCCTCCCGGTTAAAAACCTGAAAACGATTGGCCCCCTGATCAGACACCATAATGTAGCCGGTAGAATCAGTTAATTTATAAATCGATAGGCCTTCATGATCCGCCTGAAAACCTGTTGTGCCAAATATAGCCAGTTGCTCATTGCCTTTTTTCGGGTCCGCATAATACTGACGTACGCCTACCTGCTCATCTGAATAATAAATATAGCCCAGTTCATTATCAACCGCAATTGCTTCAATTTCCTTTTTGCCGCTGTACTTGCCAAACTTGCGCACAAGCGTAGCTTTTACATTGCCCGTGCCATCATCGCCCAGTAAATATTGCCAGATGTATCCGCCGGTCGTAGGACCGCTCTTACGGCCAACTATGGCATACATTTTACCATCTTTAGCCGTATAGATAGCTATACCCATCAAGTCGCGGTACTCTGCACCTGTCTCACCAACAAACATTTCAACTCCACCGTTATCAACAGGTTTCATGGCCGGTAACGAATAAATACGGAGTTTGTGGCTCATGCGCTCGGTGGTAATGGCAATGTCAGTCGGGTTACCGTTTAGCATCAGGCCGTAGGCAATGTCGACATTGTTAGGGCGTTTCAAACCTCTTACAACCTTATCAGCTATTATCTTACCATTGAGGTCGAACACGTACAGAGCGCCATCCGCATCTTTATCGGTGCCGATAACCAGGCTTTCAGCCGGGTTGGCTTTATTAACCCAGATGGCGGGGTCATCGGTATCGTACTTAACGGCTTCTGTAATAATAGCCGGCTTGATAGCCGTAGTATCTGTAGCTGGTTTGCATGAAGTCAGGAGTAATATGGCCAGGGGGGCTAAACAAAACAAGTTCAATTTCTTCATGCAATTACAATTTAGCACCATAAGCGCCAACAAATACAGAAGGCTCTGGTGATGTATAAGTGAGGCCGTTGGTCAGGGTTATGCCCGCTTTATGGTGGCGTGTAAAGTTAGTGGTACCTTTTGTTAATGCAGGCGAATTACCTTGCAAATGAAAATCCCATGAGGTATTATAATCAGGGCTCAGCTCAGAATTGCTTAACGGGTAGTTCACAAATTTAGGGTCGTTGTCGCCCGCTTTGGTGCCCCTTACATCGTTAGCGCCGCCGGCTACTATATCATTACTGCCAACCTGAAACTGGTCAACCGTAGTTTGGTCAAAACCATAATACCAGTTGTAGTCGTTTTTAGAACGGTTATCCTCCGGTTTTTTAGGGTCGCGTTTTATACCGTAACGGGTATTGGTAAAAAGGTTGTTATATAGGTCGGCATGTACGGTGGCTTCCAACCATACCGAACCACCCTTTGCAGTAGGCCTTCTCCAGCCTGTGTTGATCATGGTATTGTTATACACAATAATGTAGGCTTGCGGCACATGGTCGCCGCTGTTTGATAATTTTAACGCGTTGGTGTTACAGCTATAAACCAGGTTGTAGGCAATATCAGCCAAACATCCCGACTTAAAGTTCATGGCCTCGCCACCGGTTACACCCGTTGTATAGAATACATTGTTTGCGAATATGCTTTTACCACCCTCAATGTAAGTACAGTCTTCCTGGAAGTTACGCACAATACTGTTTGTTACAATAAGTTTACCGTTTAGGTTTGAGAACCAAAGTGCAGGCAGATTTTCACCGGCCACCGCTTTGTACAGGCCCATTTTTACCGATGTTGATGCATCTGATGTGGTTGCGCCGCCATACTCTAATATGGTATGGTCCAGCACAAGTTCGGCGCAGCTTTGCGCGGCAAGTATACCGCCCCACATTTTACCGAATTTATTCGCGTCTGTTTTATAAACGTCGCTCACGGTAAATTTTACCGGGTTCTCAGCAGTACCCAACGAGTATAAGTTACCTTTAACTATTACTTCCGGCTTGGCCGTTACATCCATTAATACGGTTACACCCTCTTCAATGGTTAGTGATTTCCCTTCGGGGATAATGATATCACCCTTAATTTCGTGAATGCTGCCTTTAGTCCATACACCCGATACTTCACCTGTTGCCGAACCATCCTGCGGAGTGGTATCAACATCTATATTAGCTTTTTCGCAACCTGTAAAAACCAGGGTTGCAAATGCCAATACCGTTAAAATTTGTTTAAATTTCATATTGAAAATGCTTTAATAAATGTTAATTAAACTTATACCTTAAACCGATCAGGTAACCCTGTCCGTAAGAATCGTTGCGGATCAAAGTTTGCCCGTTTGATACCAGTTGCTCGTTGATCTTGTCGTTCTCGGGGTTGGTACCTTTTATGAATAGTTTAAAAGGAGTGTTGAGGATGTTATTTGCTTTTACAAACACGCTGATACCGCTCTTGAAACGTTTTTCGGCAGAGGCATCCATCTGGATGAAGCCTTTTTGCCAAAGATCATTATTAAGGAACTGTGATACGGTATTTATACGCGGGCCGGTATAGGCTCCAGCAAGCTGTAGATCCAGGCCTTTTTTGGTGTCCTTGTACAGTAACGACAGGTTAGCAATATGCTCCGACTGGCCAAACAATGGCCTC
>Ga0193717_1001283_pt1 | contig 15545 bp, 13 predicted proteins | sample U2c2metaG_FD_145900 | JGI IMG/M metagenome (GOLD analysis project Ga0193717, IMG submission 145900) | Soil microbial communities from a riparian zone of the East river system, Colorado, United States - U2c2 | ecosystem: Environmental > Terrestrial > Soil > Riparian zone | place: USA: East River... | reverse complement strand
CTGTTGCTGGACAACGGGATACCACTGCGGGAGGCTGCGTCCGGCGATGTCTTCGTGCCGGCCACCGCTGCCCTCGGCGCCGCCATCGCCTTCCGTCAAGTGAATCAACTCGGGACCGGGACAGCCACGAGATGAGCCCGAGCGGCCGTGGCGTGCGAAGTCCGCTTCGATGACCTCGCCGGGACCGGAGAATCCTGGGTTGCCGGTGCCCGCCACGACTGGGCCCTTTAACCTGATTGACGTGCCGAGCGGACGAAGCACCAGCCCGAGCGCGCGAGGACATCTCGCGCGGCTGGTCGCTGTGCTCGGCGTGCTCGTGGGACTCGTTTTCCTGCAGGGTTCTCCTTGCAGCGACCACATCGCCGCGTCCCATTGCCCCGCGGCCGAGTTCACCGGCGTAGGCATTTCAGCTATCTCTGGCACCGAAGTCGCGATGTTGGACCAGGTGGAATCGACCGTGCTGGCGCCACTGGGTCTTCCCGACGCCCCGACCGGCGTGATCGAGCTGTGCTTGTCGCTGTTGGTCGCTGTGCTCCTGATGCTGGTCGGTCTTACCCGGCCAGGTTCGATCAGGACTCCGTCGGAGCCTTCCTGGCTTCCTAACATCGCCATGCCGTCGCGCCGAGGTGCGCCCGGTTTGGCGATGCTCTGCGTGCTGCGCACGTAGAAGACGTTCCGGCTTTCGCCACACCTTCTTGTGAGACGGGTGTGCGCGCTGCCGTCGTGACGTCCTCTTCCCTCCGCAGTCCGCCGAAAGGGCACCTTCGTGCTCCCACATGTCCTCGCCCAAAAGCTCAGCGTCCCGGGAGTCTCCGACGCGTTGCTGGACAACGAGTTGCTGCTCCAGCGCACCCCGCTCTGAGCAGCTACTCACACCTAAGTCAGCCAACAAAACGAAAGGCGATAAAGGAAATGGCCACGAAAATCACGTCGAACACGAAGATCACCCTGATCGTGCTGGCGGTGGTCACCGCGGTGGTGGCGATCCTGGTTCTGACGAACCGGGCGGACACACGGTCTACCGCGGCCTCGGCCGATCCCGGGGGAGGGCAGCCCACGGTGCCGTCGTCGGTGCTGGTGCGCCCGGACAGTCACCGCTTGTCGACTGCCGCCGACGGCAAGGTGACCGTGGTGGAGTTCCTCGACCTGGAATGCGAGGCGTGCGGAGCGGCATTCCCCGGCGTGGAGAAGCTGCGCGCCGAATACGCCGACAAGGTCACCTTCGTGATGCGGTACTTCCCGATTCCCAGCCACCGCAACGCCGAACTGGCCGCCCGCGCCGTCGAAGCCGCCGGACAGCAGGGGCAGCTGGAACCCATGTACCGCAAGATGTACGAAACTCAGCCGCAGTGGGGCGACCAGGCCGTGTCCCACGTCGACACGTTCCGCGGGTTCGCTCGCGACCTCGGACTGGACATGGCCAGGTTCGAAGCAGCCTGGAACGACCCGGCCACGACCGCGCGCGTCGTCGCCGACCGCACCGACGGCACCGCCCTCGGCGTGCGGGGCACTCCGACGTTCTTCATCAACGGCGCGCAGTTCGCCGGCAGGCCCAGCTACGACGGTCTCAAAGCCGCCATTGACGCGGAATTGGCGAAATGAGCGCCTCCGCCGAGGCCGGGGCGACACCTCGCGCCGAGCCAGAGCCGTTTCCCGCTCGGCTGCTGCCGTGGCTGCTGGCTGGGGGAGGCGCCATCGGGCTATTCGCGGCGCTGGTTCTGATCATCGAGAAGATCGCGCTGCTGCGCGATCCCGGTTACGTCCCCAGCTGCAGCATCAACCCGGTGCTCAGTTGCGGCTCGGTGATGAGCACTCCGCAGGCCGAGGCGTTCGGATTCCCCAACCCGCTCTGGGGGATCACCGGATTCGCCGTCGTCACCACCATCGGTGTCGCGGTACTGGCGGGCGGGCACTTCGCGCGCTGGTTCTGGCTCGGTTTGCAGGCGGGCACGCTGTTCGGGATCGTGTTCGTGCACTGGCTGATCGGCCAGAGCCTGTACGAGATCGGCGCGTTGTGCCCGTACTGCATGGCCGTCTGGGCCGTCATGATCCCGATCTTCTGGTACACCACCCTGCACAACCTCCACCACGGACATCTGCCGGTTCCGGCGTCCTGGCGACCCAGTGTCCAGCTTCTCGTCAGGTACCACACTGTCGTCCTGATCGTGTGGTACCTGGCTGTCGCACTGGCCGTCCTGCAAGCGTTCTGGACATACTGGATCACCGTTCTCTGAGTGATCGGGGGCCTGCTCAGCACGCCGAGTTGCGATACATAGTAGTATTCGCATACTTGCATGTTCGAGGTGTGGAATCGGAGGTGAACGGCGTGGGCGTTGGGCATGGACACGGGCAAGGTACGACGGCGCAGTCGGACGAGCGGTGGCTGCGAGGTGCGTTCGCGGTCATCGTGGTTTTCATGGCAGGCGAAGTGGTCGTCGGCGTGGTGGCCCAGTCGCTGGCGTTGATCTCCGACGCCGCGCACATGCTCACCGACGCCGCCTCGATCGCGCTGGCGCTGTGGGCCATCCGGCTGTCCGCCAAACCGGCGGCCGGCCGGATGACCTACGGATGGAAACGCGCCGAGATCCTCTCGGCCCAGGCCAACGGCCTGACCTTGCTGCTATTGGGAGCCTGGCTGGCCTACGAGGCGATCCGGCGCCTGATCGCCCCGCCGGAGGTGGCCGGTGGCCTGGTGCTGGTGACCGCCCTGGTCGGCGTCGTGGTCAACCTCGCCGCGACCTGGATGATCAGCAAGGCCAACCGCACCAGCCTCAACGTCGAAGGCGCGTTCCAGCACATCCTCAACGATCTCTTCGCGTTCATCGCCACCGCGGTGGCCGGGCTGGTGATGGTGCTGACCGGTTTCGCCCGCGCCGACGCGATCGCGTCGCTGATCGTCGTGGTGCTGATGGTCAAAGCCGGGATCAGCCTGGTGGGTGCGTCCAGTCGCATCTTCCTCGAAGCCGCGCCTGCCGGGCTGAATCCCGACGAGATCGGGCAGGCGATGGCCGTTCGCCCGCATGTCGCGGAGGTGCACGACCTGCACGTCTGGGAAATCACGTCCGGTCAGCCCGCACTTTCCGCGCACGTCTTGGTCGCGCCGGGGCAGGATTGCCACGCGGTGCGGACCGACCTCGCGACGGTGCTCACCGACGCGTACGACATCGAGCACGCCACCCTGCAGATCGACCACGTCACTCCCGGTATCAGCAGGCCGGGGCCGGGCCACTGCGAGGACTCCCATGGCCCTACTCATCAGGGGACGATTCCGCAGTAGCCAAGCGGCCTCGGGCTAGTTGTCGGCGGGTTCTCGCTGCGCCACACACAAAGTTGACGAAGCCGTCCCGTAGTCTCTCGGCTGTGATCGGTACCGGCCCTCGGAAGCCAGTCGCGCGAGGACTCCTCACGCGACTCGCCGCGGTGGCCGCGATTCTCGCGGGTCTCGTCCTGTTGCTCGGGCCCCAGTGCGCCGATGGAATGACGTCCATGGGGCACCTCGCCCAGGACCCCAGTCCGGCCGTCGGAGTGTCCGCCATACAACCGATGCACGGCGACATGGCGCGTGACGCTGATGACCGCGCCGCTCCGCCATCGGGTTCTCATGGCATGGGTGGGTTTCTGGCCACGTGTCTCGTGTTGATCATGGCTGTGTTGGCTGTGGCACTGGGATTGCGGTCACGCCATCAGCTGTTCACCGTCGCGAGGTTCCCCACGGGACGGATCGCGGCGCGCCTGCGGTCGGTGGTGCCGCGAGCACCGACGCTTGAAGAACTCTGTCTCCTGCGGACGTAGGAGAAGTCTGCCTGCATCCGGCCTTGTGCCGGGAAATGCGGCACGAAACGCACTCCGGTTCTTGCGCTGGAGTGTTCTTCCACGTCCTTTTCTTACCTGTCCCAGGAGTCTTGTCGTGAACCTTTTCGCCGTTTTGGTCACCGGTTTGTTCGCCGGTGGTGTCTCTTGTGCCGCCGTGCAGGGCGGTCTGCTCACCGGGTTGATCACCCGACAGCGAGCCATGTCCGCGGAACCCGCCGCCGCCCATACAGGCGCCAGATCCCCGATCGCGCAGCGGCGGACGTGGCGCGCCCAGCTGGGCGATGATCTCGCTCCTGTTGGTGGGTTCCTGGCGGGCAAGCTCGTGTCCCACACGTTGCTCGGCGCGCTGTTGGGTGCGGTCGGGGGTGCCGTGCAGTTGTCGGTCGGGACGCGTACCTGGCTGCAGATCGGCGCGGGCGTGCTGATTATCGTCTTCGGCCTCGCGCAGCTGGGCGTGCCGGGCTTCCGCGGGATCGTGGTGGAGCCGCCGCTGTCGTGGATGAGGATCGTCCGCAATCGGGCTCGTTCACAAACCGCCGTGGCACCGGCGTTGCTGGGGGTGGCCACGGTGCTCATTCCGTGCGGGGTGACGCTGTCGGTGGAGGCGCTCGCGTTGACGTCGGGTTCGGCCTTGTCCGGTGCGGCCACGATGGCGGTGTTCGTGGTGGGCACGAGTCCGCTGTTCGCGCTGCTGGGGTATGCCGCGCGCAAAGCCGCGACGGCGTGGCGGGGCCGGTTGACGATCATCACCGGGCTGGCCGTTGTCGCGCTCGGGCTGTACACGCTCAATGGTGGCTTGGAATTGGCCGGATCTCCGGTGGCGGCCAGCCGGATCGGGCAGACACTCGGCGTGGTCGACTCGCCGCCGGACGTCTCCACCGTGTCGGCACAGGACGGCGCGCAGGTGGTCGTGATCACCGCTCGTACCAATTCCTACAGCCCGGAGAACGTCCAGGTGCGCGCGGGCGTGCCGACCACGCTGGTGGTGCGGTCCGATCGTGTTCAGGGTTGTATCCGGTCGTTCGTCATCCCGTCGCGAGACGAGCAGAAGGTCCTGCCCGTCAGCGGTGACACCCGGATCGATCTCGGTGTGCTCCGGCCCGGTCAGATCGACTACGCGTGTGGCATGGGTATGTACACCGGCACCATCACCGTCATCTGAGGGGAGTCCATTGTGGTCACTACTACGCATGAGTTTCGTGTCGAGGGCATGCACTGTGGCAGTTGCGCGTTGCTCGTCGACGACACCCTGGAGGATCTGCCTGGTGTCTCCGGCGCCCAGACTTCGGTGAAACAGTCGCGAAGCACCGTGGAACTCGACCTCACCCAATGCGGTCCCGACGAGGTGATTGCTGCGATAGCCGAACTCGGCTACCGGGCTTCACCACTGCCATGACCTAACCCGCCGCAGAACGGTGTGCCCAGCATGCCGTTCTGCGGGGTTGTGGTCAGTTGTGATGCTCGGAAGGCTCGTCCGGCGAGCCGCCCATCATGCGCAGCATGGCGATCCCGCCGGTGCGGACGAACCGGATGACAAGCACCGCGGCCATAATGAGGAAGACGATGTTGAGCCACGTGGTGTAGTTCCACGAGATCCCTTCCTGCATCACCGTCGCGGATCGCTGGGTAGGAATGAGTCCGGTGACGCCAAAGATGAGTTCGACGAGGTACCCCGCGCCGACCATCGCGACGTAGAAGGTGCCGAGCAGCACGAGGGCCATTTTCGCGCCGTAGTACTTCCGGTAGATGTTGAGGATCGGCAAGATCAGCAGGTCGGCGAAGATGAACGCGACCACGCCCCCGAAGCTGATGCCGCCGCTCCACAACACCGCGGCCAGTGGCACGTTCCCGATCGAGCACACGAACGACAGGATCGCCACGACCGGGCCGACGATCGGGCCCCATACCGCGGACAACACCGGGTGGTCGGTGAGGAAGAAGCTGTGCCAGAACTCGTTCGGCACCCATGCGCCGATCGCTCCGGCGATGAGCAGGCCGATCACCAGGTCGCGCAGGATCGCCGCCCACTCCATGACGAACACGTGCGCCACCGCGGTGAATCCCTGGGCCGAACCCAGTCTTCGCCAGAACGATCCCTCGCCCTGAACGGACATGTCCATGGCCGCGTGGCCTTCCATCGAGCCGGCCAGGCCCTTGTCCGCCTGCTCCCGGGCTTTCTCGATGAGCCGGCCGCGTACGAACAAGCGGAACAGCACCGCGAGCAGGACGATCATGATGGGGCCGCCGACGAACTCCGCGACGGTGAACTGCCAGCCCATCAGCAGGGCCATGATCACGCCGAGTTCCACGACCAAATTGGTGGAACCGATCTCGAACGCCATCGCGGCCGTGAAATTCGCGCCCTTACGAAACAGGGACCGAGCCAAGGCGACAGCCGCGTAGGAGCACGACGACGAGGCCGCTCCCAGTGTGGAGGCCAGCGCCAGGGTGCGGGGCCGGTCGTCGCCGAGCAGTCGCACGATCGTCGACTTCCTGACTACGGCCTGAACGACCGCGGACAACACGAAACCGAGGATCAACGCCCACAGGATTTCCCACGTCATGGACCCGGCCAGGGCCAGCGCGTGTCCGATTGCTCCCACTGCTACCACCTCGTCTTATATACCTGGGCGGGGTATCGATGGCAGGTAATTTAGTCTGCCGAACCAGCATTGTCGCGGTACAACGCCCGTTCGGCTGACCCGCCGCAGATCGCCGCCGACGGGGGCTGTCCCAGCTATCCGTAAAGTTCACGGCGGAAGGTGGCTACGACGGAGGGACTGGGGTGGATCTGGGGCTCCTCGGCCAGGCCGTGGGGATGTTCGCGGTAACCAACGTCGACGACATCGTCATCCTGGCCCTGTTCTTCAGCCAAGCCGCCGGACATCGCGGCGGCTCCGCGCGGGTCGTGGCCGGGCAGTATCTCGGGTTCGCCGGGATCCTGGCTGCCTCGATCGTCGGCGCGCTGGGCGCCGGGCTGCTGCCTGAGACCGTGATCCCCTACCTCGGGCTGCTGCCGCTGGCGCTCGGCCTCCGCATGGCCTGGCGCGCCTGGCGCGACCGCCACGACACGCCCACCGACGAGTTGGCCGCGGGCCGCGGGCATGGCCCGGCCGTGTTCGCGGTCGCGGCGGTGACCTTCGCCAACGGCGGCGACAACATCGGTGTTTACGTGCCGGTCTTCGCGACGGCCGGGACGGACGGGCTGGTCGTGTTCGTCGTCGTGTTCCTCGCGCTGGTGGCGCTCTGGTGCTTGCTCGGACGGTTCTTCGCTGGTCGGCCGGCGATCGCTCGACTCCTCGCCCGCTGGGGCCACATCCTGCTGCCCGTGGTCCTGGTGGGGATCGGCCTGCTCATCCTCGTCGAAGGCGGCGCGTTCGGGCTCTGACCCGCTCAGGCAGCTGGAGTCTTCGTCTACAAGACTGCCCAGCAGTGGGCAGAGAAGCTGTGGACGGTATCGCTGGACCTCATCGGCCATCCCTCGCCACGCGAGACACCCGCGTCGTAGTCCTCTTTGCGCTCGCGCTTCAGGGGCCGGTTGCAGCCAGCAGTTCCGCGATTCGTGCTTGGTCGGTGGGGTCGGCGGTGAAGGTGACGAGTTTCTGCTCGGGGTCGTCGGCCACTTGCAGCACGACGTGGTGCAGTTCCAGGTGACCGAGAACGGGATGATACAGCCGTTTGCGCCCCGAGCTGAGCGAGGCGATGTCGTGGTGGGGCCACCAGGCCCTGGCCTCGGGGCTGTGGATGAGCAGGCGTTCGATCAGTGCGCCGAAGGCGGGATCGTCGTGATGCCGGGCCGCTGAGGTGCGGAATCGGGCGAGCTGGGCTCTGGCCTCCTCCTCCCATTCGACGAGGACGGTACGGGCGGCCGGGTCGGTCAAGGTCCACCACAGCATGTTGCGGTGCTCGGCCGGCAGGGTGGACCAGTCCGTCCACAGTGCCCGCGCGGCCCGGTTGGCGGCCAGCACGTCCCAGTAGCGACCGGTGACGTAGGTCGGATGTGGGTCGAGGCGCTCGACAAGCGCGGTCACTTCCGGCGCGAGGGTTTCCACTGCTCGGCGGGCTTCCGACACTCCGGCTCCGTGTGCGAGCGCGTGCATGTGGTCGCGCTCGGCCGGGGTGAGCCGCAACGCGTGGGCGAGCGCGTCCAGGACCTGGCGGGATGGGCTGACCTGCCGGCCCTGTTCGAGGAAGGTGTAGTAGGTGGTGGAGATCCCGGCGAGCTGGGCGACTTCCTCACGGCGCAGGCCCTGGGTCCGCCGTCGGCCGTAGGTCAGCAACCCGACATCGGCGGGCAGCAGCCGCTCGCGGCGTGAGCGAAGCAAGTCCGCCAGCTCGCGGGCGTTGATGCCCCGGCCGGCGGAGTTGCCTGTGCTGTCGACGCTCATCCTGGTACTCGTTTTACCAGCAAGATCAGCGTATGGATAGCGGTTTGGCGCCGCAGTAGCGTCGCGTTCGTGAAGATCAGAAAACTTGGCTCCCATGGCCTGGCTGTTTCCTCGCTCGGTCTGGGCTGCATGGGCTTCTCGCAGGCGTACGGGCCCGCCGACGATGACGAGTCCGTGGCCATGGTGCGGCATGCGATCGATGTCGGCGTCACACTGCTGGACACCGCGATGAGCTACGGCCGCGGCCACAACGAGCGGTTGCTCGGCCAGGCCATCGCCGACCGTCGCGAGCAGGTCGTGCTGGCAACGAAGTTCGGGATCGTCCGCGGTGAAGACGGCGCCGTCCGGGTCGACGGCCGTCCCGAGCACGTCCGTGGCTACTGCGAAGCCTCACTCGGCCGGCTCGGCGTTGACCACATCGATCTGTACTACCAGCACCGGATCGACCCGGAGGTGCCGATCGAGGAGACCGTCGGTGCGATGGCCGAGTTGGTCAACGAGGGCAAGGTGCGCTACCTGGGCCTGTCGGAAGCCAGCACCGGTGAACTCGAGCGCGCGACCGCCGTGCACCCGATCAGCGCTCTGCAGTGCGAATGGTCGCTCTGGTGGCGTGAGGTCGAGAACGACATCGTGCCCACCGCACGACGCTTGGGCATCGGCCTCGTCGCCTACAGCCCGTTGGGCCGAGGATTCCTCACCGGTTCGGTGAACCCCGGTACGTTCGGCGCCGACGACTTCCGCCGGAACGATCCACGCTTCGCGGGGGCCGACCTCGCCCGCAATCAGGCTGTCGTGGCCGAGGTGAAGCGGCTGGCCGACGATCGCGGCGTGACCCCGGCACAGCTCACCCTGGCCTGGCTGCTCGCCCAGGGCGACGACGTCGTCCCCATCCCCGGAACCAGGCGCCAGGAGCGGTTGGACGAGAACGTCGCCGCGGCGACAGCCGAACTGTCACCTGAGGACCTCGACCGGCTGGACGAGGTGGCCTCTCGGGAGGCTTGGGCCGGTGACCGGCAGTCCTTCGCCGCACGCGGGACCACCCGCACCCGAACCTGAGGAGCGCCGATGCAGAACCAGATCGTCCAGAGCTGGGTCGAGGTCCCGGTCCCTGGTGAGACCGTGCCGATGTCGGCCTATCTGGCCCGGCCCGCGGCACCAGGCTCTTACCCGAACGTGCTCGTCAGCTTCGAGATGTTCGGCTTGACCGGTTACGTCCGCGCGGTCACCGACCGGATCGCGCGCCTGGGCTACACCGCGGTCGCTCCCGACTTCTACCACCGGTCCGGGAACCGCATCGCGTTACCGGCCACTCCGGCAGGCCGCGAACGCGGCCTGGAACTGTTGCAGCGGATGGATCGCGACGGCGTGCGGCACGACATGCAGGCGTTGCTGGACTACCTGCCTGAGCGTGCCGACGGCAGTGACCGGACCGCCATGGTCGGCATGAGCTCGGGCGGACATCTCGCCTACTACGTTGCCACCCAGTTCCCGCTGGCAGCCGTGGCGGTGTTCTACCCCGGCTGGCTTACCGACACCACCATCGCGCTGAGCCGCCCCGAACCGACCCTGACCCTCACCTCCGGGATGGCCAAGCACGGCAACCGCCTGCTGTTCCTGGTCGGTGACGGCGACCACCTGTTCACCGCCGAGCACCACGACCAGATCACCACACGATTGCGCGACGCGGGCGTCAACCACGAACTGATCGTCTACCCCGACACCCCACACGGCTTCTTCTGCCACGAGCGCGACACATACCGGGCCGCGGCCGCCGAGGACGCGTTCGCCAGAGTCACCGCGCTACTCGCCGACGAAATCCCGCCTAGGCGTCCCGGACGGGCTGGTAGGTGAGGAGGACGAGGCCGTCACCGACGGTGCGGGTGCCGACCAGGCGCAGGGGCTTCAGGCCGCTGGTCTCGCCGAAGAGCCGCGCGCCTGCCCCGACCACGAACGGGTAGGTCATCAGGCGCAGTTCGTCGACGAGGTCGTGCTCGATCAGCGTGTGCACGAGGCGGCCGCTGCCGTAGACGATGATGTCCCCGTTCACCTGTTGCTTCAGCGACGAGACCTCCTGCACTACGTCGCCCTTCAGCACCGTCGAGTTGTTCCAATCGGGGCCATCGAGGGCGGAAGAGGAGACAACGTACTTGGGCAGGCTTCGGAACCTGTCCGCCCACTCGCCACTGCGGGATGCCCAGCCACGCGCGACGAACCACGCGTGGGTGCGTCGCCCCAGTAGCAGGGCCTCGGCCCCCAGCGCTTCCTCGACCCCGGCCTTGACCCACTCTTCGCGGTCCTTGTCCCCGATCCGGGTGACCCAGCTGCCGCGCTCAAAGCCGTCCTCGCCGGCCTGGATGACTCCGTCGAGCGATACGTTCTCACTGATGACGATTTTTCCCATGTCGGTTCTCCTTTGTTGGCGTTGTCGGCTTCCACTGATCTAGACGCCGCGCCGTCGGGAAAGGGGGCGCTCATCGACCGCCCCCTTTGCCCATCGGCCGGCGTCCATACAGTGGAAGCGCGGTAGAGAGGTGGAGTTGGTGGGAGCCGATCTGATCAGCAGGGCGCGGGCTGGGGACGGCGAGGCGTTCCGAGCGCTGACCGAGCCGCATCGCCGGGAGCTACAGGTGCATTGCTACCGGATGCTCGGATCGTTCCAGGACGCCGAGGATGCCTTCCAGGACACCTTGTTGGCTGCCTGGCGGGGTCTCGGAGGGTTCGACGGTCGTGCGTCGATCCGTACCTGGCTTTACCGGATCGCCACCAACCGGTGCCTGAGCACGCTTCGCTCGGCCAGCCGACGTCCGGTCAAGGAGTGGGACATCCCCGGGGTCGAACCGCCCGAGCCGACCCGGCTCGGCGAGGTCGTCTGGCTCGAGCCGTATCCCGACGCCCTGCTGGAAGGTGCGATCGATGTGCCGCTCGGCCCGGAGGCTCGATATGAGCGGACCGAATCCATCTCGCTGGCCTTCGTGACTGCGCTTCAGGTCCTGCCGCCTCGCCAGCTCGCCGTCCTCATCTTGCGCGACGTCCTCGGATTCCACGCGAACGAGGTGGCCGACATGCTGGACACGACCGTCGAATCGGTCAAGAGCGCCCTCAAACGGGCGCGCGCCAGCCTGCAACGCCGACGGCCGCCGGCCGCCGATCGTGAACCGCCTCGCGCCGAGGACGCGATCGTGGCGAACTTCGTCCACGCCTGGGAGACCGCCGACATCGACGCGCTGGTGGCCCTGCTGACCGACGACGTCTTCATGTCCATGCCACCGTTGCCCTTCGAATACGAGGGCCGAGACGCCGTGGTCCGCTTCTGCGCCACCATGTTCGGCTCGGGCCGCAGGTTCGACCTCGTGCCGACGCGAGCCAACGGTCAGCCGGCGTTCGGGGCGTACCTGCGTGCCCCTACCGGCATTCGCCACGGGACCGGCCTCTACGTCCTCACCCTCATCGGCGACCGGATCTGCGCCATGACCCGCTTCGAAAACAGCGTGCTCCCGTCGTTCGGGCTACCGCGATCACTCCCAAGCTAGCCACGAGATGTCGACATCTTGTGATACCCCGCGTCCGCAACTACCGCCACCTGTCGACAGATGGCGGGGTCACTCGAGTCGCAAGGTCGCGATCTCCCATCCGCGCAGCTCCACCTCCACGACGCCGTCGGCAACCGGCACCTCGGCCACCGGCCGTCCCAGCAGGTCCACTCGCGACGCCCGGGTGAACCGCCCGCGCACCACGGCGCGCCCGGAATCCGGGGCCTGCGCGACGATCCGCACCTCGAGCGCTCCGTCCCGCCGGCGCAGGCTGGTCATCACCGCGCCGGTCACCATCAGCCCCTCCTGGGAGGCGAGCGCCGAGCCGAGCGGTCCTTGTCCGGTGACCGCGTGCAGCGGATGCCGGAAATGCTCCGACGCCGTCAGCAGGTCGGCGTCGAGCCAGTCGCCCGAGTGTGGCCGCACCGCGAGTCCCACCGTCGTAGTGCCGACCATCTGCGCCAGTGGCGTCGGGATCTGCGGACCAGCGGGTTCTTCCCGGTACGGATGCACATTCCGGCTGATCTGTCCGGTACAGCGCAACAAAGTCACCGCGAGCTCCCCATCGAGGAGCTCGTACTCGCCTGCTTGGGTCAGCAGGATCCCCGCCCCGCCCGCGTCGGCGAACCCGTGCGCGGGAAAGGTCGGTACCGGGTACTCGCCGCAGCCACCTCCGGCGGCGAGACCCCGTTCGACGACCGCGAACTGGCCTTCGGCATGGGACGTGACGGCGGGCCTGCCCAGTGGTACGTGCAGGCGCACGCGGTGGTCGTGACCGGCGTTGTCGATGGTGAAGCCGAGCCGCGCGAACGGTTCTCCCGCCCGGAGTTCGAGTCGCATGTGGACAGTGCCGGGACGGGTTTCCGGGGTGCGCCGGTCACCGGTCCAGTCCATCGCGGCCGGCCAGTCGTACTTGCGCGTGATCGTGACCGATGCCCGTAATGGCCCGGATTCCCCGGCGCTGATCTCGACCGTGCGCGCGGTGTCGATCAGTGTGTCCGTACCGGGCGGGGCGTAGTTGTAGGTGTCACCGCGATCCCCGCCGTCCACGATGCGGCCGACGCCGTCGAGCACGGTTCCGTCGGCTGAGGTGATCCGCATCGTGCCGTCGTCGGCGATGATGACCTCGATCAGGCCGTTCGTGAGCGACCGGCCGTCGACACTGACCGCGTGTTCGACGTCCGTCCCGCGCACCGGACGCACCGTGGCCCACCCCAGCGCGGGTACGTCCACCAGCCCGGTCACGACCCGGCGCTGCGCGGCGCGCAGCCGGACGGTCCATTCCCCGGTCACACCGTGGACCGCCGCTCGCACGGCTTCGATGTCGAACGGCTCCTCACCGCCGTGGCCTGCCAGGTCGAACGTGAGAACGTGCTCCTCGTGGTCCACCGCCCATCCGGCGACCTCGAGCCCGAACAGTTCCCGGCCATGGATCCGCGTGAAGAAAGACGGCAATTCCACTCCACTGAGCGATTCTTCGTGCAGCGAAGCCGACGTCGGAGTGCTCGCTTGTGCTTGTAGGTGCGTGCCGTCGGGCAGTTCGAACGCGACTGATTCCCAGTCCTCGCGGATCTCCAGGTCCATCGCGATCAAGTCACGGCGCGCGTGCGCCGAGGGATTGACCACGAGCACCGAGTCCCGCGACACCGACCGCGCGAGGCCGCCGACCACCCGATCGCGGACGGCCTCGCCGAGATGCCCGGCTTCGGTGATGCGCGAGTAGACCTGCACGGCGGTCTCGTCGACCCCGCAGCCGGTGACCGAGTCGTGGCCGGACGCGTCGACCAGCCGCCACCAGGCCATGTCCAGGAACCGTTGGGGCCACTCGGCCGACCACAACGCGGCGAACGGTTCCGCGTACCGCTCGACAAGGCGCTCCGACTTCGCCATGGCCTGCTTCAGCTGCGGGCGCACGGAAAGGACCCCCGGCAGGATGTTCGCCGCCGCGTGGCTGCGCAGTTCCCCGGAGACGACCGGAAGGCCGGGCTCGGCGGCGTCTCGCTCGCCGATGTAGTCGGCGAGCGTGGAGATTCGCACGTCGACGACGTTCTCATCGAGTCCGGCGACCAGCTTGACCAGCGAGCCGACCGGAGCCGAGTGATCGGTGCCGTACATCGCGAGCACCGGGTCGTCGCCGAACACCGGGGCGAGCCGCTTTCCCAGTGCCGCCATGCGTTCGGCGAAGAAATCCGGATCAGAAAGCACGTACGCGGCGTTGCCGTAGCCGCCGAACAGGTACTCGACGCGGACCGAGCTGCCGTCCGGGGCCTGCCAGCGGAACGCGTGTCCCTCCACAGTGGATGGCACACCGCGCCACAGGCAGGCGTGCTCGAACCCGGCGCCTGCCAGGATTTGCGGCATCTGCGCGCAGTGCCCGAACTCGTCCGGCAGATACCCGACGCGCATCGCGCCGCCGAGGTCGTTCGCCCGGGCCCAGCCGAGCTCCAGGTTGCGGATGATGTTTTCGCCGGACACCAGGAACTCGTCGAGCAGGATCTGCCATGGTCCCACCGCGAGCCTGCCTTCGGCGACCAGCGCGGCGACCCGGTCCCGGTGCTCGCCCCGTACTTCGAGGTAGTCGTCGGCGGCGGCCATCTGCCCGTCGAGGGTGAACCGGAACCTCGGGTCGGCTTCGGCACGGTCGAGTACCTCGTCGAGCAGGTCGACCAGCCGGAGGCGGAACCGCTGGAACGGCTCGTACCATTCGCGGTCCCAATGGGTGTGCGGAACCAGCCGTACTTCTGGGCTTCCGGTCATGATGCCGGTGTCCTCGCCTTCGATCATGGTCGCGGTACTGAGAAAAGGAGGGTGAGACTCGCCGGATGAGCGTGTAACCGGTGCTGGGGAAGCACTCCCGGACCGCACGACGCCGTGCCCAGCCCGTTCTGCGCGAGGTCCAGGTTGAGCTGGATCAGCTCGCCGGGCCGCAGGTCGACGGTGTGCGCGGCGGCGTCGAGTTCCTCCGACGTCCACCGCCGCGCGGTGAGATCGAACGTGGGTGCCCCCTCGATCCGCAACCCGTTGCCGAGCCGGGCCCAGCGAACATCCGCGCGGTTGCCGTTCTCCTGCGGGAACACGTACGGCGTCTGCAAAGCGTCGACGCCGCTGGTGAATCTGCCGATCCTGGCCGCTTGCCTGCTGTCGGGGTAGGCCTCGCCGGGACCAGAGCCGAACCATTCGATCTCGTCGAATGCGCCGGGTACGGCCATCCTGAGGCCCAGCCGAGGCAGGGTGCAGGGCCATTCCCCGTCGGGTTCGACGTCCAGCCGCAGCCGCAGGGTCCCCGCGTCCGCGGTCCAGCGGTAGGTCGCGAGCATGCCGAAGTCGAGTGCGGGCGGGGCGACGCGGGTCCGCACGACGAGCTCGGCCTCCCCGGCGTCGACGCTGATCACCCTGTGCTGCAAGCGATGCAGCCCCGCGCGGCGCCACGCCACTTCGTCGGGATGAGCCGAACCCCGGTCGTTCTCCGTCGGCGCGCGCCACAGGTCGAGTCGCGGACCAACGACCGGGTGACTCCCGATGCTCGTCAGGCGCCCGCTGGCGGGATCGAAGCTGCCGATTCCCAGCCGGAGTCCATCGTGGGTCCGGCTGATCGGCTCGGTCGCCTGAGCCTCCTGCCGTTCGGCGGGCGGCGCGATCGGCAGTTGTCCCCAGGCGACGACGTGGCCCGCCGCGGCCCATTTCGTGTCGGCGGCGAGGACCGCCTGGACGGTCAGCCAGGTCTCGTCCGTGGTGGCGAACAGGTCGGGCAGCGGGATTTCGGTGCTCTGCCCGGAACCGACCGGCGGTACGTCCAACGAGCCCTTGTCGACCT
>Ga0193717_1001282_pt1 | contig 15546 bp, 16 predicted proteins | sample U2c2metaG_FD_145900 | JGI IMG/M metagenome (GOLD analysis project Ga0193717, IMG submission 145900) | Soil microbial communities from a riparian zone of the East river system, Colorado, United States - U2c2 | ecosystem: Environmental > Terrestrial > Soil > Riparian zone | place: USA: East River... | reverse complement strand
GATATCGCCTGGTTTTGCAATCGCATCGAGGCAAAGATTAATTGCTTCTATACAACCGTTGGTTACCAATACATCGTCGGTAGCCAAACTCGTCTCCCAATCAAAAGTTTGCCGCACAATTTGTTTAACCAGCCGGGGATGGCCTTCTATCAACGGATATTGAAAGCTATTGCTCGTGGTATCCTTTAAGGTATCACGCACGGCCTTACTAATGCGGGAAATGGGCAGCATTTCATTAACCGGTGCTACAATTGAAAAATTGACTGCGCCAAACTCCCTCACATTCTTTAACATATTGCCGATCATATGATTTAAGGTCACCTGGCTGGGGAGCGGGATATATTTTCCGGCTGGTTTTTGGGTCAGGGTGTTTTTGGCGGCAGCATTAACAAAATAGCCTGACCTGGGGCGGGAAACGATCAATCCTCTGGCTTCTAACAAATGATAGGCCTGAAATACTGTTGCCAGGCTAACCTGAAGTTCTTTACTGATCTGCCGCACAGAAGGCACCCGTTGGCCGGCACTAAGCCCCAGGTTTTTAATTACTCCAGTGACCTTGATGGCAACCTCCTCATAACGAAACTGTGCATGTTCATTTTTCATAACCAAAGCAAAAATAGTCAACTGATCTGGGTTTTTAGTTAAGAACTGAATCTGTTTTTGCTTGCTGCTGCTACCTAATTTTGTACAGGAAATAAACATGAAAAATCAATTGACGCTACTGCATTTTGAGAACCCGGATGATCTGCTCGCGGGTATTGACACGCTTCAACAGCACAATATCGTTATTCGCGAAATATATGCTTCAGCACCCGTGCCCAACCTTGAAATCAAACTCAGGATAAAGCAACTTCAGTTTGGCAAAACGATTTTCAGATTCGGATGCTTGGGCGGCATGGGGTTAACCTCATTGAGCTATTACTTATTAGCGTTGCATAGTGACTGGAAAACGGCGCTGCTTAACATCCTGATTTTACTTGTTACCCTGCTTATTGCAGGCTGTTTGTTTCCAACCGATGCGCCAAGGGTTTTTACCTTAAAACCAGGCGACAGGCGTTACCTGGCCGTAGTTGACACCCGGCATATACCGGTTAATGGATCAATCGCTCATTTTTTTCAATATACCGGCGCGGTTGAAGTTAGTCCGGCCATTAAAAACATTCTGATCTCTTAATATGAATAGCGCAGCAACCTCCAATTTCGATGAACCGTTCAACTTTAAAAGTAAGGCCAAAGCCTGGTGTCTGGCCATGATGGCAGTGGGTACTATTGGTACCATTTATGGTTTCTTATCCGGCAGTGCTGAACGCACTTTTGCCAATTTACTGCTGATGGGTTATTTCCTGGTTACGGTTTGCCTGTTTGGTGTTTGCTTTTGCGCTATTGAATATGTCGCCCAATCCGGCTGGTCGGTTTCCGTACTTCGCATCCCACAGGTATTTGCAAGGATATTACCTGCGGCGGCCCTGGTACTGCTCATCATCATTAGTGCCGGCATATTTACTACCCATGCCGGTAAAAATGAAGCCGGTATCACTACTGTTTTACCCTATCTGTATAAACTTTGGGCAATAAAGGGAGTTACTACTCCCGGTCATATTAACTACGACGCCGTTATTGCCGGTAAATCAGGTTATTTGAACCTGCCCTTCTTTTATATCCGCCTGGTAGGTTTGCTTGGCTTTTATAGTATTGCAGGCTGGCTGCTGGTTAAATATTCATCCAAAGAAGACGGGACAGGCGGCATGGCTAATTACAAAAAAAGCTTTACCCTGTCTGCACTGTTTTTGGCTGTATTTTTCTTTACTGTCCCGCTATTTGTTTTTGATACCATCATGTCTTTAGATGCGCATTGGTTCTCTACCATGTTTGGCTGGTATAATCTTTCAGGATTTTTGGCCACTGGTTTTACCGTAATGGCGTTAACCGTCATTTATTTACAAGAGGCCGGCTACCTGCCCTGGGTGACTAAAAATCACCTGCAAACGTTAGGGGTGCTGATATTTGGATTTTCTATATTCTGGACCTATTTATGGTTTGAGCAGTTTCTGCTGATGTATTATTCCAATATTCCGGAAGAAGCAGTTTACTTTTATAAAAGATGGGAACCCGCGTTTCAATTTTGGTTCTGGCTAAACCTGACGATCAATTTCTGTGTCCCATTTCTTGCCCTGATGTCCCGCGATTCCAAGTTAAAGGCCGGTGTAATGAAAGTAACCTGCATCCTGCTGATCCTGGGGCATTGGCTGGACTACTGGCAAATGATCATACCTGGCACCACGGAGCCTCAAGCTAACTGGTATGCCGAGATTGGCGTTATCGAGGCTGCTACTTTTATCGGCTTTTTAGGTTTATTCTGCTATATGATGCTTCATTCGCTCAGTAAGCTCAAAACCCTGGCTCCTAAAAATCATCCTTTTCTACAAGAAAGTCTTCACCATCAAAATTAAAAATCATGATACTCTTACAAATTGCATTAGTCCTGACGATATTTTCCATTATTAACTGCTTCCAATTCGCGGCCGCTATCCTGGCTAAACAAATTGGGTTAGATTTTTGGCGTTGGTTCTGGATCTCTCTTTTTCTGCCCATCATCTCTATGATTATACTGCTGCTTCTTTGGGATACAAAAGAGCAGCCGGTGACGCATAGCTAATGGAAACCTGTTTGCTTTTTGAAGAATTTGCAAAAGGTTGAGTTGTCTTCAAAATTCAATACATACACAATCTCTGTAACTGTAAGGCAACAAAGACAAAATTAATAATCAAATAATAATGAAAACATTTAAAGTACCAACCCGCGTTGAAGTTAGCCCTGCTAATCAGGCCATATTTGACATGCTTAAAAAGAAGTTAGGCAAGGTTCCTAACAGTTATGCTTTCATGGCGAGTTCAGAAAACGGATTAGCCACTTACCTGGCATTGTCCAACGCGAAAAGTTCGCTCAGCATCAAAGAGAAAGAAGTGATCAGTCTTATCGTAAGCGAAATAAACGGCTGTAATTATTGCACAAGCGCGCACACGGTTATTGGTAAACTAAACGGGTTTACAGATGAACAAATTCTGGAAATCCGTCGTGGGGGCGTAAGTTTTGACACGAAACTCGATGCATTAGCCCGGTTTGTGAAAGAAATAACCAATAATAAAGGTAATGCCAGCAAGGAAGCTATAGATAATTTTTTTGCATCAGGGTACACCAATGAAGGCCTTGTTGACACGCTTTTAATTGTCTCCGAAAGAACATTTAGTAATTATTTAAACGCTATAGTGAATATTCCGATTGATTTCCCGGTAGCTCCTGAAATCTAAGGCCATTTTTATGTTTTTCACCTTTGCATAACATCAATGAACAATTATGAAAAAAGTAATCAAACATCGTTTCGATATATGGCAAGAAGAGCCCCTGTACTGGGATCTGATGTCCGGAATGGACAAACGCCTGTATGAATCAACTGTACCCAAAAGCCTGATAGACATTATCAAGGTCAGGGTTTCACAAATCAACAAATGTGCCTTTTGCATCGACTACCACGCCGAAGATGCTTTGAAGCACGGAGAGACGTCCCGCCGCATATTCGCCTTATCCGCCTGGCAGGAAAGCCCCTTGTTTACCGACATCGAGCGAATGGTTCTTGAGGTGGTCGAGGAAGTGACCTATATTTTCAATCACGGAGTTTCGGACGAGGCCTACGAAAAGCTGCTATTGCACTTTACAAAAAAAGAAATAGCGGATATCATCGTCTGCATTTGTCACATGAATTTCTTAAACCGCATAGGCATTTCGACCAAGACAGCCGCTTATTAAAAATTCAGTTTAGCCATAAAAATCAATCAAAATGACAATTTCAGGTAAAACTATAGCCTGCATAAAAATCCCCGACAGCGCAATGGCAGGCCAGGCAACAGCGTTATTGCGCGAGCATGGCAGTGAGCTTTTGTATAACCATACCTTACGGGTCTTTCTTTTCGCAGCGCTTAATGGTCAGCAAAACAACCTGCGGTACGATACGGAACTCTTATATGTCAGTACCATGTTTCACGATCTGGGCCTGACAGCGCACTACCGCAGTAATGATAAACGGTTCGAAGTTGACGGTGCAAATGCTGCCCGCGATTTTCTGCGTGGTTATGGTGTTCCGCCACAGTCACTGCAATTGGTATGGGACACCATTGCGCTTCATACCTCACCAGGTATCGCAGAATACAAAGAACCCGAAGTAGCGTTGCTCAATTATGGGGCGGCATTGGATGTTATAGGCAAGGGTTATGATCAGTTATCAAACGCCGATCGCGAAGAGATTGTTAAACAGTTTCCTCGCAATGAGCTAAAGAAAAACATAATAACCACTTTTTTTGATGGTTTTAAACATAAACCACATACCACCTATGGAAGCATCAATTCAGACATTTGTGTCTGTATGATCCCAAACTACCAAAGTAAAAATTATTGTGATTTGATCTTGCAGTCGCCCTGGTCGGAATAGATATACTTAAAATGTACAAATTCCATTTGCTACAACTGGCAAACGGAGCTGATATAAATGGAGGTTTTGTGTTATTGGGCTGATACGCTTTTAGTTAGTTCTATAATAACACTGAAACTATGCAGCTTAGTTATAGCCGGTTTGATTTTATTTTAGCGATGATCTGATAAATGGTTTCCTCAGCCAGGTTGCCGGGATTGTTGCACGTGCGTAGATAAGGGCCTTCCGGTTCTAAGCTCAGTACCATACCCTCATTACGAAATACCTCAAACTGGCACTGACTGTTACCGTGGTTCTTATTATCCCTAACCTCAAACACCTCAGATTCTTTGCCGTGACCTATTACTACTTCGAATTTCCCCATCGCCGATTACTTATTTATTGACTAACAACAAAACAATGCAATTGTGAAAATTATTTTACCTGTATTTGTCTGTGCTGATATTATAAGTGAAACCTGATCGGTTTAGAAGAAGTATTTGATATGTAGTTAACTATCAGGCTTACTTGATAGGAAGAAGTGCAGATGAGCCTATAATCGGGGTATTTATTAACAGGGCAGGGTTAATAACTGTCGGATTGATTTTTAATTATATGTAAATCAACATTTTATTTGTCTGTTGATAACATTTTTAAATGTTTATTATTTGAGGTTAGTAAACGGCGAAAGCAAACCTTGCCGGTTAAATAGTGCGGATAAAACCACCGGGGCTTTATCCGCACTATGAAGTAAATTATGGAATTTTATCCAACGCCGGAACATTACTTGCTGAACCTGCATATCCCTTATTTTGATTGATATGCCCATTGATATTTAACTGGATATCGCTATTGGGTATAGGCCATAAAACATGATATGGCGATATGGTAAAGGTGTTTCCTGAATTGGTAACTACGCCTTTGTTATAAAAGTCGGTTTTTTCTATGATGCGGTCATAAAAGAAATTAGCATCAGAAAAATTATTCAGGTTATAGGTTTTACCTGAATAGGAGGCCTTGCCGGTAAGCGCAAATATATAGGCCATCCTTGTAAGCTCGGTTTTGCGGGGTTCTTCCCAATAAAGTTCCCTCGCCCGCTCGTCAAGCACGGTGCCTATATTAACCTTACTGGGGTCGGTTAACGGGGCTGCTTTTGCCCTTGCCCTAACTACATTCAGATCGGCCATTGCATTTACCAGATCGCCTTTCCATACATATGCTTCGGCTCTTAACAAATATGTTTCGGCTAAGCGGAATACGTACCAATCGGTATCTGTACCTCGTGGCGGGCTCCAAAATTTGTCGACGGCTATATTGGTTGAACTGATGAACACTTTATAATGAGGCCAGCCATACCAGCAGCGGATAGTATCCCGGGGGCCATTTAAAAACCGGGTAGCTACGTTTGCCTTTGTCCATTGCTCCAGGTGCTTGCCGTACCAGGCCGGATCTGATGTTTTTAAAGCAGGATTATTATAAACCAGGTCGGTCATATTTATCCAGTTGCCCGGCGCATGCCTTAAATCGGTATTATCTGTCCAGATATATTGTGTGCTGTAGGAGGTGCCCCTGTAACGGCCAATCCCTCTGCCATAATAAAGCGTGAGCGGAATTTCAACATTCACCGCGTCAACTATCCCGGCTTTGTTAGCTCCGGGAGTAAGTATGGTATTGGCTTGCGAATAGAAAGGAGTACAATTACGCATTAATTGCGACCCCAGATCAGTATTTCCTTCCAGGTTATCCCTGTCAATTACCAGGTATAATGCCTCGGTATTGGCTGCAATGGCTTTATTATCAGGGCGGTGCAGATCCCAGATAACGTTTTTGGTTGCATCGGCTCCGGTGCTTCCAAAACGGCCGGTCATTAAATGATAAGGACCACTGTTTATTACAGCATTTGCAGCGGCAATGGCATCATCAAACTTGCCTAAGGCCAAATCGATTTTGGTAAGCAGGTGGCTAACGGCTCCTTTGGTAACATCGCCTTTGTTTCCCGCATCGGTTACCCATTGCTGTGCAAACTCCAGGTCGGTTTTCATTTTTTGAAGGATCACCTCGCGTTTCACCGTAGCATAAGCCACATTCGGCGCGTTTTCTTCTGTAATAGGGCATGGCACATCTCCAAATTCATGAACCAAACGGTAATAGCAATATGCCCTGTGAAAGTAGGCTTTACCTAAAATGTCATTCCTTTGGGCATCAGAAGTGTATTTAACATTATCAATACGCGTAATAATGGTGTTGGCATAACGTACACCCTGGTACCACTGTTTCCAGTACCAGCCTACTTTGTTATAATCATTATTATTCAATTCGGCTGTAGGGGTAATCCGTACATTCAAATCCTGTGCGGGGGTGGTTTTATCGGTGGTGCCTTCAACCGCGACATCAGAAAAAATAGACTCTGTAAGCATGGGTGCCGAATCGCCAAAAAACTCTGCCCTTAAATTCTTATTCAGAAAATTAAGCGCCGCCTGCATCGCAGGTACCGAAGTGAGGGTTAGGTCGGGGGTAAAGTCAGAAAGATCCTTTGGTTTTAAAAAGTCCTTTTTGCAACTCCCGCTGATTAATATAGTTGTTAAAGTAATAACCGCTATTATTTTTTTATTTATCGTTTTCATATTCATCAGTTCAAATTTTTAAAATACTACGTTTACACCTACTGATATATACCTTGGGGTTGGGCCGTCATTTTCAGGATCCCAATAATCCCAGTTGGGTGCGTATACAGCCGCGTTGGTTACGTTAGCATACAATTTTGCACTTTGTATTTTTAAAGGGGTAAGCCAGGTTTTAGGAAAGTTATAACCTAACGAAACTGTATTTAACCTGATAAATGAATCTTTACGCCAAACATGCACTGTAGTACCGCTTGAACCCGAATTTAAACGTGCATAATCATTTATGGGGTTGGCAGGTGTCCAGTACGGTTGAACGTATGATGAAGTTCTGGAAATACTAACACCGCCCTGGTTGTTTATAGCCTGATCATATTGTCTGAGCTGGCCCCAGTTTGAAAGCAGCAGGAAAGAAAAATCAAAGTTTTTATAGATATTGAAATCGTTGCGCAACGACCAGGTAAACCTTGGCGATTTATAACCAAGAAACTGCTTGTCATCATCAGTATACTTATATTGATTAGGGCCGGTGTTTACCAGCTTTTGCAGTTTAAAATCGCCGGGCACAGCGCCATATAGCGCAGCCTGATCCTTCTCATTAGTTTGCCATACACCTAAAATTTTGTAATCCCATACCACATCAATATCCTTACCTATAAACCAGCCATTGGCCTTGTCGCTGTTTTCAACCCGACTTACTGTGCCATCGGCATTGGTAACATCGGCCGCTCCGTATAAATGTTTAATGGTATTGCGGTTTAAGAAAAAGTTGACAGAGCTGGTCCAGTTGAAATTACCGGATGTTATATTTTTGCTGGTCAGGTTAAATTCAAAGCCCTTGTTATTTACCTGCCCTATATTTGATATAACACTGGCAAAGCCCGATACCTGGGGCAGCGTTCTTTGAACCAGCAGGTTGGTGGTTTTTTTGCTGTATACATCAATGGAGCCATTTAAACGGCTGTTAAAAATGGCAAAATCAAGACCCGCATTTAAGGAATTTGTCCGTTCCCACCGCAGGTCGGCATTTGCCATTCTGCTAATGTAAAGGGCTGAGTTTGCCGTAGCCGTACCGCCCGGGGTAACCGTTGGGTATTTTTCTGCGGTGATCACCGCAAGCGCCCTGTTCGGATCAACCGTGCCATTCCCGTCTCTTATATCGCGGTTACCATTAACACCGTATGACAAACGCAGTTTTCCATAATCCAGCCATTTAATTGATTTCATGAAACCCTCATCTGTAAATATCCAGCCGCCTGCTACCGAAGGGAAATTATCGCTGGGATGCTTTTGCCCAAAAAGTGAGTACCCATCCCGGCGAACGGAGGCGGTAAGTAAATAGCGTTGCAATAACGTATAGCTTATACGGCCCAGGTATGCATTGGCGGTTGAGTACCGGTCATCGCTGCTTACGGTTGGTTTATTACCCGCCCCAAGGTTATGAAAGCTCAGGTCATCATTAGGGCTAAAACCTTCGTTATATTCATAGCTATACCATGACTGGTATTTTTCGGTGTTGGCCAATAAGGTAACATCAATGTTATGGATATTATTAAACGTGCGGTTCCATTTAAGTAAATTATCTACCTGGTAGTTATACCGGTTTTCCATGGACCTTTGAGCCTGTCCGCCCGGTACGGTTACGTTAGGATTGTGCGATGAGTTGTGATAAAAATTGCGGTATGAGTCAAAGCTTGGGGTAAAATTAGTTTGAAAAGTAATACCCAACGGCAATGTTACCCTTGCGTACAGGTTTGCAAACAGGGTATTCTGGATGTTCATACTTTCATCATACTGGGTATTTAAAAATGGATTGCGTGCGTTTAATCCCGCATCATCAGTTGGAATCCTTCTTAAACTACCATCAGGATTATAAAAATCACCATAAGGGGAGTTATTGGTGATCTGGTTCCAGTCGGCTTCAATGGTATGAGCCCGGTCAACAGATCCATCGCTGTTCCTTCCCGGGAGGTTACTCTCATCCCTTACCGCATATTGGGCATTAATACCAACGGTTAAAAACTTGGTAGCCTGCCCTTCCAGGTTTAACCGGGCACGTATGTTACTATAATCGCCGCCTGCAATAAGGTTTTGATTTTTGGTATAGTTTAAGGACATGTAGTAACTGACATCCTCTCTTTTGCCCGACATGCTAAGCGTATGATCCTGTCTGAAACCGTTACGAAAAACCCTGTCAAACCAGTCAACTGTTTTACCGGCCACATAATTTGCCCTTTCATTAGGTACCAAACCAAGCCTGCTCAGCCATTGGTCAACCGGATCGCCCGTAGCATTTGTTAAAGCCATCCACTGGGCTAAAGTAACATCTGCGGGAAGTTTCCTCGGATCGGTGTATTCATAAGCCGGGTTGTTAACGTTGATGCTTCGCATTACATCCCCACGCCAGTCTAAAAACCCCTGCGGGCCGTACACTTTTTGCTCTTTTTCTAATTGTGCAATACCAACGTTGGAATTAAGGGTGATGATTGGCGGACCTGTTTTACCTTTTTTTGTGGTAATGGCAACCACACCAGCTGCCGATCTTGAACCGTACACGGCAAGGGCGCTGGCATCCTTCAGCACATCTATGGATGCCACATCATTGGGGTTGATGTCAGCAAGCTGACCGTTATAAATAACCCCATCCAATACAATTAACGGCGATTTATTACCCGTTAATGTGGTTTTACCACGTACCAGCAGATCGCCGCCACCCTTTGCCGATGTATTCATGCTTACCGAAAGCCCGGGGATATTGCCTTTAAGCACGTCGCCAATACTGTTGGGGTTTTCGTTTTCAAGCTGCGTAGCCTTTACGCTGGATACCGCGCCGGTAACATCCTTTTTTTGCCGGGTTCCGTAACCAACAACAACGACCTCGTTTAGCTGTTTGTTATCTTCGGTCAGGCTAACATTAATAGTTGTGCGGCCATCTACAGGTTGCTCCTGCGTTGCATAGCCAATTATGCTGAATACCAGTGTGCCGTTTGAGGGAGCGCTAAGGGTATAATTACCCTTTAGATCGGCCGCGACGCCCTTGGTGCCGCCTTTTAACCTGACAGTTGCGCCAGGTATTGGCAATCCTTTATCGTCCTTAACAGTACCCTTTACGGATATGTCCTGGGCGAGGGCAAGCGTACAGCTTGCCAGTAAAAATAAAATAAGGAGAGTAATTTGTTTTCTCATAATTTTAATACTTAATTAGTTGGTTTGTAGGTTATTTGATTCAGTAAAGCAATTACCTGGTTCATTTAGCTACGCAAACAGCTAAACAGATCCGTCATGATGGATCTGTTTAGCTTACCATAAAATTTAATTGATGCAATACAGGAATTTAAAACCCGGAGTTATGGGTTAGGTATCTTAATTATTACAGATAATATCCTGCACAAAAGCCGTTTGTACGACCAATGGTGGAAGTTTTTTCTTCATATTTGTATTGCTTATTTAAATTTTCGTTTGAATTAGGCAAAAGAGTCCCCTGCAACATTTAATGTTGTTGTTTGGCTTAACGGGACAATACAGATTTCGGTAGTGCTGAACCCACTACCGATTCTTTTTTTTGGATGAGCCTTGATTTATTTTTTCATGATCTAAGGTTTACGGGGTTATCAATATGCTACAATTTATCCTGTCATGCAATATGCAGCCTAACAGTATTCATGTCTGCAGGACGATGAAAATTCAAAGGGTATAGAAAGCAATAATTACAATTAATAATTAAGTCGTTTTTAAGTAAAGCGCTTATTTATTTACAATTGGTTAAAATTTTGTTATTGTACTTATCAAAAATATCCCGAGTGAACAGTTTTTCATAGGCTTTAACTGTTTTTATTTACGATAACGTTTTCGTTGGTAACGCATAAGTTACATGATAAGGTAAATTCTTACCACTTATTGGTAAATGGTTTTACAACGGCGTCCTTTTAAATAATGAATGGAACTTTGATGACGCGATGGGAAATAAATGTTTATAATAGTAGCTGTTTGATAACCTAAGTTGTAGTAATAACAACTTCCTTTTTAAATATTTTAAGCAATGCGAAGGTTAATAAGCCCGCCGTTATCCCGGCAACAATGGCAAGGGATATGCTGCCATATAAGTATTGCTCCATGTGAGGGCTAATTGATTTTATAGTCATGTTACCGGTAAAAGGAATAGCTGTATTTTTATCTCCCATCCAGTAACCACCGACTTTATAGCTCAGAAAAATTACTAAGGGTATCATAGGTGCAAAGCTGATATGCGCTGCTAAAATAACCAGGGCTTTATTTAACCTGAATAACATAGCCAGCGAAAAGGCCACTATGAGCTGAAATCCCCAGATTGGAACGATGCCCATAAATACTCCAAAACCAATTGATGATGCTTTGAGCCGGGCAGAATGATGAGGGTTAAACAGATGATCTTTTATAAACTGTCTGCTTTTCTCTTTACTGAACAGGGTAGTGAAAAAAATGACCACATAACCCCACAACACCTGAAACTTTGCTTTTAACTTTTCCAAATTATCTAATAAGCTGCATCACACAAATCTACTTATATCAGCATTAAGTAATTCTTAACTTTTTAATAAATAACCACTTATGCCACAGCGATGACAAAAGTAAATATCTTTGATGGATTAAAATCAATAAAACTCCTGTAAGCATTGAGTGTATGTGGGGCCAATGGGTATGGTATGATGGGTAATATTGATCTGCACGCGATCAAATTTGCTCACCTTACCACGGGCAACTATGAAAGCCCGGTGGGTGCGAATAAACTTTTTAGCAGGCAACATTAATTGCATATCGCCAATGGTAACCCTGGTACTTAGTGAGCGGTCGCCTTCCAGGAATATTTTCGTGTAATTTCCGGCAGCCTCAATAAACAATATATCATTAAGCTGAACTTTAATTTGCTCGTAGCCATCTTTTATAAAGATAGATGTCATTTCCTCTCCCTGATCAGGTTTACTGCGTAAGGTGTAAAGTTCCTGCGCTTTATTGCACGCTTTTAAAAAACGCGACAGCGAGAAGGGCTTTAACAGGTAATCAATAGCGTCGAGCTCAAAACTTTTTACAGCATGTTCAGAATATGCGGTTGTAAAAACGACCATAGGCGCGTTATTAAGACTGTTTAAGAAGTCAATCCCGCTAATGTCAGGCATTTTAATATCCAGGAATATCAGGTCGGTTTTGTTTTGCTGCAAATAAATAAGCGCGTCAAATGCATTGGTAAAAGTAGCCTTTAGCTCAATAAAAGGAACTTTAGTCGCATGTGATTTTACCACATCAAGGGCTATGGGTTCATCATCTATGGCAATGGCTATCATCCTTTAAAATTAATTATTAATATCTAATTGCAGTGTGAGGTGGATAAAAAACTCTTTAGCGCTCTCGCGAATGATGAGGTCATGCCTGCCGGGATAAAGTAAAACAAGCCTTTGTTTTACATTTTCCAAACCAATGCCGCTTTGGCCCTTTTCAGGGTCGTTCTCGATTCTGATATGAATGCTGTTATGTACATCAAAATAAAGCGTATTGCCGTTGGTTTGCAGGGTTATTTTTATGTGCGATGGGTTCAACAAGCTTATGCCATGTTTAAAAGCATTCTCTACAAAAGGAATAAGCAGCATGGGCGCTATCATAAGCTCACCGGCATGATCTTCTATTTGGGTTTCTATAATTATGGTTGACGAAGTTGATGTGCGCAGTTTTTGCAACAATATATAGTTTTTCAGATAGTCAATATCGCGCGACAGCAATATCTTATCCTGCGTGTTTTCCTGCAGCATAAACCGCATCATATCGCCCAGCTTTTGTATGCCCTCACCGGTACGTTCGGCGTTTTCCTGTAAGGCGGTGCCATACAATGTGTTTAGCGCGTTGAACAAAAAGTGCGGATTGATCTGTGACTTTAAAAAGTTAAGGTTGGCGTCTGATTTTCCCAGTTCGGTTTTCAATGCTTTGATCTCTTCGTCCTTTTTACCATTTCGATTCTTATAAATATTCCAGGCTACGGGTATTACAATAAACAACTGAATAAAAAAGTTGCCAAATCCTACCACTGCTATATTATTTCCATCTATGTTGTGTAGAATTGAAATATCTCCAAGCTGGTTAATTACCTCTGGGGGAATCTGGTTAAAGTATCCTTCAATTTGACTTTTGAAGCAAAAGCATAGCGCTACTATTGTCAGAGAAGACAAAAGCGTCAGCAATAGCATTCGCCCAAAGTAAGATAGAAACTTCAGTTTTTTTACCGATGACCTGGGTAATATACGATACATAGCATACAGATACACGATCATTGCAGCAGGTATATCATACAGGGCAAGGAATTTAAGCCAGATAGGGGTAGCCAAATAAGATAAACCTACCATGATCAGCATCCACGAAGCTGTGAGCAACGCTGTTTCATGGTAAAAGGGATTTTCTTTGTTTTGCCGGTTCCTGTTAAAAAAGACGAGCAGCATCTTTATACCCAGTAAGGCAGCAAAATACAAATTGATGATGCCTATGGCAAAACAAACGGCAATAAATATAAAAACAAATGGCGTGTTGGATGCCCGATCTGTTTTGTTTTCAAAAGCCGGTATTACATAAAAGCAAAGCAGCAGGTAACTGATAAAAATAATAAGGTGATTAAAAAGGACAGCTATTAATGGCGAATTACTATAAGAGGTCTTGACTCCGTTTATCGTGCCGGTAACCGTAGTTGTTGCTATTTGTAGTGACCTTACGGTATCAATTACGGAGAGTATTAACACTGCTGCAATAAAACCTGTAACTATCCAGAACTCTAACCGGGCTGTGTCGTTCTTTAATTTTGTATTCAACTGCTTAAACATAGCTTTTGTGATTTAGGTTTATATTTTACTGATGCAATTGTACAAAAGCTTATTGTTTGAATTATTAAAATGTGATAAACCATCCAAAAAATGTGACGAAAGCGGCAAACAGCAGATTCGATCAGGAACGTAGCAGGAAAATGGAAAACGATGAGCCAAACCGGAGGATTAGACTTGTTGTCTCGTAAATAAGCAGGATCAGTGTTGACTTGCATGGGGACATACCATGGCAAATAATCTATTTTTTAGCTATAGTGCACATTATAAGCAAAATACATGTTAAATTTTTATTAAAAAAATTAGTCTACTAACTCTATAGTGCATATATTTGTAACAATTGTTATTATCGATCTAACCAATTAGTTCTTTATGGTAAATAATGAGGTCAGTCAAAAAAAAGAGAAAGCCGAAGGCTATCTCTTTTTTTATTTTTAAATGGGTTTTATAATTTTATTTACCGATAAATTAAACATCATGCTGCTTATACTGTTAACACCAATAAATAAGATATCATGATCGATCCAAAAGACACCTCACCTGCAGCTAAGGATGGTAAATATGAATTTCACATCAATTATTCGGGTCAGGAGCTGGCCTGCCGGGTAGAAAAAGAACAGAATAAGTTACATGTTTTTATAGATAGTAATATTAATGCGGAACTGGAGATTCAGCCCGATGGGAATATTACCCAGACTGGCGGCACTGATTTACCGGACTCCAGCATTGAGTTTATTAAAAAACACGTTTTAGAGCATTAAGCTCCATAATTAAGGAAACCGGTGCAGCCATAAATTTTGCGCGATACAACAGTTTTCGCTTTGTCAGTTTCCGTACTACGACAGCACTTCCTCTAAAACATCGGCTGAGCGTATATGGCCAAAGCCCTCAATATGCAGGGCATAGTATTCTAATAGTTTTTGTATCAGGTACCGGCGTTCGTCATTACTAAACTTTAATTGCTGCATATTTTCAAAACTCCACTGCAGCAGCAGGCTGAAGTTTTGCGTATGTGGCGGCGACAGGTATAAAACGCCGTCGGGTTTATATTTGCTGAATGTGCCATTCATCATATCAAAATAATCGGCCTTGCCAGCCAAAAATCTATCGGGGTAAAAGCCCAGGTAACGTGTAAGCTGTACTAAAAATAACAGGTGAAAATTGGCCACACTGCCCGTTTGGTGATCAAGCCACGCTATGGCACTAAATACAAAATCAAACAAATTTTCATCGGCCGACTGCTGCTTTATGGCTTTATATAATACTTCGTTCAAAAACATAGCCAGGCAGCTTTTTATGACATCATAAGGAATGGTTTGCAGTACCGGCGAATTTTTAAGCTCGGTTATACGCTGTACGCTGCCTGTGTTTTTATGATAAACCACCAGATCAAGCAGGTGGAGTGATTGCAGCATATTGCGGCCAATTTTGGCTTTTGGCTTTTTAGCGCCATTGATGATGTATGATTGCAGGCCAAATTTTTCAGTAAAGATCTGCACAATAACACTGCTTTCGCCATAGTCGGTTGCTTTAAATACAATGCCCCTGGTTTTATGCAGCATGTGGTAGCAATAAAATAAGTTTCGGTATAAATATGATCAAACCGGTGATAAATGCAAATACGGCCGCA
>Ga0193717_1001281_pt1 | contig 15559 bp, 14 predicted proteins | sample U2c2metaG_FD_145900 | JGI IMG/M metagenome (GOLD analysis project Ga0193717, IMG submission 145900) | Soil microbial communities from a riparian zone of the East river system, Colorado, United States - U2c2 | ecosystem: Environmental > Terrestrial > Soil > Riparian zone | place: USA: East River... | reverse complement strand
GATTCGGTCGCGGTGGCGGTTTCAGTGGCGGTGGCGGCAGCTTTGGAGGCGGCGGTGCGTCCGGCCGCTGGTAGTTAGTACATGGCCGTCGCGCGAACCCTTCGCCACCTGTTCGCCACGCGCGCCGGTACTCGCCGGCGTTTTACCGACGCGGTCGATGCCACCATCGAATCCGCCATCCGGGACGCGGAAAAGCGCTGTTCCGGTGAAATCCGCTTCGCGATCGAAACCGCACTCGACATCCCGGAGCTCTGGGCGGGCGTCACGCCACGGGAACGCGCCTTGCAGGTTTTCTCGCATCTGCGCGTCTGGGACACAGAACTTCGTAACGGCGTACTCATCTATGTATTGGCAGCGGATCGGGACGTCGAAATCGTGGCGGACCGCGGTGCAGCCGCCAGGATTTCCCTTATCGAGTGGGAATCGGCGTGCAGGGTCATCGAAGAGCACTTTCGGGCTGGCCGCTTCCAGGAAGGCGCCGTCGCGGGAGTGCAAGCCGTGGGTGGATTGTTAGAGCGGGAATTTCCGGCCCGGTCGGGCGACCGTGACGAGCTTTCGAACCAGCCCACGCTCCTGTAGCAGAATGCCGACAGCCTGAATCATTTATGCGGTGTCATACTTTGGACATGAAAACTCAATCCGCGCCGCGGTTGCTCATTGTCACGGCGCTTGGTCTGGTGCTGGTTTCCGGCTGCTCGTTGCTGGGTGACGGCCCGAAGTGGGGCGCGAAACGTGATGCCGAAAAGGCCGCGCTGGTGGTGCCGTCGCTTCCCGAGCCCGTGCCCACGCATCGTTTCGAGATCGACGCCACCACCGACATCGTCGGCGTCGTGCAGAAGACCCGCGCCACCAAGGAAGACACGCTCACCGACATCGCGCGGCGTTTCAACGTGGGTTACGAAGAAATCGTGCGCGCCAATCCGGGCGTCGATCCGTGGTTGCCCGGTGAGAACCGCGAGATCGTGATCCCGTCGCAGTTCATCCTGCCCAATGCGCCGCGCGAAGGCATTGTCATCAACGCTGCCGCGATGCGGCTCTTCTACTACCCGAAGGTGAAGAAGGGTGAGGTTCAGGTCGTGCACACCTATCCCATCGGCATCGGCAAGGTGGGCTGGAAGACTCCCGAAGGCGCCACGAAAGTCGTGCGCCGTACCAAGGACCCGACCTGGCGCCCGACGGCATCGATCATCAAGGAACATCTCGAAGAGCGCGGCGAGAAGCTCGAGCGTGTCATCGGGCCGGGTCCCGACAATCCGCTCGGCCGCTTCGCGTTCTACCTCGGCTGGCCTAGCTACATGATCCACGGCACCAACAAGCCCGCGGGCGTGGGCCTCAGGTCCAGCCACGGCTGCATCCGCCTGTATCCGGAAGACATCGCGCAGTTGTTCGAGATGGCGCCCATCGGCACGCAGGTGCGCGTCGTGAACCAGCCCTTCCTGTTCGGCTGGCATGACGGCGCATTGCATATCCAGGCCTTCGATGTGCTCGAGGACGACCCGCGCGACTGGAAGAAGGCGCAGGCCAAGCTGCTCAACAAGGCGATGGCCGAGCGCATCCAGCAGGAGCTCAAGACGCGCAAGGAGAAGATCGACTGGGATGCCGTGTCGAAACTCTCGCACGATCCGCGCGGTATTCCGGTGTCGGTGTCCGGGGGTCCGGATCAGCTCGACGCGATCGTCGCGTCCGCGACCGTGGTGCAGAACAAGGTGGCGCCGGGCGCAACCTGGGACGGCATCTCCGATCTGCCGGTGGATGAGGCAACCTTCCAGGAGCTCGTGTCCGATCGCGAGTCGTCGGTGGAATCCGCCGCCGCCGCCGCCGCTCCCGCGGCGCCGACCACGAAGCCCGTCGCCAATTAATGGGGACACTCCCCATTTCCTAGCAAAAGGGGCCGCACCTCAAGGGCGCTTCAGCGCGACAGGCTCCGCCGCTCGCGCTCGCTCTATTCGACCTGCAGCTTGTCGCGCTCACACTCTCGTGAGGCGCGTCCCCTTTTGCTAGCAAATCAGGAATGTCCCCATTTAGAGTGCGCGCCATGAAATTCCTTCTTGCCGCGCTCCTCATGAGCGCCTCGGTCGCCGCGCACGCGGCGGCTTCCGACCCCATCGTTTCCGGCCGCGACTACCACTCGTACGCTGAGCCCACTGCATTTCGCGTGAAGCATCTGGATCTGGACCTGCAAACCTCCTTCGAAGAGAAGCGTTTGTCGGGTGTGGCCGATCTCACGATCGCTCGTCTCGATCCCAACGCCACCAAGCTGGTGCTCGACACGCGCGATCTCACCATCCGGCGTATCTGGTGGATTCGCGGCGCCACCGATCTCGTGCCGCTCCGATTCACGCTGGGCGTGCGCGATCCCATGTTGGGTTCGCCGCTCACCATCGATGTGCCCGCGCAAGACGTCGCGACGGAACTCAAGATCCGCATTTCCTACCAGACGCGTCCCGAGGCCAGCGGGCTGCAGTGGGTGGCGGCCGCGCAGACCGCCAACAAGACCGATCCGTTCCTGTTCACGCAGTCCCAGGCCATTCATGCGCGCAGCTGGATTCCGTTGCAGGACTCGCCGCAGGTGCGCATGACTTACAGCGCCACCATTCACGCACCGCCTGGCATGCGCGCGGTGATGAGCGCTCAACCCATCGGCAACAATTCCGGCGAGCTCGAGCCCAGTGGTGTCTACCGGTTCGAGATGCCGCAGGCGATCCCCTCCTACCTGATTGCGCTCGGCGTGGGCAAGCTCGAGTTCCGCGCCACTGGCCCGCGCACCGGTGTGTTCGCGGAGAGCGCACTCGTCGAGGCGGCCGCGAAGGAATTCGCTGAAACCGAGCAGATGATCCAGGCCAGCGAAAAATTGTTCGGCCCGTATCGCTGGGGCCGTTACGACCTGCTGATCCTGCCGCCGTCTTTCCCGTTCGGCGGGATGGAAAATCCGCGGCTCTCCTTCATTACTCCCACGGTCATCGCGGGCGATCGCAGCATGACCGCGCTCATCGCGCACGAGCTCGCGCATTCCTGGTCCGGCAACCTGGTGACCAACGCCACCTGGCGCGACTTGTGGCTGAACGAAGGCTTCACGGTGTTCCTGCAGGGTCGAATCATGCGGGCGGTCTACGGCGACCGGCGCGAAGCCATGGAAGAGACACTCGACCTCGCCACGCTGCAGAAGGAAATCGCCACTCTGCCGCCCTCGGACCAGGTGCTGGCCATCGATCTGCGCGGCCGCGACCCGGACGACGTGTTCACGCAGGTGCCCTACATCAAAGGCGCGCTGTTCATCAGCTGGCTGGCCTCGCGCTTCGGCGACGAGCAGATCGACAAATTCCTGCACGACTATTTCGACAAGTTCGCCTTCCAGAGCATCTCCACCGAAGACTTTCGCGCTTACCTCGAGGCGAACCTGCTGCCGCTGAAGCCCGATGCGGTGAAATCCACGGAACTCGACGAGTGGATGAAGGCGCCGGGACTGCCGAAGTCGGCCGTCCTGCCGCACTCCGACGCCTTCGAGCGCGTCGACGCGCTGCGCAAAGACTGGCTGGCCGGCAAGATCGCCGCCACGGAACTGCCGGGGAAGGACTGGACCACCCACGAATGGGTGCACTTCCTCGATGCGCTGATCTCAAAGTTGCCGACCGCGAAACTCGAGGAGCTCGACGCCGCCTTTGCGCTCACCGCCGCCGGCAACAGCGAGATCGCCTTCTCCTGGTTGCGCATCGCGATCCGCAACGACTACCAGCCGGCATATCCGAGGCTCGAGAGTTATCTCACCCACATCGGCCGGCGCAGGCTCATCAAGCCGCTGTACGAGGAGCTCATGAAAACCCCGGCCGGCGCGGCGCGCGCGCGCGCCATCTACGCGCAGGCACGCGCTAACTACCATCCGATCGCCACCGCCTCGCTCGATGGCATCGTGCTCAAGGACGCCAGGCGCTGAATCGTGGTCATCCCGCTGCACGACGACAACCCGACGAGCACGACGCCGTACGTCACCTTCGGGATCATCATCACCTGCGCGCTGGTGTACGTGTGGCACCACCTGATGCTGTCGGATGCCGGCACGCAGCAGGCGGTGTACGCCTTCGGCGTGGTTCCCGCGGTGTTGACGGGCGACAAGTACCTGCCCGCGGATGTCGCCGTCGTTCCACCCTGGGCCTCGGTGCTCACTTCCATGTTCATGCACGGCGGCTTCTGGCACCTCGCCGGCAACATGCTCTACCTGTGGATTTTCGGGAACAATCTCGAAGACGCCATGGGCCATATCCGTTACTTCCTCTTTTATGTCTTGTGTGGTGCCGGCGCCGTTTTCGCCCAGGTGCTGCCCAATCCCGTTTCGGAAATCCCCATGGTGGGCGCCAGCGGCGCCATCTCCGGGGTGCTCGGCGGCTACCTGCTGCTGTTTCCCCGCGCACGCGTGTTGTTAGGGTTGCCGCTCGGCTTTCTCATCGTCCAGCTCGGACGATTCCCGGCTATCTGGGTGCTGGCGGCATGGTTCGGCATGCAACTCATCATGGGAGGGCTCGCCGCCGTTCGTACCACAGGCGAATCCCAGGGCGGCATTGCCTTCGGCGCGCACATCGGAGGATTCATCGTCGGACTCGCGCTCGTCACATTTTTCAAAAGACGCAACGTTCCGCTGTGGCGGCGCTACTGAGACGCTGCTACATTCCGCGCACGTTGCGAGGCCCGTTTGTCGGGTGTACCGAAGTTGTGGGGAGTTGATTGGCCGAGCCGTTTGACTCACAAGTCCAAACCGCCGAACAACCCGGCTCTATACGTGTCATTGCGCGCGCCGCGACCAACATCGCGGCTTTCGTCGGCCGGACCCTGAAGGGCCCGGTCAATGAACCCGTCCCGGTCCGCAGCTTCGCCGACTACACGCGCGTCTTCGGCGGCCTTTGGCAACCCTCCACACTCAGTTACGCGGTCGATCAGTTCTTTGAGAACGGCGGCCGCTGCGCCGTCATCGTGCGCGTGGTCAATGGCGCGCGTCCGCCCACGCTGTCGCTGCCCTGTTCATCCGGCAAGCTCATCCTTCGTGGCGTCGGTGCCGGCTCGCGCGAATTTCTGCGCGCGTCCGTCGACTACGACGGCATCAATGCGAAGGAGCCCGACCGTTTCAACCTCGTCGTGCAGCGGGTGCGCACCGCCGGTTCCGAGCAGATCGAAGACCAGGAAATCTTCCGGCGCCTGACGGTGACCCCGGGTGCGGACCGCTTCGTGGCCGACGCGCTGCTCGAATCAAGACTGGTCCGGGTGCAAGGCGGCGTTCCTGGCGCACGCCCGACCCGCACTCCGGCGTCGGCCGCGGGCGCGTCCATTGGCTACACACCGTCCAATCCCGATGGCGATGACGGTGGCCCCATTACGGACTACGACATCATCGGCTCCGCGCAGGCGGGCACCGGCCTCTTCGCGCTGCAAGCGGCGCCCGACATCAACCTGCTGTGCATTCCGCCGCTGACGCGCGAAACCGACGTCGGTCTGTCCACGCTGCTGGTGGCGGGGCGGTTCTGTCGCGACCGGCGCGCAATGCTGCTCGTGGATCCGCCGTCTTCGTGGGCATCGAGCGCGGCCGCGCTCGATGGTATGCGCCACTGGCCGTTCCGGAGCGAAGACGCGACCATGTTCTTTCCGCGCGTGGTGGCCTTCGACCGTCTGCGCGGCCGATTCGAGCTGTTCGCGCCCTGCGGCGTGGCAGCCGGCATCATCGCGCGCTGCGACGAAAACACACCCGTGTGGTCGGCGGCCGAGGGTGACGCGCCCATCCTGCGCCACGGCATGCGCCCGGCGTGGAACGTGAACAATCCCGATCGCGTGCGCCTCGCGACCGCCGGCATCAACCTGCTGCAGGCGGTGCGCATCGCGCCAAAGTTCGCCACCAGCCCGCGCACGCTCGCCAGCGGCTCCGCCGCCGTCAGCGACTGGCGTTATCTGTCCTCGCGCCGGCTGGCGTTGTTCGTACTGGCTTCCATCGAGCGCGGCACCCGCTGGATGCTCTTCGAACGCAATGCGCAGGCCACCTGGACCATGGCGCGCGCCCAGGTCGAAGCCTTTCTGGATTCCCTGTATGCCGAAGGCGCTTTCGTCGGACGCAGCGGCGAACTCTCGTACTTCGTAGTGTGCGACGAGCGAATCAACACGCCCGAGACCATGCGCCTGGGCAAGATCAATCTCGCGTTTGGCTTTGCCGCCACGAAGCCGGGCGAGTACCACGCTTTCATCGTCACGCACCAGCCGAGCGGCTCGCGCGCGAAAGTCATCAGCGTGAACCGGTTCGCGAACTATTCGCCGAGCGTCGATTTCGAGATCGAATCGAGCATCCTGCGCGGGTTGGTCCCGTTGACGCCCGTCGTCCCGCCTCTGGGGCCGGTCACCGAATCGCCGGAACCGCAGGAGTCGGTCGCGACGCCGCTCGCGCCGTACGTCGAAGCGTAAATGCCTGAACCCGCGGGTTTGCGGCCGATCACGCGCCCGGCGATTTCCTCAAGGCCTTTTCGAGATCAACCTGGGTCACCGGCCTGCTGAGGTAGCGCTCGACTCCGGAAGCGCGTGCCTCTTCGCGCGTCGGGTGTTCGACGAGATCGGTCAGGCCGATCAATCGAATGCCGTGCGCACGGGAATTCTTCTGCAACAGCGACGCAAGATCCTTTTCCATGCCGTCCGGCGTGGGCGTTCCGAGAAACGCGATGACGGGGTGGAAGGTGGCGGCAATCGCCACGGCGCGTGCCGCGCTGCGGACACTGCGGATTTCCTCGTATCCCGAGGCAGTCAGCAGGCTCGCCAGCGATTTACTGGATTCACGATCCCCTTCGATGATGAGGATGTGATCGTTCTGCGTCTTCGTCGAATTCATGCCGCTCCTTGTCCAACCCGGGATGGTCGAGCAGCATCGCACATCCTGCGGATTTGGACGGTGCGTTGACGCACACAGGGGGCGGCCGCTGCGGGGGCCGGTTTCAGGCGCGGCGTGCGGCGACGCGTGGAAATCCGACCATGCGGCCCAGGCTCTCGTCCCAGAGCTTCATGCGCGCGCACGACAGGCTCTCGCGCAGCCCCATGCGCACGCTGGGGTGCAGCGAAGGAACGGATTCGTGCGCCGCGCGCAGATGGTAGTTAGGAATGCGCGGCGACAGGTGATGGATGTGGTGATAGCCGATGTTGGCGGTGATCCAGCGCAGCACCGCCGGCAGATCGTAGAACGAGCTGCCGTCGACCGCGGCCGCAAGCGGATCCCACTTTTCGCGCCGGACCCAATAGCTGGGTTCGAAACTGTGCTGCACGTAGAACAGCCACACACCGAACGCGCCGGCAATTGCCACCACGGGCAGCTGGACGAGAAGCAGCGTGCGCCAGTCGAGCAGCGCGCCGAAGATGAAGCCTGCCGCCAGCAACGAGAGGTTGTTGAGCGCGATGCTGCGCCATTCTTTCTTCCAGCTCCATGGCATGCCGAGCGGCAGCCGATGTTTCGCCACGAACTGGTACATGGGACCGATGCCGAGCATGACCGGCATGCTTCGGTAAAACCGGTAACAGAAGCGCAACCAGGGTGACTGGGCGCGGTATTCGACCACCGTCAGAGTGCGAATGTCGCCGAGCACGCGCTGGTCGAGATTGCCGGAGGTGGCGTGATGTACGCCGTGCGTCTTCTTCCAATATGCGAATGGAAAAAGTGTGAGCAGACCTAAGCCGGCTCCGACCCAGCGGTTCGCACGGGAGTTCGCGAAAAACGAACCATGGCTGCAGTCGTGCTGCAGGATGAACAGGCGCACGTACAGCGCGGCGGTCGGCAGTGCCAGCAGCAACGTCCACCCGTAGTTCCAGCCGGCCTCACGGGTCCAGGCCATGACCACCCAGAGAGCCAGGAAAGTCGGCAGAGTGTTCGCGAGTTGCCAGAGCGCGCGTGGCAGGGAAGCTTTTGCGAAACGTGCGAGCGACGCGCGTTGCGCAGGAGAGGGGCCGGACATCAACACCGAGTCTGCGCCTTTCGCGCGGCGAAGTTCAGCAAGTTTCGGAATGCTATATGTGCGGTAGCGAACTAAGTTGTCATGCTCTACTTCTAACCGGAAAGGTCACGATTTGACGAACGGAATGACGCGATGACTGCGTGCGGCGTGGCGGATCGCGTGAACGCGCTCGATTGGCCGGCGTTACATGCCGCACTGGATGCGCGCGGCAGCGCGGTGGTCGAACGCTGCTTGAACGCCGCCGAGTGTCGCGCGCTGGCCACGTTGTATGCGGGCGATGACGTCTTCCGCAGTCGCGTCGTCATGGAGCGGCATGGGTTTGGCCGTGGTGAATACCGCTACTTCGCATATCCGTTGCCGTCGATCGTCGGTGCGTTGCGCGCAGCCTTTTACCCGAGGCTTTCACCCATCGCCAATCGCTGGAACGAGCGCCTGAAAATCGAGACGCGTTTTCCGGCAGGCCACGCGGATTTCCTGGCGCGATGCCACGACGCCGGGCAAACGAAGCCGACGCCGCTTTTGTTGCGATATGGACCCGGCGATTACAACTGCCTTCACCAGGATCTTTACGGTGAACACGTATTTCCGTTGCAGCTCGCGGTGTTGCTCTCGGAACCCGGAGAAGATTTTTCGGGCGGCGAGTTCGTATTGACCGAACAGCGGCCGCGCCGCCAGACGCGAGCCGAGGTTTGCCCGCTACGGCAGGGCGACGCGGTTGTTTTTGCTGTTCACCACCGTCCGGCGCAGGGGACGCGCGGTGACTACCGCGTGAACCTGCGGCACGGCGTCAGCGAGCTCCGCAGCGGTGAGCGCTACACATTAGGCGTCATTTTTCACGACGCGACTTGAAGCGCGCATAACTTTCCGGCATGCACACCGCGCAAGGTCTGAAGCCCGCGGAGACGGCGGTCTGCTCATCCAGAAAGAAAACGCGTTGTGTGACATAGCTGCGGCGCTCGATCGCCTGCAGCGCCGCGCGGCAATCGAGGCGGCCATAGATCTTCGTCTTGCGATGACCGCCAATCGTTCCGGGCACCGCGCTGACATACGGGGCGCCATCGGCGCCGATCAGATTCCAGGTGTTCGTGACGTTGTTCAGCCCGCCGCCTCGCGCTTCGGCGACACGTACATGCTGATGACCGCGCGCACGACTTCCTTGCCGCTGGTGTCGGTGACGGTAACCGGCACGCCGATGTTCTCGGCGCCGGCCCATTCCGTCTTGTCGAAGCGCGCGGTGGCGACGACGTCTGTTTCGGCCTTGGCGAGGTATTCGATGGTCATCCCGCGCGGGATCCAGCGCATGCCGACGGGAATGGTGACCTCGGTGCACATGCCCGCGGCAAGCTCGCAGAGATTTCCCATGGCGAGCGCGTGCACGGTGCCGATGTGATTTTCGACCGCGCGACGTTTTTTCATCGTGACGCGGCACAGTTTGGGTTCGAGATCGAGAAACCTGGGCCGGATGGTGCCGAAGTAGGGCGCGCGCTTCGACACCGTGCGCGCAAACCACCAGCGTCCGAACGCGGAACTGCGCGCGCGCGCCCAGGCTCGAAGCGTGGGTCCTGCAGTGGTGGTCGTGGTCATGGTCAGCCAGTCCATCTGCGGACGGGCCGGCGGTACGTCGGTTGCTACTCGGGCCATCGCGTGATCGAATCTCAAGCGCCGCGGGGCTTGGACTCTAGATGAATTCATGACGAAAGACACTCCAGCAAAAACGGCTGAAGCACGCGCCGCGGCAATCCGCCGGGCCGTGCATGCCGTCAAGCGCGGCACCTTCGCAAGCTACGGCGAGATCGCGCGCCGCGCGGGTTTGCCCGGGCGCGCGCGTCTGGTGGGTCAGGTTCTGAGTGACTCCGGCGACGTACCGCGCCTGCCCTGGCATCGCGTCACCGGCGCGGGCGGCCGCATTGCGTTTCCGGTGGGATCCAGTAACGCACGCAAGCAATTGCGGCTGCTGGCTAGCGAAGGTGTGAAGACTCGCGGCAATCGCGCGCTGGCGGCGCGTACTCCCGCTACGAGGCGCAGTCTCGATGCGCTGCTGTGGAAAATCTGAGGACCCAAATGTGACCGATCGTTATGTCGTTTTCTCTCATGGCAAGGATGCCGGACCCTGGGGCGTGAAGATCACTGCGCTCGCAGGCAACGCGCGCAGCGAAGGTTATGAAGTGGAGTCGGTGGACTACCGCGGCATCGACGATCCACGTGCACGCGTCAACAAGCTGGTGGAGTACTGCAAGGAGCTCAAGGGAGATCTCGTGCTCTGCGGCTCGAGCCTCGGCGGCTACGTGTCGGTGGCCGCGGCTTCGCTGCTGCACGCGCGCGGCGTATTTCTGATGGCGCCGGCGCTGACCATGCCCGGACTTCCGCCGTTGCGCGAAAAGCTCCTCGATTGCCCCACCACCATCGTGCACGGCTGGAAAGACGACGTCGTGCCCGTGGAGCAGAGCATGGAATTCGCGCGTCGCCACGGCTGCGCGCTGCACATCCTCAACAGCGATCACCGGCTGCAGGATGAAGTGCGCTTCCTCAAATACCTGTTCGAATACTTCCTGATCTCGCTCGACCTTCCGCAAGATGTGTCGTGACGGATGAGTTGTCAGGACTGATCCAGCGCGCGCACGCGGGCGACGAAGCCGCGCGCGAGCGGCTGTTCGCGGTCGCCTATGAAGACCTGCGCGGCCAGGCCCGCAGGCAGTTGCGCGATGGCGGGCGCAATACGCTGCTGAACACCACTGTGCTGCTGCACGAAAGCTTTCTACGCTTCCAGCGCGCCGGCAAGTTGGCCGGCGCTGAGCGCGGCCACTTCTTTGCCTACGCGGCGCGCGTCATGCGTTCGGTCATCGTCGACTTCGCGCGCCAGCGCCAGGCAGAGCGCCGGGGTGGTGACGCCGTTCACGTGCCCCTCGACGCCCAGTTCGCCGAAAACCTGCGCGCTGGCGAAGACGAGGTCATCCAGATCAACGAGGCCATCGAGGCGCTGCAGGGCGAAGACCCCCGTCTGGTGCAGGTCGTGGAAATGCGCTACTTCGCCGGCATGACCGAGCAGGAAATTGCCACCGTACTGGGTGTCACCGACCGCACCGTACGGCGCGACTGGGAGAAAGCGCGTCTACTGTTAGCGGCCATGCTGCGCTGAATGTCCGGATTGGACGCGCCAGCGCGTCCGTTGCTCTCAGGGAATCCACGCGCGCGAGAAAGAACACATGCCGATCACCGCCGCCGACTGGAAACGACTGAGCCCGCTGCTCGATCTGGCGCTCGACCTCCCGCCCGCCGAACGTGCGGCCTGGATCGCGACACTGCCGCCGGAACATGAGGACCTGCGCGATTCGTTGCTGGAGCTGCTGACACATCGCCCGATGGAAACTGACGATTTCCTCGATCGCCTGCCCGAATTCAGCGCCGCGCCCGTGGCGCTCAATCTCGGCCCCGACTCCATCGTCGGGCCGTATCGCCTGCTGCGCGAACTCGGGCAGGGCGGCACATCGTCCGTGTGGCTGGCCGAACTCGTCGATGGCTCCATCAAGCGAAGCGTGGCGCTCAAGCTGCCGCACCTCGGACTCATCGACCGCGGCATCGAACAGCGCATCGCGCGTGAACGCGAAATCCTCGCCTCGCTCGAGCACCCGCACATCGCGCGGCTCTACGACGCCGGTGTCGACGAACACGGCCGACCGTATCTCGCGCTCGAATACGTCGATGGCCTGCCCCCGGATGAATACTGCCGCGCCCAGCGGCTGAATCTGCGCGACAAGCTGGCGCTGTTCCTCAACATCCTGCGCGCCGTGGCTTTCGCGCACGCGCGGCTAATCGTGCATCGCGATCTGAAGCCTAACAACATCCTGATCGCCGAAGGCAGTGACGTGCGCCTGCTGGACTTCGGCATCGCGCGGCTGCTACAGCCGGACACGAACGTGCGTCCACAACACACCGTCGTGGGCGCGGCCGCGCTCACGCCGGCTTATGCGGCACCCGAGCAGTTCACCGGGCAGCCCGTGACCGTGGCCACCGACGTGTACTCACTTGGCGTCATCCTGTTCGAGCTGCTCACCGGCTGCAGCCCGTATTCGCCGGCCGGACGCACTCTCGGCGCTTACGAACACGAAGTGCTGTATGTCGAGCCGCCGCTCATGAGCCGGTCGGCGCGTCCGGCCGACGCCGGTGCGTTGCGCGGTGATCTCGACGCGATCGTGGCCAAGGCGCTCGAGAAAAAGCCCGAAGACCGTTACGCCTCGGTGGAGGCGTTTGCCACCGACATCGAGAGGCACCTGACCGCGCAGCCCATCGCCGCGCGTGCGCGCTCGTTCGCCTATGTCACGAGAAAATTCCTGCGACGCAACGCGCTGCCGCTGGCGCTCACGGCGTCGGTGCTGGTGGTGTTGAGCGTCGCGCTCGGGATCGCTGCCTGGCAATGGCGCGACGCCGAACGCCAGCGCGCCATGGCCGTCAAACGGCTCGCCGATTCGCGCGCCGCGGAGGAATTCACGTCCACCGTGCTCATCGAGAACATCCAGCCCGGACAGATGTTGACGTTCGAACAGCTGATCGAGCGCAGCGAGCGGATTGCGCAGGACACCGGCGCGAACGATCTGCGCACCCGCATCTTTGCGACGGATTTCCTGTCGGCCTGGTACAGCGCGAACGGGCTGTCTCGCAACGCGGAGGCGATCCTCACGCGCACCATCAATACATTGCCCGCGGATGAGCCGCTCGTCGGCGCGACGCTGCGCTGTCGCCGCGCGAGGTTGTGGCACGAGCTTGGGTCTCGCGAGGACGCGGTCGCGGTTCTCGACGATCTGATCGTCCGCGCAGATGCCGACGACGCCATCGCCTCGCGCTGCCTGCTCGATCGATCTTCGGTGGCGGCGTCGAACGCCGACGCGCCGGGTGCGCTCGCGTTCGCGCTGGAGGCACAACGACGCTACGACTTGACTGGCGTCGAATCGGTGTTCGACCGGGCGGACATCCTTACGTCGATCGGTGGCGCCTACGGCATCATGGGAGACTTCGGCGCCGCGCATGAGCGATACAGCGAGACGCTGCGCCTGTTCGAGGCGGCTGGGCGCCGCAATAGCCGGGCCGCGGCCAATCTGCGCGACGACTGGGCCACGATCTGGATGAACGCCGGCAATCCGCGCCGCGCGCTCGAGGAGATCGACCTCGGCTGGGAGATCATGCGCGATCTCGCGCCGGCCGCGCAGGACACGGACAAGCGATTGGCGCGCCGCGCGCGCATCCTCGCGCAGCTCGGCAATTTCGAGGCGGCGCTGGCGGAATTCCGGCGGGCGGCCGAGCTCGCGGCACCGCGCGGCAACCTGGCCAATCTCGCGACGATTCGCATCGGCGAAGCCGACGTCCGGGTGCAGACCGGACGCCTCGAACAGGCGGGGCTCGAGCTCGACGCCGCGGCGGCGGCACTGCGGCAGGCCCGGCAGTCGCCGACCAGTCTCATCAGCGTGCGCTACGCGATGACGCGGGCCGAGTGGCTTGCCGCGCGCGGCGACACGGCCGCCGCGCGCGATGCGCTCACCAAGGTCCTCGCGCTGTACGAATCGCAGAAATGCTGTCGCGCGACTCGGGGGCTCGCGCTGGCGCTGCGCGCCGAGCTCGCGGTTCGCGGCGGCGACCTGACGCGCGCGGCGGAAGATGCCGCGCAGGCGCGCGAGCTCGCTCCGGCGCTCGAATCGGAATCCTTCTCGCGCTTCACCGGCCGCGCCTGGTATGTCTCCGGGCTGATCCACGAAGCGCAGGGCCGGCAGCGCGAGGCGCGCGATGCCTTCGCCACGGCCGCGGTGCAGTTCGCCGGCGCCGTCGGTGATACACATTCCGACACGCTGCTGGCCCGCGACGCCATCTCGCGCGCGTCGCGGGCCGTGGCGATGAAGAAAAACAATTGAACATCATGTCCTGATCACGGCACGGGCTGCGTCCGTTCTCCATGTGACTTTCCATGTCCGGGAGAAATGATGAAGGCCGTCATGCGAGAGCTGGCGCAAGCCAAGCGACACTATTCGAAGCTGCCACTGTTCGAATTCCTGCGCACCGACTCGATTCCGCCGCGCGACCGGCTGGCGTTCTATCCATGCATGGCGCCATTCATCCTGGCGTTCTCGGATCTGAACCGCTTCGTGCTGCGCGATGAGGAATCGAAAGATCCGCATCAGCTGCTCATCAATGAGCACACCTACGAAGACGACCACCACTGGCCGTGGTACCTCGAAGACTTCACCAAGCTTGGTTTCGATCGCACCGCGAGCGTGACCCAGACGCTGCGCTCTTACATGAAAGACGACGTGACGACGAATCGCATGCTCGGTTCGAAACTGGCGCAGCTGCTGTACGGCGCCACACCCACGGAGAGGCTGGTGATCGTCGAGGCCATCGAAGAAACCGGCAACGTGTTGTTCGGCCTGACCGCGAAGATCGCGGCGCACATCCAGGCCGATGGCGGGCCCGAGCTCAAATACCTCGGGCAGTTCCACTTCAGTCGCGAGACAGGCCACGCCCTGCACGGCCATGACCATCGCATGCTCGAAGCCATCACGCTCACGGAGTTCGAGCGCTCTCTCTGCCTTGACCTCGCTTTCCGCGTATTCGATCTGTTCTCCCACTGGACCACCGAACTACTCGCATACGCGAAGAACTCGCTCGCGCACCGCACCGTCCCGCACGTCATACACACCGCGCGCCACGGCGCGCAGCAGGGACTTTGATCATGCAGGTCAACCACACGCGCGCGGCCAACGCGCCCCACCTGGCGCTGGTCCTCGGCAGCGGGGGAGTCCGCAGCGTCGCGGCGCTCGGGATTGCGGATGTGCTCGTGAACGCCGGGCTGCGGCCCGACCTGGTCGTGGGCTGCAGTTCGGGCGCGTTGTTCGGCGCGTGTATCGCGATGGAAATGACCGGCGAGCAGGGGATCGCGGCCGCGACGCGCCTGTGGTCGGCGGAGCTCACGCAGCAGAAGCGCTGGAGCGCGTACTTCCAGCTGCTCGCGCCGCGGCTCTTGGGGTTCAACGCCGGCTTCTCACTGCGCGACGCGAGTCTGATCCGGGCGCGCGTGGAGCGTGCATTCGGAGATGCACAGCTCGAAGAGCTCGCGATCTCGCTGCGCGTGGTCGCGACCGACACCGCCACGGGTGACTCGGTGGTCTTGAGCCGCGGGCGCGTAACGGACGCGGTGCGCGCGAGCATGGCGCTGCCGTTCATATTCCCGAGCGTGGAGGTCGGCGGACGGCGCTTGAGCGATGGAGTGATCTCCGATCCGCTACCCGTGGCGGCGGCGCGTGATGCCGATGCTCTCATCACCGTGGGGTTTCGTGGCGCCATGCCGCGGCGCATCGACCGGCCGGCACGCCTGGTGGCGCAGATAACCACGGCGATGATCAACAATCTGCAGCAGGCGCGTGTCGAAGCGGCACGCGCCGCGGGCCAGCGCATACTGCACATCGAACTCGACATCGATCGTCGCGTCGGGCTGTGGGATACCGCCGCCATGCCGCGCATCTTCGAGATCGGCCGCCGTGCCGCGACAGACCAGTTGCCTGCGATCCGGCGCTTGCTCGAGTCGCCGCGCAGGTCGCCGCCCGGTTCTCCTTACG
>Ga0193717_1001279_pt1 | contig 15564 bp, 16 predicted proteins | sample U2c2metaG_FD_145900 | JGI IMG/M metagenome (GOLD analysis project Ga0193717, IMG submission 145900) | Soil microbial communities from a riparian zone of the East river system, Colorado, United States - U2c2 | ecosystem: Environmental > Terrestrial > Soil > Riparian zone | place: USA: East River... | reverse complement strand
CGGTGGCCGCCGCAAGACCACGGTTCCGCTGGTCAACGAGGCCCGCGACTGGCAGCACGGCGTGTTCATGGGCGCCACGATGTCGTCCGAGACCACCGCGGCCGCGGCCGGCGCGGTCGGCAACGTGCGCCGTGACCCGATGGCGATGCTGCCGTTCCTCGGCTACCACGCCGGTGACTACTTCAAGCACTGGCTGGACCTCGGCAAGAACGCCGACGCCGCCAAGTTGCCGAAGATCTTCTACGTCAACTGGTTCCGCCGTGGAGACGACAAGCGTTTCCTGTGGCCTGGATTCGGCGAGAACTCGCGCGTGCTCAAGTGGGTCATCGAGCGCGTCGAGGGCCGCGGCAACGCGGTCGAGACGCCGATCGGGTTCGTCCCGACCGCCGAGGACCTCGACACCGAGGGCCTCAGCGAGCCGCTGGCCGAGATCCAGGAGTGGTTCGACAAGATCGGCGACCGCGTGCCGTCGAGCCTGCGCGACGAGCTCACCCAGCTGGAGCAGCGCCTCGGCTAGGTCCCAAGCGCTATGAACGGACCGTTCCTTTCAGTTTTCGAGAGGAACGGTCCGTTCATTGCGTCGGGAGCAAAGCCGAGGTGGCGATTTCGGTAGCGTGGGGTCATGAGTGAAACTGGGGAGAAGCCGTTCCGGTTCGGTGTCAACATGTACGTGCCCGTGTCCCGCGTGGACTGGGTCGAGAAATGCCGCCGGGCCGAGGCGGCCGGTTTCGACGTCATCGGGGTGGCGGATCACCTCGGTATGCCGCCCGCCTTCCCGGCGCTGGTGCTCGCCGCCGAAGCCACCGAACGCGTCCGGCTCACCACTTTCGTACTCAACGCGGCTTTCTACAACCCGGTGCTGCTGGCGCGTGAGGCCGCCGGGACCGACCAGTTCACCGACGGCAGGCTCGAGCTCGGGCTCGGTGCCGGTTACGTGAAGGCCGAGTTCGAAACGGCCGGAATCCCTTGGGAGGGCGCGAAACACCGCGTCGATCACCTGGAGAACACCGTCCGTGAGCTGAAGCGTCTCTTCGCCGACCCGGAGCATCAGCCGCGGTCCGCACAGAAGCCGGGACCGCCGATCATGCTCGCCGGCCGGGGCGACAGGGTGCTCACGCTGGCCGCCGAGCACGCCGACATCATCGGTTTCACCGGTGCGGCCCCGGGCAAGGACGGCCAGCAGGCCACCACGTCCGACGCCGAAGGCATCCTGGAGCGGGTCGAGTTCGTCCGCGGCCTGCTCGGCGCCCGGGTGTCCGAAGTGGAGCTGAACATCCTGGTCCACCAGCTGGTGGTCACCGACGACAGGCAAGCCGCGCTCGCGGAGATCCAGGCCAAGATGCCGTATCTGACCGTCGAGCAGGTCGGCGAGCTGCCCGTCGCGCTCGTCGGCACGCATCAGGAGATCGCCGACCAGCTCGTGGCGCATCGCGAGCGGTTCGGCTTCAGCTACTTCATCGTGATGGAAGACCGCCTGGACGACTTCGCCCCGGTGATCGACCTGTTGCGGTGATCGAGGTCCGCGGGCTGGCCGTCCGGCTGGCCGAAGAAGAATGGCTGTTCCACGGCCTCGACATGACGGTCGAGCCGGGCGAATGCGCGGCCGTCATCGGCCCGAACGGCACCGGGAAGTCGACGTTGCTGCGCTGTCTGTACGGCATGCAGACGCCGACGCGCGGCCGAGTCGAAGTGGCCGGGAAAAAGCCCGACGAACGGGACAATTCCTTTCGCCGCAAGGTTTCCGTGCTGCTCGACGACTCCGATTTCTTCTCGGAACTGAACCCGATCCAGCATCTCGAACTGCTGGCCGGGTCGTTCGGCGAGGACCTCGGCGACTTCGACGCGTTGCTCGCCGACGCCGGGCTCAGCGAGCGCGCGCATCTCACCGCCGGGCACTTCTCCGCCGGGCAACGCCGTCGGCTGTTGCTGCTCGGCGCGACGGCCCGTCCGCACGAGGTGCTCCTGCTCGACGAGCCCGAGCGCGCGCTCGACACCGCGGGCAAGGAATGGCTGACGTCGTTGGTCACCCGCTCGACCGAAGCGGGCGCCGCGGTCGTGCTGGCCACCCACCATCCGCCGCTGCTCGAAATCGTCGACAGCGTGCTGGAGCTGTTTTGAGCAGCGGCGTCGCGACCCGTATTCCGGGGCGTCGCCGTTATGGCGGGATCTTCACCGGTGACACGCCGACGCTGCTCGTGTTGTTCGCGATCGGCATCCTGGTCAACGCTTTCAACCGCCTCGAGTGGTGGCGGGACTTCCTCATTGGACAGTCCACAATAGACTCAAACGCCGCGCTGGGGCTGCTCGTCATCGGCTGTGCGCTGGCTTGGCGAGCGATGCTGCGACGCGGTTTCGTGTGGGCCGAACCCGCGGCACTGACCTGGCTGGACTTCAGCGGTGTCGACAGGACACGTGTGCTCGGCAGGCGGCTGTTGTCGTCCTGGCTGATCGGCGTGCTCGTGGTCGCCTACGTCGGTGCGCTGGTCGCGGCCGCGACCGGACTCGCGACGCCGGTGTGGATTTCGGCGGCCGCTCTGCTCGCCGGGAGTGCGGCGCTTTCGCTCGCCACCGTCCGCCGCGCGCCGGGCGGCGCGAAAATTGAGACAGTCGCGCCGATCGGCCTTGCGTGCCTCGGCGTGGTCATCGCTGTCGCCGGGCTCGCGCCGATCTGGCTGGACGTCTTGGGCGGCGCGCTGTTCGTCACCGGATGCGTGCTTTGGCTCAGCTCAAGCAGTATCGCGACCCGCGCCGGCCGCAAGGGCCTGGTCGACGGCTGGAACGAACGCCTGGTGCGGACGGTGTCGCTGACCTTCCTCGACCCGATGTTGCTGCTGCCGTCCGCGAATCCGGTACGCGGTCATTCGCTGCGACGGCCGACCACCCTCCGGCTGGCTTACGTCGGAATCCTCGGCCGATCCCGCTACCTCGGCACCGCCGCGCTGCTCGCGATAGCGGTCGGTGTCGCGCAGGCCGCGTTGCCCGGGCTTCCGGCCGTGGTGCTGCTCGCGCTCGGCGGATACGCGGCGCTGATGCCGTTCGGCGGCGGGATCGGTGAACTGTGGCGCAACACCGGCTTGCGGCGCTGGCTCGACACCGGGGACTACGAACTTCGCCTGGTCAACACGCTGGTGCTCGCCTGCCTCACCGCGGCTTGGGGACTGGTCGTGGCATTGGTCGACGTCGTGCTCGGGGTCGACGTTCCTGGATCGGCGTGGCTCGCGTTGCCGCTGGTCGTCGGCAGCGTGCTGCGCACCGCGACCCGGCCGTCGATGACCTACGACAACCTGGGAGCCACCGATTCCCCGATGGGGCCGATGCCGACGCGGCTGCTGACGCAGCTGTTCCGCGGGCCGGACCTCGGGTTCATCGGCGTCGTCGTGCTGGCCGCGGTGCCACCCGGCCCGGTCCCGCTCGTCGTACTGCTGGTGCTGCTGGCGTGGTGCCTGCTGCGTTAGCACCGAACAGCGCCAGCGTTTCGACGACCTGCGAGTGCAGCGGGCTGGGCAGCTCATCCGGCGCGAACCAGCCGAGCCCGTCGAACTTGTGCGGCTCGCCGATCGCGACCGCGGCCGGATCGACCTTGACCGCGAAGACGAGCGCGACCCAGTGCGACACCGGGTCGCCGCGCAGGACGTTGCGAACCCCGACCATCTCCATGTCGAGCGCGTCGGCCAGGTACTCCTCGCGGACCTCACGCGCGACGGCCGACTCGAACGATTCGCCGTGCTCCAGTGCCCCGGCGCCGGTGTCCCAGCTGCCCGGCTCGTCCCGCGCCCCCGGGCCGCGCCGCGCGAGCAGCACCCGGCCCTGGTCGTCATGGCAGATGAACACACACGAAACGACCGGCACACGCAGTGCCAGGTCACGGCCGTTCTGGGTCACGCTGTCGAACTCCTCAGAAATGGTCGAGCAGGTCAGGAAACTTGCCGAGCCGCAGCACTCGCTCGTCGGCCGGGTCGAGCTCGTCGTGTTCGAGTACCCAGGTGTGCGCGTTCGGGATGAAGACGGCGTTGAGCCCGGCCCGGCGCGCCGGAAGGATGTCGGACTTCGGCGAGTTGCCGATCATCCACGTCCGCTCCGGCGTCCAGGAGTACTCGTCGGCGAGCTGCCGATAAGTCTCGACGCCCTTCTCCGTGACGATGTGGACCCCCGAGAAATGCCGCGCGAGCTCGGACGCGTCGAGCTTGCCCTGTTGCTCGTCGACGTTGCCCTTGGTGAGCAAGAGCAGGTCGTGCCGGGCGCCGAGCTCCTCCAGCGTCTCCGTCACGCCGGGCACCAGGTCTACGCGGTGATCGATGAGGTCTGCCGCCAGCGTGTCGATCTCCCGGCGCTCCGCCGCGGACACGGGGCGCTCCCGCAGCCGCTCGAAGCACTGGCCGAGGCTGTGGAGGAACATCGCGCTGCCGTAGCCGAGGGTGACGGCGTTCGCGCGCTCGATGTCGTCGAGGATCGCGCGGATCTCGGTCTTGTCCAGCGTCGGATGCGCGACCCAGTGCAGGAAGTCGTCGATCACCCGCTCGAAGCGGACGTTGTTCTCCCAGAGCGTGTCGTCGGCGTCGAAGATCAGTATCTGACCTGTGAGCTTCACTCGGTGAAGAGTACTTGGCGGGCCGGGTCCGCTTCGATTCTTTATCGGACTCCCATAGACACTAGGCTCACCGTGATCGAAAGGAGCTCGTGTGGGCGGCGGACATGCACCGGGTACGGGACGCAGGGCGACCAGCGAGTTCCCGGCAGGCTGGACCGACGAACAGATCATCGCGGTGGTCAAGGACGTCGCCAACGACCCGGGCGAGCCGCGGCGGCGGCAGTACAACGGGCGCTGGCGCGCGGCGGGCGAACGCTACGGCGTGAAGGTCGTCGTCCTCGTCGAGGAGAACGGCCAGGTCCACACCGCGTACCCGCTCGAAGGTCCCGGCGTCGTCCGCAACCCCGACACCGCGAAGGACCCGGCCAACCCCACGGTCGCCGACGTCGCCGAGGGCCGGATCAGCTACTTCGCCGAGGTCTTGCTCAACCAGCTCAAGGGCAGGCTTGCGCAAACCGACTTCGCGCACTACCGCGGCCTGCTCTGGTCGGGCGAATGGGAAGAGCTCGTCGACGTCCTCGTCGCGCACATCGGCGCCGAGAACGTCCGGCTGACCGTCGATGAATACGCCGACCTCGAGCGCCTGCTAAATACGTACGACCTGCCGGTCATCGGCTACGACTTCCTCAACGACCGTGACCACGTCCTGGAGCGGATGCGGCCCTAGCTGGCTCGCGCCAACGGTCCACTCTCCACAGCGCTGCGCAGGGCTTCCAACGGCAGGCTCACCGCGTCCGCGATGGCCGCGACGGTGAAGAACGCCGGCGTCGGGATGCGTCCCGTCTCGATCTTGCGGAGCGTTTCCACCGAAATCCCGGCCTCGGCCGCGACCTCCACCATGCTGCGCCCGGCACGTGCCGCCCGGAGCGCCGCACCCAGCCGCTCGCCGCGTTCACGCTCTTCCGGGGTCAACGGCACTCTCACCATGCCCCAATTCTAATACCACTCGTGTGGGTTCATACCACCTGGAGCAGGGCCCCACGAGCCTCACCCGCCACATTCACCCGTCCACACAAGTTGTCCACAGGCTGTGGGTAAGGTTGTGCACAGCTTTTTGAAGGACCAAGAAAAAGGCCCCGCCGAGCCGGAGCTCGACGGGGCCACAATCCCTTGGGGTATCAGGCGCCCGGAGGCACCGGAAGCGGGATTCCGGGCACGCTCTGGTCGTTCGGCACCTTGCCGTCGACGAGGAAGTCCTCCACGACCTTGTCCACAGCCGCGTTGCCACCGGCGTACATGCCGTGGTCACCCTCTCCGGTGACAGTCAGCATCCGCGAGTTCGCGAACGCCTTGTGCGCGCGGGTGGCGCCTTCGATCGGGGTCGCCGGGTCGTGCACCGACTGGACGATCAGCACCGGCGGGACGCCGCGGCCGTCGAGCACCGGCAGCGGGGCCGGCGGGGTCTTCCAGAAGATGCACGGCTGGATCAGCCAGCCCGCGCCGAGCAGCGGGAGGTCCTGGTTGATCAGCTTCTGCGACTGCTTGATGGCGGTGTTGCGGTTACCGGTCCACGGGCCCTCGTTGCAGGGGATGGACCAGAAACTGGCGTCGTAGGAGTCGCCGTCGGTCGGGACCATCAGTGGCTGCGGGCCGAGGGCGTCGGACAGCGTGTTGACCGTCTTGACCTGCTTGGTCGCGGCGACCTTCTGCTCCTGCGAGCTGCTCGCCTCGGTCAGCGTCTTGACGCTGACCAGGTAGTCGGCCAGGCCCGGGAACGCGGACTTGCTGTAGATCTGACCCGCGATGGTCGAGTCGAGCCCGTTCGCCGACAGCGGCGCGCCGTCGATCTCGACCGGGTTCTGGGTCAGCGCGTAGCGGACCTTCTCGTAGGTCTGGCGAGCCGCTTCACCGGTGGTGCCGAAGCCGAACACGTTGTTGTACTTCGCCATCCACGGCAGGAAGTCCTGCCGCCAGCGGCGCTCGAAGCCGAGCGGTTGCCAGTCGAAGGAGTTCTGCCAGGTCGTGGTGAACTCGGTCGCCGAGTCAAGGATGAACCGGCCGGTCCGGGTGGGGAACTGCTGCGCGTAGTGCGCTCCCATCCAGGTGCCCGCCGAGTAGCCGACCCAGTTGATCTTGTCGCGGCCGAGCAGCACCCGCAGCAGGTCGATGTCGTGCACGGTCTGATCGGTGTTGATCAGCGGACCGAGCTCGCCGGACTTCACCTGGCAGGAGTTCGCCGCGTACTTGGTGGCGTCCAGGATCAGGTTCAGGTTGTCCCGGTCACGATCACGCGGGTCCAGCGAGGATCCGGTGCCGATCGCGCCGCCGCAGGTGATGTTGGTCGACTTGCCGGTGCCGCGCGGGTCGAAGCCGACGATCTCCTGCGTGGCCCGCAGCTTGGTCTGCTTGCGCAGCCGCGCCGGGAAGTTACGGCCGGGAGCGCCGGGACCACCGGGGTTGACGACCACGCTGGCCGTCGCCGGGCCGCCGGTCGCCTTGAGCCTGCTGACCGCGATCGTCAGGTCGATCTTCTCGCCGGCCCGGTTCCAGTTGCGCGGCGTCAGGTAGGTGGCGCACTCGATGTCCTCGGCCCCCGCCGGAGGAGCTGTCGGCAGTTCGCTGGTCGTGCAGGTGTGCCAACCGAGCGTTTGGCTGGTGTAGCGCGCCGGAATGTTCGTGGAGTTCAGTGGCGCCTTCGCCGCTTCACCTGCGAACGCAGGCGTGAACCCGGCCAGCATGGTGCCGGCGATCGCCGGAATCACCACCGCATAGCGGAGTTTTCTCATCCTTGCCCCTTTAATCGCCCTTGCGGAGACGTGCCCCGCGATGGGCTATTGATATCCGGCTGAGGAGTCTCGGGCAACCGCCCTTCGTCGGAAGGCGTGGCGTAAGTCAACGGTGTCCATCAAATCGATATGGGACAAGCGTGACGTCAACGGTCGGACGTCCTAAGGTCAACGCGGCATGATCGCCGCAGTGTCGCGAAGATTGGGTGGGTCTGATGTCATCTGGCAAGTCCAGCGGGAAGGTGACCGGGCTGCAGTTCAGCCCCTGGAACCTGCTGCTGTTGATCCCGTTGTGGATTTTGATCACCCCGCTGTACAACCAGGAAGGGCCTGCCCTGTTCGGCATGCCGTTCTTCTACTGGTGCCAGTTCGCCGGGATCGCCGTCGGCGTGGTCTGCACGTCGCTCGTCTATTACATGACCAAGGACAAGCCCACCGTGCCCGCTGAAACGCCCCCGCAGGATCTCGACCCGTTCGATGACGGGAGCGCGAAGTGAACGACATTCATTGGGTAGAGCTGATCGTCTTCGCGGTCCTCTTCGGCCTGGTCACGGTCCTGGGGTTCATGGCGGCCAAGTGGAAGGCCGGTGACACGCTCGACCATCTCGACGAGTGGGGTCTCGGCGGCCGGAAGTTCGGCTCCTGGATCACCTGGTTCCTGATCGGTGGTGACCTCTACACGGCGTACACCTTCGTCGCCGTCCCCGCGCTTCTGTTCAGCGCCGGTGCGACCGGGTTCTTCGCCCTTCCGTACACGATCATCGCTTACCCGATCGTCTTCCTGCCGCTGCTCCGCCTGTGGTCGGTCTCGCGCTCGCACGGCTACGTCACGCCCGCCGACTTCGTGCGCGGCCGCTACGGCTCGCCGATCCTGGCGTTCCTGGTGGCGATCACCGGCATCGTCGCGACCATGCCGTACATCGCGCTGCAGCTCGTCGGGCTCGAATCGGTGCTGCGGACGCTCGGCTTCAACGGCTCGGGCATCCTTGGTCACCTGCCGCTGCTGATCGCCTTCATCATCCTGGCGGTCTACACGTACAAGTCCGGCCTGCGGGCCCCGGCGCTGATCGCGTTCGTCAAGGACATCCTGATCTACATCGTCATCATCGTCGCGGTGATCTACCTGCCGAGCCTCTTCGGTGGCGGCTGGAGCGAGATCTTCTCGCTGGCGGACAAGAAGTTCGACGCGACGCCGGCCACCTCGGACGGCATCCTGCTGAACGCGAACAACCAGCTGCAGTACGCCACGCTGGCGTTCGGCTCCGCGCTCGCGCTGTTCCTCTACCCGCACTCGGTGACCGGCGTGCTGGCTTCGCGCGGCCGTAAGGTGATCAAGCGCAACATGTCGGCGCTGCCGGCGTACTCGCTGCTGCTGGGGCTGCTCGCGCTGCTCGGCTACATCGCGATCGCCGCGGGCACCAAGGCCATCACCAACAACGCGACCGGCCGCCCGGACACGAACACGATCATCCCGCAGCTGTTCCAGGACAAGTTCTCCCCGGTGTTCACCGGTATCGCGTTCGCCGCGATCGGGATCGGCGCGCTCGTGCCGGCCGCGATCATGTCGATCGCCGCGGCGAACCTGTGGACCCGGAACATCTACAAGGAGTACATCAAGAAGGACGCCACTCCGGCCCAAGAGGCGAAGCAGGCCAAGCTTTCTTCGCTGGTCGTGAAGTTCGGCGCGGTCGCGTTCATCCTGTTCATCGACCCGCAGTTCTCCATCGACCTGCAGCTCATCGGTGGCGTCATGATCCTGCAGACGCTGCCCGCGGTGGCCATCGCGCTCTACACACGCTGGCTGCACATCTGGGGTCTCGTCGCCGGTTGGGTCGTCGGTATGGGCTGGGGCATGTTCCTGCTCTACAACATCCCGAACCCGGCCAACGGCAAGGCGCACTTCGGTGGTTCCGCGCTCGTGCTGGACAAGCTGAGCCTGTTCGGCTGGCACCCGTTCGCCGGTTCGACGGTGCTGATCTACGTCGGCATCCTGTCGCTGGTGGCGAACCTGGTGGTGGCCGTGATCGTCACCTTCGTCGCCCGCCGGATGAAGGTCAGCAACGGCCTCGACGAAACGAACGGCACGGATTACCACGTCGACGAGGACGACAAGGACCTCCGCGAAATCGGCGTCCACTAGGTCGTGTCTGGTGAATCTGTTCGATGGGCTTCGTGATCCAGGTGGTTCCTGGCGGTGCGGGGGATTTGCCCTCGTACCGGTGTTGTACTCGGGTGAATCCCCCGTGCCGTCAGGGGCCGCCTGGGCGCGGAGACCGCGAACTTGATTTGCCAGACACGACCTAGGTCCCGAGTCAGTACGGTCAGCTATAGAGAAAGCGCCCCCGGAAGCCACTTTCCGGGGGCGCTTTCTCATCGCGGGTCAAAGGATCTGCGCGCCGACACAGACCCCGACCAAGAACCCGGCGACCAGGCAAAAGGTCGAAAGCCTCAGCAGGACAGCCGGTGAAATAAACGTCTTCATCGTCTTCCCCCTCTCCTCCAAGACAAGGGTCACACGTCAAGGCCGAACGCCGTATGTCAGTTGACGCATTAGCGTGGCCTTCATGGAAACCGACGTGAGCAGGTTCGGCGTGGTCGAGCCGGAGGATTTGCCGACGGACCTTCGTGAGCGGATCGGGGCGATCGCGGAGAAGTCCGGCTTCGTGCCGAACATCTTCCGCGCGCTCGGGCACCGCCCGGCCGAGCTGCGGGCGTTCCTCGACTATCACGACGCGCTGATGGACCGCTCCGACGGCTTGTCCAAGGCCGAGCGCGAACTGGTCGTCGTCGCGACCTCCGGCGCCAACCACTGCACGTACTGCGTGGTCGCGCACGGCGCCATCCTGCGGGTGCGGGCGAAGGACCCGGAGCTCGCGGACCGCGTGTCGAGCAACCCGTGGCAGGTCGAGCTCGACGAGCGTGGCCGCGCGATCGTCGACCTCGCGCTCGCATTGGCCCAGGATTCGGCGACCTTCGGCGACTTCGACCTGGAGTCGGCGCGGGAGGCCGGGCTGACCGAGGACGAGATCTGGGACGTCGGCGCCATCACCGCGTTGTTCGCGATGTCGAACCGGCTCGCGCACCTGACGGCGTTGCGGCCGAACACGGAGTTCTTCCTGATGGGCCGCAGCCCTCGGTAGATCCCGGCAAATGCAGCCGGGATGAGTGGCCGGCGATGCCATGAACGACGCGTTCGTGTCACTCAACGCCCACAACGCGTCGTTCAGGACATCCCGCGGGCACGCCACCCGCGTCCCCAACCTCACAGGGCAATACACCTAGAGCTCCAGCCGCCAGGTCTGGCTGACGAGGTCGGCCCCGAATGCCTTCACCGGCTCTTCCTCGGCCAGCCGGAACCCGGCGCGCTCGTAGATGCCGCGGGCGGCGGCGAGCAGGCTGACCGTCCACAGCTCCATCGACGGGTAGCCGCTCGCCCGCGCGAACTCGACGCATTCGGCGACCAGGCGCTGTCCGACGCCCAGCCCCCGCGCGCTCGGTTCGAGTAGCAGCAGGCGGAGCTTGGCGGTCTTCTCGTCCGGCCCCGGCATGCAGAACACACTGCCGACGGGCTCGCCGTCGACCTCGGCGATCCACCCCGCCTGACGTGAGTTGCCCAGCCCGCTTAAGAACTCAGAGGCGACTTTGGCGACCAGCGCCTCGAAGCTTTCGTCCCAGCCGTACTCCCGCGCGTAGAGCACGCCGTGCCGGTGGACGACCCAGCCGAGATCGCCGGGCCGCGGCGGGCGCAACACCAGAGTCGGGTTCTCGCGTCGGGGTTCGACCAGGCCGGAGATGGTGTTCATCGCGTCGAGAAGTCGCCGCTGCTCATCTTCGTCAAATTGATCAAGTAGCGCGTGGATCTTGTCGCTGCTGCGTTTGTTGAGTACGCCGAAGGCGGTGCGGCCGGCATCGGTGAGGGTGATTACCTGACTGCGGGCGTCGGTTTCGCTGCGCTCGCGGACGAGGAGTCCGCGGCTTTCGAGCTTGCCGAGCAGCCTGCTCGCGTACCCGGCGTCGAGCTCCAGGCGCTTGCGGAGATCGGGCACGCTGGTGCTCGCACGCTGCGCGGCTTCGAAGAGGACACGGGCCTCACTCAGGGAAAACTCGGCGTCGGCGGGGCCTTCGTCCAGTACGCCGATGACTCCGGTGTACAGCCGGTTGAAGGCGCGGACGGCCGCGACCCGGTCGGACGGCTTGGAGTCGTTCATTGACCACCTCAACGTAATCGTTGCCTGGGTCAAGTATTACGTGCCGTCGTCATTTGGGCAAAAAGAAACCCCGTGATGCTGCCAGGTCGGGGGTCCGCCAGCATCACGGGGTCATACGGGGTATCGACGCCGACTACAGCGGCGTTACACCCCATGAATTATGTGTCGCAGGTCACCCTTTCGGGTGTATCCCTGGCACTTAGCGGGTGAAGGCCTGACGGGCCTGGGCGATCGCGATGAGTTCCTGACGAACGGTCGCGGTGGCCGCGGTGTCGATCGCCCGGTTCAGGGCCCGGCGAGTGCGAGCCTCAGCGCGGTGGGCACGGAGCTTGGCGGCGAGATTGTTCATCGGTTTCTGCATCCCCTTGGGTTCTTCGGTGGCTTGATGACTCAAGTATGCACCTTTTTTCACAAGGATGCCAACGATTGTCCGGTGATCTGAGGCACTTGCCTACGAATCATCGGCCAAATTCCGTTAATGCCGATGAAATCTCGTGGCGCCGATCACCTTCGAGTAACCCTCTCTAGCTCTATACGCGCATCTAGCGTTTTCGCTAGACAAAAGGAGACATGCCGATAGGCCGGACGGGTGACGAACGGCGGCTAGTCCTCGATACGGGACAGCAGGTAGTGCCCGAAGTGCGGCACGGTGAAGGCGATGTGGCCGCGCTCGGCGGAGTACACCAGGCCCTTCTTCATCAGACTGTCCCGCGCGGGCGAGAGCGAAGATGGCTTGCGGCCCAGGTAGACGGCGACATCCGCGGTGCTGGCGGCTTCGTCGCGGCCTTGGGTCAGCTCGGCCATGCCGATCAGGTACTCGCGCTCGGCCGGCGTCGCGCGTTCGTAGCGTGAACCGAAGAAGCCGACGGCGAGCTCCGACTCCGCTTCCGGCGCGGCGACCTGGACGTCCTTGACCGTGATCGGGTCTGCGGGCGCGGCGTCCCAGGCGGCCTTGCTGTACGCCTGGATGAAGTACGGATAGCCGCCCGAGGCGTCGTAGAGCGCGTCGAGCGCCTCCGGCTCGATCCCGGCGTCTTCGCGCTTGATCGGTGCCATCACGGCGATATCGGCGTCCTCCCGTTCGAGACGGTCGATGCGCGCGTACCGGAAGAGGCGCTCGGAGTAGGACTTCGACGCCGACAGCACCGCCGGCACATGCGGCAGCCCGGCGCCGACGACGACCAGCGGGGCGCCGGATTGCGAAAGTTCGTGGCAGGCCGCGCACAGCGCCGAGACGTCCTCCGGGAGGAGGTCCTGGATCTCGTCGATCAGCAGCGCGACCCCGGTGCCGACGTCGGCGGCCAGTTCGGCGACCTCGGTGAACAGCTCGACGAGGTCGATCTCGATGTCACCGGAATCCGCGCGGCCCTGCGCGGCCGGCACGTCGATGCCCGGCTGCCAGCGGTCCCGCAGCTTCGCGTCAGGCTTGTTGGCCTTGAGTGCGAACGCCTTGAGCACGCCGAGCACCTCGTCGACCCGGTCCGGCGCGCGATGCCGCACGGCCAGGTCCCGGATCGCGCGGTGCAACGCCGCCGACAACGGGCGGCGCAGTTCGACGTCCGGGCGGGCTTCGATCTTCCCGGCGCCCCAGCCGTGCTTGATGGCCATCGAGCGCAGCTCGCCGAGGAGAACGGTCTTCCCGACGCCGCGAAGGCCCGTCAACATCAGGCTGCGTTCGGGGCGGCCCCTGGACACGCGCTCGAGCACGATTTCGAACGCCTTGAGTTCGCGCTCGCGACCGGCCAGCTCGGGTGGCCGTTGACCGGCGCCCGGGGCGAAGGGGTTGCGGATGGGATCCACGGCTAACAAGCTATCGGGGTTTCTAGCGTCAGTCCGATATTCGGCGATAAACGCCTAGGCGTGTCGGGAGGGTCTGCAGCCCCTCCCGTGTCACCTAGTCACTCAGGTTCCGCTCGCCGTAGACCTTCATCGCGTCACGGATGTACTCCGCGGTCCCCGTGCCGTGGACGTCGTAGTTCGCCGTGAACCGCGGGTCGTCGACGTACATCTGGCCCAGCCCGATGAAGTGGCTCTTCCCCGGGCTCGACGTCAGCGACAGCCATTCGAACTGTCGCTGAGTGATGGCCTGCGCCTCGGGCCCGTCGGCGGGCTTGCCGTCGATGTTGGCCTGGGCGTAGTCCTTCGCGATGTCGACCTGACGCTGTTGGAACTCCTTCTTCTGGGCGTCGGTCAGCGAGCGCCACCACTGGTCGCTCTTGACGTACGCGTCCCGTCCCCAGCGCTCGGTGACCTCCTGCTCGTACTGCGTGTGGTCGAACCCGTCGAATACCTCGTCTGCCATGAGTTGTTCACCTCCTTCCGTTTTCCGCAGGGTCGTCTTGACCGACTCGATCTGCCGCCCGATCCGCTGACGTTCTTGTTCCAGCAGCTTCAGGTGGGTGCGCAATGCCGCAGCGCTGTCCTGCTGGCCGTCGAGTACTTCGGCGATGGCCGGGAGGCCGAGGCCGAGTTCCCGCAGGAGCAGGATGCGCTGCAACCGCACGAGGGCTTTCTCGTCGTAGTAGCGATAGCCGTTGCCACCGACGCGGCTGGGTTCGAGCAGCCCGATCTGGCCGTAGTGGCGCAGCGTGCGGCTCGTGGTCCCGGCCGACCGTGCGATGTCCTGGATCGACCACTCCATCGCTGTCGCCCTCCTGTCGTTCGGTCTGTCCAATTCGTCTATTTGTTTGTTTTTTTGGACAACACAGACGGTAGGTCTTGACGTAGCGTCAAGGTCAAGCCGACTTCTTCCGCAGTTCATCCGATCGTGCGACGGTGCGAGGTATGAAACCTCTGGCGACGGTTCTCGTTGCGACAACGGCCCTGCTCAGTGCGACAGTCGGGGTGGCCGACGCGCATCCGCGCCGGGATTTCGACATCCAGGCGCATCGCGGCGGGATCGGGCTCACCGTCGAGAGCACGCTCGCGTCCTTCGGCAAGGCGATGGAGCTCGGGGTCACGACGCTGGAGCTGGACATCCAGATCACCAAGGACGGTCGCGAGGTGATCACCCACGACCGCAAGACGACCGCGGCGAAATGTCTCGACACCGCACCGGCAACGCCTGGCGACCCGGCGTTTCCGTACGTCGGCAGGTACGTCAAGGACCTGACGTTCGCGCAGGTGCGGACGCTGGACTGCGGTTCGCTGCGCCAGCCGGACTTCCCGAACCAGACGCTCTCGCCCGGCGCCAAGATGCCGACGCTCGCCGAGGTGTTCCAGCTGGCTCGCGAGCACCGCGCCTGGGGCATCCGGTTCAACATCGAGACCAAGGTCGAGGCCGCCGCGCCGCAGGAAACCGCGCCGCGTGAGCAGTTCGTCCGCCGGGCCGCGCAGCAGATCACCTGGTCCGGCTTCGCGCCGAACGTGACGATCCAGAGCTTCGACTGGGGCTCACTGCTGCTCATGCGCAAGGTCGCGCCCTGGCTGCCGACCGTCGCGTTGACGCAGCCGGAGTTCCTCCAGGTCGGGCAGCCCGGCAAGTCGCCATGGCTCGGCGGGCTGGAAATCGACGACTTCGGCGGCAGCCCGATCCGTGCGATCAAGTCGTTCGGCGCGAGCGCGCTCTCACCCGTCCACGGCAATCCGCAGGGCGGCCACGTCGACGATCCCGGATACCAGCCGTTCACGACCAAAGCGCTGGTCACCGAAGCGCACCGGGCCGGGATCAAGGTGATCCCGTGGACGATCGACGACGTCGCGACCACGAACAAACTGATCGACGACGGTGTCGACGGGATCATCACGGATTACCCGGACCAGCTGCGGAAGATCGCCGCCGACCACGGTTTCAAGCTGCCGAAGGCTTATCGCGGCCACTAGGGCTATCTAGGGCTATCTAGGGCGGTGTTTTCTAAAGAATAGGCAATACTCTCTTATACTTTGCTAGCGCGGTTCGCCGGAGGCGGCACTGGGCATCCTGGGCGTAACTTCGTAACCACGTTCCGGCTAGCCAGGAAGGCAACGACCGTGATTCTCCGTCGAGTGGCCCGTCCACTGCTTGCTTCGATATTCATCTACGGCGGCATCGGCGCACTGCGTG
>Ga0193717_1001278_pt1 | contig 15564 bp, 14 predicted proteins | sample U2c2metaG_FD_145900 | JGI IMG/M metagenome (GOLD analysis project Ga0193717, IMG submission 145900) | Soil microbial communities from a riparian zone of the East river system, Colorado, United States - U2c2 | ecosystem: Environmental > Terrestrial > Soil > Riparian zone | place: USA: East River... | reverse complement strand
CAAGCGATCGGCGCAGTATTTCGTCAATTCGCGCTGGCTCGGCGGCACGCTGACCAACTGGAAGACGATTTCCGGTTCGATCAAGCGCCTGCGGCACCTCGATGAGGTGCTCAATTCCGGCGACGCCAATGCCTACACCAAGAAGGAGCGGCTGACGCTGCAGCGCGAGCGCGACAAGCTCGACCGCTCGCTGGGCGGCATCAAGGACATGGGCGGGCTGCCCGACATGATCTTCGTGATCGACACCAACAAGGAAGACATCGCGATCCAGGAAGCCCAGCGGCTCAACATTCCCGTCGCCGCGATCGTCGATACCAATTCGGACCCCAAGGGCATCACCTATGTGGTGCCGGGCAACGACGACGCCGGCCGCGCCATCACGCTGTACTGCGACCTCGTCGCGCGCGCCGTGATCGATGGCATTTCGCGTGCGCAGGGCGAATCCGGCATCGATGTCGGCGCCTCGGCGCATCCGGTCCGCGAAGCAATTCCGGAAGCTCCGCAACCCGTCGGCTTCCAGGGTCTTGCCGGCCCGCGCGGGGCGGCCGACGACCTCAAAAAGCTCACCGGCGTGTCCGGCGCGATCGAGAAGAAGTTCAACGATCTCGGCATCTTCCATTACTGGCAGCTGGCCGAACTCGATCACGACACCGCGCACAAGATCGGTGAAGAGGTTGGACTTCCGAGCCGTGCCGATGGCTGGGTTGCCCAGGCCAAGGCGATGACCGCCGAAGCCGAGTAACGACGAGCAGGTTGACCGGATTGCTCCGGTCACCACTTCTCCATTGACCTAATTCCTGATGGTGGAAGGCGGCGGGCGCAAAGCCGCGCCGCGACCGCCCTGACAGGCAAAAAGGATATTCAACGATGACGACGATCACAGCCGCGATGGTCAAGGAACTGCGCGAGTCGACCGGCGCGGGCATGATGGATTGCAAGGCCGCGCTCACCGAAAGCAGCGGCGACATGCAGACCGCACAGGATTGGCTGCGCAAGAAGGGCCTGTCGAAGGCCGCCAAGAAGGCCGGCCGCATCGCTGCGGAAGGTCTGATCGGCGCCGTCACGTCGGGCACCAAGGGCGTGGTCGTCGAAGTCAATTCCGAGACCGATTTCGTCGCGCGCAACGAGCAGTTCCAGGGCCTCGTCAAGATGGTCGCCCAGGTCGCGCTCAAGGTCGGCGCCGATGTCGAGCAGATCAAGGCCGCCAAGGTCGGCGACGTGACCGTGGAGACCGCGATCTCCGACGCGATCGCCACTATCGGCGAAAACATGACGCTGCGCCGCGCCGCTGCGCTCGAAGTCAGCAAGGGCGTGGTGTCGAGCTACGTCCATGGCGCGGTGATCGAAGGCGCCGGCAAGATGGGCGTGCTGGTCGCACTCGAATCCACCGGCAAGACCGACGAGTTGGCGCATCTCGGCCGCCAGCTTGCGATGCATGTCGCCGCGGCCAATCCGCAGGCGCTGGATCCGGCTGGCCTCGATCCCGATGTCGTGCGCCGTGAAAAGGACGTGCTGGCCGACAAATATCGCCAGCAGGGTAAGCCCGAGAACGTGATCGAAAAGATCGTCGATTCCGGCCTGAAGACTTACTACAAGGAAGTTTGCCTTCTGGAACAGGCGTTTATCCATGACGAAAAGGGTAAATCGGTCGCCCAGGCGCTGAAGGAAGCTGAGGGCAAGATCGGAGCACCGGTAAAGATCACCGGATTTGTGCGCTATGCTCTCGGCGAGGGAATCGAAAAGCAGGAATCCGATTTCGCGGCCGAGGTCGCGGCGGTCAGCGGCAAGAAGTAACCGCCGGCGGCCTCGAAAGACCGTCTCGTCAATCGGGGTTCCCACGCGCAGGAGAGCGACGCATCATGGCTGAGCCGGTCTATCGTCGCGTGGTGATCAAGCTCTCGGGGGAATACCTCGCCGGTGCGCAATCCTTCGGCATCGACCAGCCCACCATCGACCGTATCGCCGGCGATCTGATCGCTGCGCGCCAGCTCGGCGGCGAGATTGCCGTCGTGGTTGGCGGTGGCAACATCGTCCGTGGCGTCGAGGTCTCGTCGCGGGGCGTTTCGCGCCCGACCGGCGACACCATGGGCATGCTCGCCACGGTCATGAATTGCCTCGCGCTGGAAGCCGCCATCGAGCGCAAGGGAATGCCCGCCCGGACGTTGTCGGCGTTCGTGATGCCGGAAATCTGCGAACTGTTCACCCGCAGCGCCACCCACAAATACCTCGCCGAGGGCCGAATCGTGCTGCTCGGCGGTGGAACCGGTAATCCGTTCTTTACCACCGACACTACGGCGGTATTGCGTGCCGCCGAAATCGGCGCCCAGGCCGTGCTGAAGGCGACCAATGTCGATGGCGTCTATAGCGCCGATCCCAAAAAAGACCCCTCCGCCAAGCGATTTGATCGCCTGACCCATTCGCAGGCGATCGAAGGCGGCTACAAGGTCATGGATGCGACCGCATTCGCGCTTGCCCGCGAGACGTCGCTGCCTATCATCGTGTTCTCCATTGCTGAACCGGGTTCGATCAGTGCGATCCTGCGCGGCACCGGCCACGGTACCATCGTCGCCGGCTGACAGGCTGGCTCAAGCATCGGACCGCCGGCAAAGGGCGGCGCGGTTGGTCTTTTAGGAGGGGAGAGGGTTATGCCCACACCTGGTTTCGACATCAACGAATTGAAGCGCCGCATGCAGGGCGCGACTCAATCTCTCAAGCATGAGCTCGGCGGTTTGCGGACCGGCCGGGCGGCGGCTTCAATGCTGGAGCCGGTGCAGGTTGAGGCCTATGGTAGCCACATGCCGCTCAACCAGGTCGCCACCATCAGCGTGCCGGAACCGCGCCTGCTCTCCGTGCAGGTCTGGGACAAGTCGATGGTCAAGGCGGTGGAAAAGGCGATCGTCGATTCCAATCTCGGTTTGAGCCCGGCCACCGAAGGCCAGGTGCTTCGGCTCCGGATTCCCGAACTCAATGAAGAGCGCCGCAAGGAATTGGTGAAAGTGGCGCATAAATACGCCGAGGCGGCCAAGGTCGCGGTGCGGCATGTTCGCCGCGATGGCCTCGATACCATCAAGAAGCTGGAGAAGAATCACGAGATCTCCGAGGATGATCAGGAGCGCCTGGCTGCCGATGTGCAAAAGGCGACCGACGGGACCATTTCGGAGATCGATCAGTTGCTCGCGGCCAAGGAAAAGGAAATCCTCACCGTTTAACGCCTCGCGATCGGGGCTTAAGATCGAGAAGGCCTGGGATTGAACGATGTCTAACGCCGCGGCTCCCGCCACTGAAGGACCGGATCGATCGGACGGTCCGTCGCATGTGGCCATCATCATGGACGGGAATGGTCGCTGGGCGGCCGCCCGGGGGTTGCCGCGTGCGGAGGGGCATCGCCGCGGCGTCGAGGCGTTGCGCCGCGTGGTTCGCGCGTCGTCAGAACTCGGCATTCTCCATCTGACGATTTTCTCCTTTAGTTCCGAGAACTGGTCGCGTCCGGCAACCGAGATCGGCGACCTGTTCGGTCTGCTCCGGCGCTTCATTCGCAACGATCTCGCGACGCTGCACCGCGACGGGGTGCGGGTTCGGGTGATCGGCGCGCGCGAGGGGCTGGAGCCCGATATCTGCGCGCTTCTCAACGAAGCCGAAGAACTGACCAAGGCCAATACCAAGCTCACGCTGGTCGTCGCCTTCAACTACGGCTCGCGCCAGGAAATCGCCAATGCCGCGCAGCGACTGGCGCGAGAGGTCGCGGAGGGCAAGCGCGATCCGTCGTCGATCGACGCCGATGCGCTCGGCCAATACCTCGATGCGCCCGATATTCCCGATCCCGACCTGATCATTCGCACTAGCGGCGAGCAGCGCCTGTCGAATTTCCTGATGTGGCAGGCGGCCTATAGCGAACTGGTGTTCGTGCCGATTCACTGGCCGGATTTCGACAAGGCCGCGCTGGAAGGGGCGATCGCCGAATACGCCAGGCGGGAACGCCGCTTCGGCGGTCTGGCTGCGAAAACCGGATCGTGACCGAGGGCGAAGCCGCGCCCGCGGCGGTTGCGGCACCAGGCGCGCGAAATCTTCTGCTCCGTGGCGCCGTCGCGTTGGTGCTGGCACCCGCCGCCATTGCGATAGCCTATGCCGGCGGATGGCTGTGGATCACGCTGGTGACGGTGGCGTCGATCGGCCTCTTTGTCGAATGGCTGACCATCGTGGGCGAGGCGAAGCGCACCCCGGTCATCACCTCGGGTGTTATCGGGCTTGCGCTGGCGGGACTGTTGCTCGCGCTCGGGTTCGTCGAAGTCGCGCTCATCGTGCTGATGCTTGGCCTCGTGGCCGTCGCCTGGCTGACGCCGGAGCGGCGGGTCTGGGCGGTGACAGGATTTGGCTATGCTGCGGCCGCGGAACTGGCGTCGGTGCTGCTGCGGCTCGATCCGGTGCAGGGCTGGACGGCGCTGATGCTGGTGCTTCTGGTGGTCTGGGTCACCGATATCGGCGGTTATTTCGTCGGGCGCGGCATCGGCGGACCGAAACTCTGGCCGCGGGTCAGCCCCAACAAGACCTGGGCCGGCGCGATCGGCGGCTTTGCCGCGAGTCTGGCCGTGGCCTGGGGGTTTTCGGCATTTGGCCTCGGCAAAACCAGCGCGTTGCTGCTGCTGGGGTCGGCTCTCTCGATCGCCTCCCAGCTCGGCGACCTCTTCGAGTCGGCGGTGAAACGGCGGTTCGGGGTCAAGGATTCCAGCCATATCATCCCGGGCCATGGCGGGTTATTGGATCGGCTCGACGGATTCGTTGCCGCCGTGGTGCTGGCGGCGGTTTTCGGGCTTTTGCGCGGCGGCGTGGATGGCGTCGGCCGCGGTCTTATGGTTTGGTGAAAATATGAGCGCAGTTCCGTTGCGTAACAACAAAGCCGTGGTATCGGCCGTGCGAGCCGTGACCGTCCTCGGGGCCACCGGCTCGATAGGCGACAGCACGATGGACCTGCTGCGGGGGGCGCCCGGGCGCTATCAAGTCGAGGCGCTGACCGCCAACGCCAATGTCGCCGCATTGGCCAAGCTGGCGAAGGAATTCGACGCCCGTTTTGCGGCAATTGGGGACCCCAATCTGCTGGAAGATCTGCAGGACGCGCTGGCCGGGACCGGAACCGAGTGCGGGGCCGGCGAGAGCGCGATCATCGAAGCGGCCGCCCGGCCGGCGGATTGGGTCATGGCCGCCGTCAGCGGCGCCGCCGGGCTGAAACCGGCATTGGCCGCGGTCGATCGCGGCGCCACCGTCGCACTGGCGAACAAGGAATGCCTCGTTTGCGCCGGTGATTTTTTCATGCAGCGCGCGGCCAAGGCCGGCGCCTGCATCTTGCCCGCCGATTCCGAACATAACGCGCTGTTTCAGGCGCTCGGCTCCGGCAATCGCGAGGAACTGGTTCGCGTCATCATCACCGCATCCGGCGGGCCGTTCCGGACCTGGGCCAGCGCCGATATCGAACAGGCGACCTTGGCGCAGGCCTTGAAACATCCGAACTGGAGCATGGGCCAGAAGATCACCATCGATTCGGCGTCGATGATGAACAAGGGGCTCGAGGTCATCGAGGCGTCCTATCTGTTTGCGCTGACGCCCGATGAGATCGACGTGCTGGTGCATCCGCAGTCGATCGTGCACGGCATGGTCGAATTTTCGGATCGTTCGGTGGTGGCGCAATTGGGCGCGCCGGATATGCGTATCCCGATCGCGCATTGCCTCGGTTGGCCGGACCGCATCGTCGGGCCATCCGCCAGGCTCGACCTCGCCAAGATCGGCCAGCTCACTTTCGAGGCGCCGGACTTCGGCCGCTTTCCCGGACTGCGGCTGGCTTACGATGCGCTGCGCACCGGTCGCGGCGCGACCACGGTTTACAACGCGGCCAACGAGGTTGCGGTGGCGGCGTTCATCGCCGGCCAGATCAGATTCGGCGCCATCGCGCGGCTGGTCGAGGCAACGATGGAGGCCTGGATGCGCTCCGGCAATCTGGCGCCGCTGACCTCGGCAGATGATGCCATCGCCGTTGACCATAACGCGCGAAATAAAGCTGCCACCCTCTTGCCTCAAATTGCCGCAAAGGCATCCTAGAAGGTTGGGGGCAGAGCTTCGGCTCTGGACGAGGGGAATTTGATGTCTGAGTTTTTTCTACATAGTTTCAATACGTTGAGCCATGGGCTCATCGGTTACGTCATACCCTTCCTGTTCGTCCTGACCATCGTCGTCTTCTTCCACGAACTTGGCCATTTCCTCGTCGCCCGCTGGGCCGGCGTGAAGGTGTTAACGTTCTCCCTCGGCTTCGGTCCGGAACTCGCCGGCTTCAACGATCGTCACGGCACCCGCTGGAAGATTTCGGCGGTTCCGCTCGGTGGCTATGTCAAGTTTTTGGGCGACGAGAGCGAAGCCTCGACGCCGTCGTCCGAAGCGCTCGCCAACATGACCGAAGAAGAGCGCGCCGGCAGTTTCCACCACAAGAAAGTTGGGCCGCGCGCCGCGATCGTCGCCGCCGGTCCGATCGCCAATTTCATTCTGGCGATTGTGATCTTCACCGGCCTGTTCACGTTTTTCGGCAAGCCGAACATGTCGGCGCGCGTCGACAAGATCGAAGTCGGCAGCGCCGCTGCGGGCGCCGGTTTCCAGGTCGGCGACGTCGTGACCGCAATCGACAATCAGCCGATCGAGAATTTCTCCGACATGCAGCGGATCGTGAGCATCCGGGCCGGCGAGAAACTTTCGTTCACGATCAAGCGCGGCGATTCCGTTGTCCAGCTGCAAGGGACACCCGAACTCAAGGAACAGAAAGATCCGTTCGGTAACGTCCATCGGCTTGGCGTGCTCGGAATCACCCGGGCGTCACAGCCGGGCGATGTCACCACCGAGCGGGTCAACCCGGCCGCAGCGATGTGGCTCGGCGTCAAGGAAACCTGGTTCGTGATCGACCGGACGCTGGCCTATATCGGCGGCGTCTTTACCGGACGCGAGGCGGCTGACCAGGTCGGCGGCCCGCTGCGAATCGCCCAGATTTCAGGGCAGGTCGCCACCATCGGCCTGGCGGCCCTGATTCATCTGGCCGCGGTGCTCTCGATCTCGATCGGGCTGTTGAACCTGTTTCCGGTGCCGCTGCTCGACGGAGGTCATCTTTTGTTCTATGCGGTCGAGTTCATCCGGGGGCGTCCATTGTCGGATCGGGCGCAGGAGATGGGGTTCCGGATAGGGCTGGGTTTGGTGCTCATGTTGATGGTATTCGCCACCTACAACGACATCCTGCATCTGGCCGCCTCATGATGCCTTATTTTTTGGACGGCGTGGCCGATAGGCAACGTCTTGGAATGAAAATGAAATTGCACTGCAATAGGACGTTTGCCGACCCGGTAAAATTGTCTACAAGCAAGGCAACAAATGGGAATCTGCCGGTTCGTAGGGGTGCGGTCCGGCACTGGAATGATAAGGGCGCGTTGCGCATGAATGTTGGAATGCGAGTGCGGGGGGGTCTGCTGGCCGCCCTGATTCTGGTCGCTGCGCCGGTTGCCGCCTCACTGGCGGCCCTGCTTGTGTCGTCGCCCGTTGCCGCTCAGACCGTTGCTACGATTCAGGTCGAAGGCAACCGCCGCGTCGAGGTCGAGACCATCCGCTCCTATTTCAAGCCGGGGCCCGGCGGGCGTCTCGATCAGGGGGCGATCGATGACGGCCTGAAAGCGCTGATCGAAACCGGCCTGTTCCAGGACGTGAAAATCAACAGTGCCGGCGGCCGTTTGGTCGTGACCGTGGTCGAAAACCCGGTGATCGGCCGCGTTGCCTTCGAAGGCAACAAGAAGGTCAAGGACGAACAGCTCACGGCCGAAGTGCAATCCAAGCCGCGCGGGACATTTTCGCGCCCGATGGTGCAGTCCGATGCCGAGCGTATCGCCGAAATCTATCGTCACTCCGGCCGCTACGACGTTCGCGTCAATCCGCAAATCATCGAGCAGCCGAACAACCGCGTCGATCTCGTTTTCGAGGTCACCGAGGGCGCGAAAACCGGTGTCAAATCGATCGAATTCGTCGGCAACAGCTTCTATTCGGCGTATCGCCTGAAGGACGTCATCAAGACCCGCGAATCGAATCTGCTGAGCTTCCTCGGGGGTAACGACGTCTACGATCCGGACCGGATCGAATCCGATCGCGACCTGATTCGCCGCTATTACCTCAAGCACGGTTTTGCCGACGTTCAGGTGGTGGCTGCGCTGACCGAATACGATCCTGAGAAGAAAGGCTTCCTGATCACCTTCAAGATCGAGGAGGGTCAGCAATATCGGGTCGCGTCGGTCAATTTCCAGTCCAGCATCGCCACGCTTGACGGCAATTCGCTGGCGAGCTTCTCCCGGGTTTATGTCGGCTCGCTCTACAATGCCGAAGCGCTTGAGAAATCCATCGAGGAAATGCAGATCGAGGCGTCGCGCCGAGGTTATGCCTTCGCGATCGTGAAACCGCGCGGCGATCGCAACTTCGACGCGCATACCGTTTCCATTACCTTTTCGATCGACGAAGGCCCGCGGGTCTATATCGAGCGCATCAATGTGCGGGGTAACACCCGCACCCGCGACTATGTCATCCGCCGCGAATTCGATATCTCCGAGGGCGACGCGTATAACCGCGCGCTGGTCGATCGTGCCGAGCGGCGCCTGAAGAACCTCGACTTCTTCAAGACCGTGAAGATCACGACCGAACCCGGCTCATCGAGCGATCGCGTGGTTCTCGTCGTCGATCTCGAGGAGAAATCCACCGGCGACTTCTCGGTATCGGGCGGGTATTCGACGACCGACGGTGCGCTGGCCGAGGTCAGTATTTCCGAACGTAACTTCCTCGGCCGCGGTCTGTACGCGAAAGCGTCGGTCACCTACGGCCAGTATGCGCGCGGTGTATCGCTGTCGTTTGTCGAGCCTTATCTGCTGGACTATCGCGTCGCAGGCGGCCTTGACGTGTTCTATCGCGAGCAACTCCCGAACAACTTCATTTCGTACGGCACCAAGACCGTCGGCTTCTCGCCGCGACTGGGATTTGGCTTGCGCGAGGACTTGTCGTTGCAGGTCCGATATTCGCTCTATCAGCAGCAGATCACGCTGCCGTTCCAGCTCGACAATTGTAACAACCTTAATCCGGGCAGTCCGACATTCTTCCCGACGCCGGCCTATATCAATCAGGTTTTGGGCGGCGTCGATCCGACCGGCAATACCGCGGCCGGGCTGGCTCCGGGCTGTCTGGGCGACGGCGAATCGTCTTTGCCGGTTCGGAAGGAACTGGCGCAGGGTGCGGAATGGACTTCGTCGGTTGGCTATTCGCTGGACTACAACACGCTCGACAACAACAAGAACCCGACCGATGGTCTGCTGATCGACTTCAAGCAGGACTTCGCCGGCGTTGGCGGTGACGTCGCCTACCTGAAGTCCGCCATGGACGCGAAGTATTACGCGCCGCTGGTGGCGGATATCGTCGCGCTGGTCCACCTTCAGGGCGGCATGCTCAATCAGCTGGGCAACACCCCGCTTCGCATGCTCGACGGCTTCCAGATGGGACCCAATCTGGTCCGTGGCTTTGCGCCGAACGGCATAGGACCGCGCGACCTTACTTTCTTCCCCTTCACAGGAACGGGCGATGCGCTCGGCGGCACCAAATATTGGGGGGCGTCGGCCGAATTGCAGATGCCGTTCTGGTTCCTGCCGAAGGAAGTTGGTCTTAAGGGCGCTGTTTATGCCGATGCCGGCTCGTTGTGGGACTATCAGGGGCCGACCTCCAATGCCCTCACAGGCGAAGTCAACGGCATGGTCAATGGCCATCCCTGTGCGTGCGCCATGGTGTTTGACGATACCAATGTCATCCGTTCATCGGTCGGCGTCGGCTTGATCTGGGCGTCTCCGTTCGGCCCGCTGCGCTTCGATTATGCTATCCCGATTACCAAGGGTAAGTACGACATCGTGCAGGAGTTCAAGTTCGGCGGCGGAACTTCGTTCTGAGTTTGACTGCGGGCCGGACCGCGACGGGTGGAATGGCGCAGCCGACATTTTTCGAGCAACCCCCTTCGTCGACGCTGGCTGAACTAGCCGCGTTGGCGAAGGCGCATCTGGTCGACGCGTCCCGCGGCGGCCAGTCCGTGAAGGGCCTGGCTTCGCTGGACGAAGCCGGCCCGATGCATTTGGCGTTCTTCGATAATCTGAAATATGCCGATCAGCTGGCGTCGACCAAAGCAGGCGCGTGCCTGGTCGGCCCGCGCTTCGAGGCCTCCGTTCCGGCCCATGTGGCGGTGCTGCGCGCGCCCCATCCGTTCCGCGCTTTCGTGCAGATTGCGCGCGAGCTTTACGGCAGCGCGCTGCGCCCGCAGTCCTGGTTCGGTGTCGCGGGCATCGCTCCATCCGCAATCATCGATCCGACCGCGCACCTGGAAGACGGCGTGATCGTCGATCCGCTGGCGGTGATCGGCCCCAATGTCGAGATCGGCGCCGGGACGGTGATCGGCGCCGGCGCCATCATCGGAGATGGTGTCCGGATCGGCCGCGATTGCAATGTCGGGGCGCGAACCGCGATCCAGTGCGCCCTGATCGGCAACAATGTCCTGATCCACCCCGGCTGCAGCATCGGGCAGGATGGTTACGGCTTCATCTTCTTCGGGCCGGACGGCCACCTGAAGGTGCCCCAGACCGGCCGCGTCCTGATCCAGAACAATGTCGAGGTCGGCGCCGGAACGACCATCGATCGCGGCAGCCTGCGTGACACCGTGATCGGGGAAGGCACCAAAATCGACAACCAGGTCCAGATCGGCCACAATGTGACCATCGGCAGGCACTGCCTGCTGGCCGCCCAGATCGGACTGGCGGGCAGCCTGACGATTGGCGACAATGTCGCGCTGGGGGCCAAGGTCGGAATCAACAATCACCTTCACATCGGCGATGGCGCGCAAGTCACGGCGATGAGTGCGGTGAAGGATGACATTCCGCCTAACGGTCGCTGGGGCGGGCATTTTGCAAAACCAACCAAGCAATGGTTCAGGGAGATCATTGCGGTCGAGCGTCTGGTGCGGGACGGCGCGGCCAATTCAAAGGACGAGGGCAAGGAGTGATGGAGGAGGCACCGGTCAGGTTTGAACTCGTGGATATCAACGAGATTCTCAAGACGCTGCCGCATCGCTATCCGATGCTGCTGATCGACCGGGTCATGAAGATCCGGACCGACTACAGCGGGATCGGCGTCAAGAACGTCACCTTCAACGAGCCGCCGTTTCTCGGCCATTTTCCGGACCGCCCGGTCTATCCCGGCGTGATGATGATCGAGGCCATGGCGCAGACCGCCGGCGTGATCGGCATCAAATCGGTCGAAGGCACCGAGAAGCCGCGCGCGGTTTATTTCCTCACCATCGACAAGTGCAAGTTTCGTAAGCCCGTGATGCCGGGCGACACCATCGAGTATCACATGAAGAGCATCGGCCGCCGCAAGACCATGTGGTGGTTTCACGGCGACGCCAGGGTCAACGGCGTCACGGTCGCCGAAGCCGATGTCGGCGCGATGCTGACCGACTGAGAGGGGCGACAATGCGCAAGCAGATGATCACGACAGCCGTTCTGACGATGGTAGCTGCATCGCCGGCGTTCGCGCGCGGTGGACATGGACATGGTCACGGCCATCACATGCATCGCCATTCACAGCGCGCGCTGTCGGCGCCGGCCAATCCGTCCGTCCCGCCGTCGCTGACGCCGGACGTGGGCCTTACCGGTAGTGCGCCATTACCCTCGCGCCGGCAGTCGATGAAAGCCGACGCGGCTTCGCCCGAGAAGCTCGATCCGGAAGACGCCAAGCTCGATCAGACGATCAAGAGCATCTGTCGCGGCTGCTGAGGCATGATCCGGAGCGGATCAAAAATCGCCACGCTCCAGATCTCGAATCTCCAAGCCTCGAATCATTGAAACAGAGGGTAACCAGACGTCACTGGACAGCCCCCCTGTGCCGCGCTAACCAGCGCGAAACCTGACAGATCAACACATCACACTTTGGCTAACCTGGCTGGCACCGGACTGATGAGCACGATCGACCCCACCGCGCGGATCGAAGATGGCGCTGTGATCGGCGAGGGGACCACCATCGGCCCCTATTGCATCATCGGCCCCAATGTCGTGATTGGCGCGAACTGCAGGCTGATCGCGCATGTCCATGTCACCGGGCAGACCCGGATCGGGGCCGGCTGCACGATCTATCCATTCGCCTCGCTCGGCGCACCGCCGCAAATACTCAATCTACACGACACCGGCCGACTTCAGATCGGCGACGGCTGCACCATCCGCGAGTCCGTGACCATGAACAGCGGCAGCCCGAAGGGCGGCGGCCTTACGACCGTCGGCGACCGCGGTTATTTCATGAATTGCGCCCATGTCGGTCACGACTGTCATGTCGGCAATGATGTGATCTTCGCGACCTCGGCAACGTTGGGCGGTCACTGCGAGATTGGCGACTTCGTCTTCATCGGCGGGTTGTCGGCGGTGCACCAGTTCACGCGGATCGGACCGCAGGTGATGGTCGGCGGCGTCTGCGGCGTACGCGGCGACGTGATTCCGTTCGGTCTCGTCAACGGCCAGTATGCCAGCCTCGAAGGCCTTAACATCATCGGCATGAAGCGGCGCCAGTTCACCAAGGCGCGGCTGGCGACGGTTCGCTCGTTTTACCAGAAGCTGTTTCACGGCCCCGGCATCTTCGCCGAGCGGCTCGCCGCGGTGCAGCCGCTGGCAGCCTCCGATCCCGCGATCGGCGAAATCCTGACCTTCATCGGCAATGGCGCGCATCGGGCGCTGTGCCTTCCGGCTGACGACCACAGCCGATCGTGACGACGGGGTCGCCGGAGCCATGACCAGCAAGGCTTTGGACAACTCATCGCCGATCGGCCTGGTTGCGGGAGGCGGCGCGATGCCGTTCGCGGTGGCGGACTCGCTGGTCGCGCGCGGCGCTACCCCCGTGCTGTTCGCGTTGCGCGGGGCCTGCGATCCCGTGCGGGTGGAGCGCTTCCGCCATCACTGGATCTCGGTCGGTCAGTTGGGCCGCGCCATGCGGCTGTTCCGGGCCGAGAATTGCCGCGATCTCGTCTTTATCGGCACGCTGGTGCGGCCGGCGCTGTCGGAAATCCGCCTCGACTGGGGCACGCTTCGCGTGCTCGGCCGCGTATGGGCGGCGTTTCGGGGCGGCGACGATCATCTGTTGTCCGGCATCGGCGACATCCTGGAGCAGGACGGCTTCCGGATGGTCGGCGTCAAGGATATCGCGCCCGACCTGCTGATGCCCGAGGGATGCCTGACCCGGGCGGTGCCTGACGAGACGGCGACCGCCGATATCGTGCGGGGACGCGCGGTGCTAGGGGCGCTGAGCCCCTACGACGTCGGCCAGGCCGTCGTGGTGATCGATGGTCATGTGGTCGGGGTGGAAGACATCGAGGGCACCGACGGGCTGCTGGTGCGCGTGGCGCGGCTGCGCAATGAGGGCCGCATTCGGGCCAAGGCCGCGCGGGGCGTGCTGGTGAAGGCGCCCAAGAGCGGCCAGGACCTGCGCTTCGACCTGCCGACCCTGGGGCCGCGCACCGTGGAGGGGGCGGCCAGGGCCCAGCTCGCCGGGATCGCCATCGTGGCCGGCAACACCATCGTGGCCGAGCCGCAGGCCATGATCGCAGCGGCCGATGCGGCCGGAATGTTCGTCACCGGTTTGCCCGCGTGATGCCGGGGCGGCCGTCAGCCGGCGTGGCGCGAAAGATCTTCCTGATCGCGACGGAGGAGTCCGGCGATCGGCTGGGCGCCAATTTGATGAAGGTGCTGCGGCAGCGCCTCGGCGATGGCGTCCGCTTCGAGGGCGTCGGCGGCCGCGCGATGGCGCGGCAGGGGCTCACCTCGCTGTTTCCGATCGAGGAACTGTCGATCGTCGGGCTCGCTGCGGTGGTCAAGCAATTGCCGAAAATCCTGCGGCTGATCCGCCAGACATCCGATGCGGTGACGGAGGCCGCGCCCGACGTTCTCGTCATCATCGACAGTCCGGATTTTACCCATCGGGTGGCGCGACGGGTCCGCGCCCGCGATGCCGCCATTCCGGTCGTCGACTATGTCTCGCCGTCGGTCTGGGCGTGGCGGCCCGGCCGGGCGCGCGCGATGCGCCGCTATGTCGATCACGTGCTGGCGCTGCTGCCGTTCGAGCCGGAAGCCTATACCCGGCTGCGCGGTCCGCCCTGCAGCTATGTCGGCCATCCCCTGGTGGAGCAAATCGGCGCGCTCCGGCCGAATGCCGCCGAGCAGGCGCGGCGGGGCGGATCGCCGCCGGTGCTGCTGGTGCTGCCCGGCAGCCGCCGCAGCGAGATAAGGCACCATATGGCGGTGTTCGGCGAGACCCTCGGCCGGCTGCAGGTGCAAGGTGCGCGGTTTGAGCTGATCCTGCCGACCATGTCGCATCTGCAAAGTGCGGTCGAAGAGGGCGTCAAAAGCTGGCCGGTTCAGCCGCGGGTCGTGGTTGGCGAGCAGGACAAGCGGGCGGCGTTTCGGATCGCGCATGCGGCGCTGGTCAAATCAGGCACAGTGACGCTCGAACTGGCGCTGGCCGGCGTGCCGATGGTCGCGGCCTACCGGGTCGGCAACGCCGAGGCCTGGGTGCTGCGGCGTGCGATCCGCACCAGCTCGATCATCCTCGCCAATCTCGTGATCGGCGAAAACGTCGTGCCGGAATTCGTCCAGGAGAATTGTACGCCGGAGAAACTGCTCGAGCCGCTGCGCGAAATCCTCACGGATTCACCGCTGCGCCAGCAACAAACCAAGGCCTTCGCCAGGCTGGACACCGTGATGTCGACCGGCGACCAGCCGCCAAGCGTGCGCGCCGCCGATATCGTGCTGGCCACGATGCGGAAGGCGCGGCGCGCGAACTAGTCTAAGTGTGGTCTGTGTGGGGCGGCGTACGCGAACGGTGTTCGAGTTGCGGGCCGCAATCGGGTTCGTCGGTTTATGACTCCGCACGCGCGATCCACGCGAATTAACCTCAGCGCCAGAGAGGGGGCGCTGAGGTCATCCGGATCGCGATCGACATCGATCTACGACAGTCCATCAACCGCACACCTGAACGGGCTGCAGGCGCCAGCCATGGGTGGTGTGCACGCGTCGCTGCACCACGTAGCAATTGCCGTTGTCATAGTAGGAATCGTCGTACGCATAGTTGTCATAGTAGTCGTACGGGTAGCCGCCGAAGCCGAATCCAAAGCGGCGCCCGAAGTCGCGGTCGTGCCCGAAGCCGCGATCGTGGTCGAAGCCGCGACCAGATTCGCCGCCACGGAAACCACCATCATGGAACGCCATGCCGCCGCGGAATGCGCCGCCGCCGTAGCCACCACGGAAGCCGCCACCACCCATCGCCATGCCGCCGCTGTGGAAACCTCCACTGCCCATACCCATGCCGCCGTGGAAACCGCCTCCGCCACCACCAAAGCCGCCGCCGCCGCCGTGGCCCCCACCACCACCTCCTCCACCACCGCGCGCCAACGCCATTGTTGGCGCAGCCAGACCGACCGACGCAACTGCCAACAACGCGATC
>Ga0193717_1001277_pt1 | contig 15581 bp, 16 predicted proteins | sample U2c2metaG_FD_145900 | JGI IMG/M metagenome (GOLD analysis project Ga0193717, IMG submission 145900) | Soil microbial communities from a riparian zone of the East river system, Colorado, United States - U2c2 | ecosystem: Environmental > Terrestrial > Soil > Riparian zone | place: USA: East River... | reverse complement strand
CTTTTCGCGCCCGTTTCCTGATGAGGCAACCATCGCCACGTCCCGGTAGCGGACGTGATCGAGCGCTAGGCAGACGGCAAAAGTGTGATGATTCTGGCAGTAGTTGGTTTCGGGTTCGCGTGAGCCATAACTCATGTTCACGACCTGTGCGCCGAGGTCGCCTAGGTCTTCAGCGCCGCGATTTTGGCGTTTCCATTGGTGAATGGCATCACGACATCTTCTGGGCCGCAATCGGCGTATGTGATTTTTCGCATCGAAATTCCGCAGTGCTTACAGGTCCCTCGTACACCGAGACCGGCGTCTCCGTTTGCGGCAATGAGGCCTGCGACGTGTGTGCCATGGCCTGCAAGGCTTGGTAGCTGCGGGGGTTGACCATTGCAGGCGATCGGCGTCATCGACTCGATCTCGTCGACGGTCGCGCCATTCGGGATACCGGTGCCCTCACCGCCGAGGTCTTTCGAGACAATCGGGATAAAGTTCCCGCCCAGATATTGACCATTCGCCAAAAACTGCCGCAGGGCAGAGTTGTCGATATCCAAACCGCTATCGATCGCGGCAACCAAGCCGTATCCCCCTGCGATCTGCCACGCTGCATCGATGTTGAGTTCATCCCGGCCATATTGAGAGCCACCGGTCGGCCCGGCGCCATTGCCGGTTACGTCAAAGTCGACCAGGGAAACCGAGTCGAACTCCATCTCCAGCGGCTCGGCGGCACTCTTTACGTAAGGATCAGCCTGCAATGCAGACAGCGCACGCGCGAGGTCCGTGCCCTCCGGATAGACCACCCGCAGATACCGTTCAAGTTCCGCCAAGACCGAATGCGGATTGGCTTCGATCCAGGCCAGGAAATCGCCATCGGCGCGCTCGGTGGACAAATAGCGCACCGATTCAGCAGGCGGGTCGGTCAATGCGCGCAAGGGCGGCGGGCCCACAGGACGAGTATAGTAATCCACGAGTTGCTGGGGCGTCGGCGCGCCAGGAGCCGTAGTAAGCAGCAGCTCGATCGTTCGATTAGATCGCACATCTTGCGCGCGTGCCGCCAGCGGCAGGCACACCAACGCGATGACGACCAGGCTGGATTTAGGCGATCGGCAGGCCCAGATCGCAATCCCGCCAATCATCAGGAGCAGAATCCCGATCCCCGCAGCGTTCAGCGTTGGCGCTGCAATCAGTTCCGCGGGAGGGATGCCCTCGACAGCGAAAGGAACAATGCCTAACGTCTCAATGACGTATTTGCCGCCATTGAAGTAACGGAGATCGACTTGCAACGTATATGAACCCGCAGGATAAGTGCCTACCGGATATGTCACTGCCCCGTCACCGTAGATGCACCAATCCGGATCAGTCTCACGTACTCCATTGAACAGGATCGTAATCGTGTTCCCTTGCTGGCTGATTTGAGGAGGTATGGCCTGCGTCCCAATTGCATCGCATCCTCCTCCTTGGTAGACATTGACCGAAATCGTCTCCCCCGCAACCGGCGCTGCAGGCGTAATGTACGGCACGCCAAAGAAGGCCTGCGCCGTCTGCGCGAACAACACGAACAATAGCGCCAACAGTAACGCGATACGATGCTTGAACATTTTTCACTCCCTTGGCAAGCGCACTAGCACAACAACGATCGGCTGGCCCAAACGCTAGCCCCAACGATCGTCAACGTCAGAATCCCGATCCCCGCGACGTTCAGCGTTGGCGCCGCAATCGGCTCCGCGGCAGGAACACCAGCGACGGTGAACGAGACGACGCCCAACGTCTCGACGACCCAACCTTCCAGGCTGGAATAGCGAAGATCGACTTGCAGCGTATAGGAACCGGCAGGAAAAGCGCCCACCGTATGTGTCGACGTTCCCTCACCGAAAATGCACCACTCGGGATCGGTCTCGCGAGCCCCAATCAACAAGATCGTGATCGCATTGCCTTGCTGACTAACTTGCGGATAGTTGGGATTTCCTCCATTGTCGATGAGGTCGCAGTGTCCTCCCTGATAGACATTGACTGAAATCGTCTCCCCCGCAACCGGCTCCGCAGGCGTAACGTAAGGCACGCCAAAGAAGGCCTGCGCCGTCTGCGCGAACAACACGAACAAAAGCGCCAACAGTAACGCGAAGCGATGCTTGCACATTTCTTCACTCCCCTGTGGCAGACGTCTTAGCGCAACAACGAATAGCTAGTACGGAAAATCGTGCAGAACACTGCCACTGCACGATGTGATTCCACGCTATAAGTTGTGCCGAATATGGCACATCACTTGGCCCGGTGCAGGTTGGTCGCTGAGCAATGTGCAGGGTGTGCGCTTTTGCACCATTGCAAACCGATCCAATGAGTATTACATTCCTGCAAGAAGTAATACTTGATGGGCAAGCAATGACCACAACACTCACCAGCAAGGGACAAGTAACCCTGCCGAAAAAATTCCGCGACTACCTGGGCCTTGCTCCCGGAGCCGCCGTCGCGTTCGTGCTCGGACCGGATGGCGAAGTGATCGTCCGCGCCGCCGAGCCGGATAGCCGCCGACGCCCGACGAAGAAGCGTTTCAGCGAATTGCGCGGCAGCCTGAAGACTCGCAAGACCACCGACGAGTTGATGCGCATGCTGCGCGGCTATGACGACGACGCGAAAGATCCCGGTCTGAAGTGATCCTCGTCGACACCTGCATCCTGCTCGACGTCGTCCTCGGCGACCCGCGCTGGGCTGACTGGTCGCAGGCCCAGCTCGCACGCGGCGCGGAGCGCGGCGGCCTGTTGATCAATCCGTTCGTCTATGCCGAGTTTTCGGTGTGGTACGAATCTCTTGAAGAGTGCGAGCACGTGCTTGCACGTTTCGAGGTCGCATTCGAGGAGCTGCCGCGCGAAGCGTTGTTCCTCGCCGGCAAGGCATTTCGCCGCTATCGCTCGCGTCGCGGCACCCGTTCGAGCGTACTGCCGGATTTCTTCATAGGCGCGCACGCCGCGCTGCGTGAAGTTCCGCTGCTGACGCGCGACAGCGCGCGTATCCGCGCCTACTTTCCGCGCGTCGCCTTGATCACGCCGGACAGCAAAAACCCTAGTGCTTAGTCGCGCAGACGCTTCAGAGCATCGCGATACACCTGGCTCCTCTCCCGCTTGCCGACGGCGACAACGACAATGGTCACCCTGCGGTCGGCTACCTGATAGACGAGTCGATAGCCGGCCGCCTTGAGCTTGATCTTGTAGCAATCCGGCATGCCTTTCAGACGCGCCGACGGAACGTGAGGCTTGTCCAGACGTTCCGCCAGCTTCTTCTTGAACTGCTCGCGAATGCTCGCACCGAGAGAGCGCCATTCCTTGAGCGCTGAAACCTTGAACTCAAGGCTATAGGTCATCCAGCTTCACCTTGACGGTGCGCTCCGATGCCCTGCTGCGGACGAGCGCAGTCAGTTCGGCGTCTTCCAGCTGCTCCAACATGCTGCGGTACGTTTCTGCGGGAACCAGGTAGGCGGAGGGCTTGTTGTGCACGAGAACCGCCACCGGCTCGCCGTCGGCCGCGTCGATTACCGCGGCCGGGTTCTTTTTCAATTCGCTGATGCTGATGCTGTTACGGGAGAGTATCTGTTCCATATTCGGCTCCAAATTCGGAGCTAAATATATCACGGCCAAGCTGGCGGTTCGATCAATGGGGCTTCTTGGCCAACGCCTTCTCGATACTCACCTGCGTCATCGGGTGATACCCCGCCCGCGCCTTCGCATACACGCCACGTGCAAAGTCCCTGCCGTCCGGCGTCTTCACCAGCGCCTCGTACAGCGGCACGACCAGATAACGCCGCCCGATGCGCGTCATGTACTCGGCCATCGCCGCGCGCGCCGGCTTGTAGTCGTTGCGGATCGCGACGAGGTACCAGCGCCGTGCGATCTCGGCGTTGGCGGTGCCGGTCAGGTGATACGCGGCGTCGAGTTTCTCCAGCAGCTGGGCCGAAAGCTTCTGTGGCAGGCCGTCGAGGAAGAACATCCACTCGTGCGTGTTCCAGCTCTTCGCGTCGAGCGCCTCGGCGGAACGCTTGCCGGCAAGCCATTCCGTGCGCGACGTCGCGATCGACTGGAAGCGCGGCGATTCTGGCACGCTGGCGTTGGCCGGAATGCCGGGTTTCGTGATCCAGTCGTTGATCTCGGCGAGGCTCATCCGGCCCGGATGCTTGCGGATCAGGTTCGCGTCGAGGTACACGAGCATTTCCTCGGTGCCGATGCTGCGGAACGCGAAGTGATCGAAGTATGCACGCAGATAGGCATCGAACACGTCGCGGCCGAAGCGCGCTTCGAGCGTGCGCAGCAGCCAGGCGCCTTTGGTGTAGGCGAAGTCGGAGCCGGCGTCGTCCGGGTCGCGGCCCTTGAAATCCGTCAGCAGGCGCTGATCGGGCTTTGGCACTTCATCGAGCTCGCCACGCAGCTCGTCCGCGGCGAGGATGAACTCCTCGTCGGCCTGCGCCTTGCCGTACACCGCTTCGACGATGCGGTTCTCGACGTAACTGGTGAAACCTTCGTTGAGCCACATATCGCGCCAGCCGGCATTGGTGACCAGATTCCCCGACCAAGAATGTGCGAGCTCGTGCGCGACCAGCGATACCAGGCTCTTGTCGCCGACGATCACGGTCGGCGTCGCGAACGTCATGCACGGATTCTCCATGCCGCCGAACGGGAAGCTCGGCGGCAGCACGAGGATGTCGTAGCGGCCCCATCGGTACGGGCCATAGAGTTTTTCCGTGGTCGCGATCATCGTTTCGGTGTCGGCGAATTCCTTCGCCGCGGCCTCGACGACGGATGGTTCCGCATAGACCGCGCTGCGCGGTCCGGTTGCGCGCGCCGCGATGTCGCCGACCGCGAGCGCAAGCAGGTACGAGGGAATCGGCTTGTCCATCGCGAAGCGGAAATCGCCATCGAGCGGATGCTTCGCGTCGTTCGGCGCGCTCATGAGCGCGCGCAATTCCTTGGGCACGTGCACGCGCGCCGTGTAGGTGAAGCGCACCGACGGCGTGTCCTGCAGCGGCACCCAGCTGCGCGCATGGATCGACTGGGATTGCGAGAACATGAAAGGATGCTGCTTGCCCGCGGTCTGCGCCGGCGTCATCCACTGCAGGCCCGATGCTTCCGGCGCCGTACGGTAGCGTATGCGCACGATTGGCGCGGGCGCATCGAGGCGGATGCGCAGCGCGGACCCCAGGATCGGATCGCGCTTGTCGAGGACGAATTGCGCCGCGTGCGCCGATCCATCGGCGCCGATCGTTTCCACGCCGCGGATGTCGAGATCGCGCGTGTCGAGCACGAGCTGCCGGGCAGCGGCGTCGCGCCAATCGAGCGACAATTCCGCGGAGCCGTCAATCTCGCGTTTGTCGAAATCGAGCGCTAAATCCAGCGAAACGGCGCGTACCGCGACTTCGGCGGTGTTGGCATAACTATGCGGATCCGCCGACGCGGCGGAAGCAACCGGCGCGCCGAGCGCAGCCACCATCAGCAAGACAGGAACGAGCATTCGGTGCTTCCTTGAGACGGGGGAAATACGACGGCAGGCGGCGTCATCGCGACTCGCCGCCGGCGTCGTGTGGGATCGGCTGCGGATTCTCGCAAATAATCCCGGCTGCCGCGCCCGCTGACGGAAAATTCACGCCGTTTTGCGCTGGCGGGTAGACAATTGCATCGATCCCGCCATTGCGATTGCTGCTATTCCAACCGTGCCGTCGTGCAGTTGCGGGGTGAAAGTTGCCTTTGACCTTCATGTTATGATCTCAATGGCAACAGGGGCGATCGATGCGGGCACACCTCGACACGCTTGAGGCGCTGCTGGCTTGCAAGACGCCGGACGAATTGCGGCGTGCGGTCGGCGAGTATGCCAAGCGACTGGGTTTCGATTCTTGGGTCTACGTAGCTAACCCGAACGGTCAGCGCGCGCTTCCCTATTTCCTCAGCGCCTATCCCGCAGCGTGGGTCGCGCACTATCTCGAAAAAGGATACATGGGCATCGACCCGGTGGTCGCGCATTGCCGCGATCACGCGACGCCGCTGATCTGGAATGCCGATGGTCCTGCTGGTCAACGGAATGGACATTCCCCTGCCTTCTTCCATGACGCCGCCGATTTCGGTTTGAAGGTCGGTATCAGCGCGCCGGTGCACGGCCTCGGTTGCCAGTGGGGTCTCTTGTCCGTCGCCGGATCCGAAGAGAAGACCGATCGGCGCACGCAGCTGTATCAGCTCGCCCACGTGCAGCTCCTGGCGACGTTCACGCACGAGGCGGGCCACCGCTTTGCGACGGCACCCCAGACCGGCGTGAATGTCCATCTCACCGCGCGCGAGCTGGAATGCCTGCGCTGGGCCGCCGAGGGCAAGACCGGCTGGGAAATCGGCCGTCTGCTCGGCATTTCCGAGCGCACCGTCGTCTTCCACGTCGAAAACGCCGCGCACAAGCTGGGCGTGTTCGGGCGGCGCCAGGCGGTCGCCCGGGCCATCGCGCTGCATCTGATTACCCTGTAAGAACTTACAGCTGTAAGAACTGACGGCTTGACGGTTTGCTGTTCCTGCGATCTACCGCAGGAGAACCGCCATGATAGAAGTTGTTACCAGCAACACCCTCGGCCGCCTTCTTTGCGCCGACATCCTCGACAGCATGTTCCGTTTGCGCAGCGCCGTGTTCTGCGACCGCCTCGGCTGGGAGCTCGACAGTGTGCGCGGCCGCGAGCGTGACTGGCTCGACGATCTGAACCCGACGTACATGGTTGCGCGCGACCGCGCGCAACCGACGCGTGCACTCGGTTGCTGGCGCCTGTTGCCGACCACAGGGCCATACATGCTGCGCGATGTATTTCCGGAACTGCTCGATGGTCAGCCCGCGCCCGGCGATCCCCGCGTCTGGGAAATCAGCCGATTGGCTGTTTCGCCCGATACGCACGGTGCGGAGGCCGGCTTTGGATTCGGCGAGATTCCGGTCGCGATGCTGCGGCGGCTGTTCACCTTTTCGCGCGAAGTCGGCATCGACGCGTTCGTCACTGTCACCAGTGTCGCCGTCGAACGGATGGTTAAAAAGCTCGGGTTGCCCTTCCAGCGTCTGGGGCGGGCCCGACGGTTCGGCGGCGTGCCCAATGTCGCTTTTTGCCTGCCCATGGATGCGCAGGCGGAGGCGGTCCTGGGAACGCACCCCGAGGACACGCAGCGCGCGGCATGAACGATCGGGGCCGGGGTGCCTACCTGTAAGAACTTACAGTTACCTGCCCGGGGGGTTCGAGGGCAACCTGACGTCGGCGCGGCTGACCCCGCGAGCGACCAATCGATCCCCCCGGCCGGGAGGGAGAGGCCCGGTCCGACGGAGTTCGGACTGTCTCCCTCCTGGCCACCTTGGCGGCGTTGCTGGGGGCCCGCCAGGCGGGCCAGGAACGAGGCGTGCCGGACGGACGCCGGCGCGTCACGCTCCGCTACTTCTGCACATACCCTGATCCGGTCAACGCTGATCGAGCGAACTCATGCGCGTTGGTGGCGATCGCCGTCAGAGCAACAGAAGAGATTGAACCACGAAGAACACGAAGAACACGAAGAAAGAAAACACTTGGTGCTTTTCCTTCGTGTTCTTCGTGTTCTTCGTGGTTCAGTCTTTTAGCTTCCGACCAAACCAGATAAGTGTTTCAGCCCGACAGCGCGTGCCCGTAGAACGTCGCCAGATCGGCCTTCAGCTTGGCCAGCGCGTCGACGTTCAGATAGACCATGTGCCCCGACGGGTAATACGAGAAGTCCAGATTGCCGCGCAGCGCGGGATCGAGCTGCATGTGGCCAAGGTCGTACTCGGTGCCGAAGAACGGTGTGGCCAGATCGAAATAGCCGTTCGCCGAAAGCACGTGCAGTTTCGGGTTCTCGCGCATCGCCAGTGCGAGGTCGCCGGCGACATACGGCTGGCGCTGCGGAAAGCGCGCGCCGGGTTGCTCATGCTTCCAGTCCCACTGGCGAATGATGTCGGAGCCGCCGGTGGTCTTGTACGGCTGGTCGCTCGCGTACTTGAGCGTGCTTTCGACGTAATTGTTGAACGCCGCGGTGAACGCGCCGCCGATCGCCGTATCGGACGCGTCGTACTCGGGATTCTCGCCGGCGGCATCGAGATCGACGCCTTCGTAGCGCGCATCGTAGCGGCCGAGCGTGCGGCGCTGGTCGCGCAGCAGTTCCTTGCGGAAGCGGCTCGCATTGATACGCAGGTTCGCTTCCTCGACGTAGGCCACGGACAAGCCGGTGAAGCCCGCGAGCTTGCGCGCGACGGCCTCCTCGTCCGCCTTCGACAGATCCTGACCCTTGGCCAGCGCGGCGGCGTATTCGCCGCGCGCGAAAGCGCGCGCGTCGGCGAGGAATGCCTGCAGATCGGCGGGCTTGTTCGGCACGCGATCGTGATACCAGGCGATCGCCGCGTACGACGGCAGCACATTGATGAAGGTCTGGTCGAGGCCCGGCGAGTTCGCACCGTAGTTCAGGATCGAGGACAGCAGCACGACGCCGTTGAACGCCATGCCCTGGCTTTGCAGCAGGTTGACCAGGCCGGCCGAACGCGTCGTTCCATAGGATTCGCCGAACAGGAATTTCGGTGCGTTCCAGCGCTGGTTGATCGTCACGTAGCGCGTGATCGCCTTGGCGAACGCCTTCAGATCCTCATCGACGCCCCAGAAATCCTTGTCCTTGCCCTTGCCGACCGCGCTCGAATAGCCGGTGCCGATCGCATCGATGAAAACGAGATCGCTGGTGTCGATCAGGCTGTACTGGTTCGGCACGAGGTGATACGGCGGCGGCGCGGTTGCCCCGGCGCTGGCCGATTCGACGCGCACCGGCGCGAGCGAGCCCATGTGCAGCCACACGCTCGATGAGCCCGGACCGCCGTTGTAGAAGAACGTGACCGGTCGCTGGCCGCCCTTGCTGTCCTCGGCGGTGTAGGCGACGTAGAACACGCTCGCGTTCGCATCGCCCTTGTCGTCGCGGATCAGCACGTTGCCGGCGGTCGCCGTGTAGTGGACCGTGCGTCCGCCGACGTCGACGCTGCCGTGCGACTGCGTGGTCTTCTCGGGCGGAACCGGCTTTTCGTCCTTCTTCGCGCTCTTCGCGTCCTTGTCCTGTGCGGCGTCGGCGTCCTTGCCTTCATCGGCGGCGAACGCCGGAGAGCCGGCGGCCAGCAGCAGCCCCAGCAACGATGCTTCGATCAGCAGCTTACGCATGGAATCCTCGCAGACAGTTTCGAGACGCACCGCCGAATGCGATCCGCCCATCCCGAAAAGTCTGCGCGCGGCCGCGGCCGGCGACCCGTGACGAAAGTGCGGGTCAAACGTAAACGTTATGCAAAGCCCAGTCGCGAAGCGGCTACACGCGATAGCCGCGGTGGATCGCGACGATGCCGGCGGCGAGATTGCGCACGTCGACGCGCGCGAAACCGGCTGTCTCCAGCATGACCTTCAGCGTTTCCTGGTCCGGATGCTTGCGGATCGATTCGGCGAGATAGCGATAGCTCGATGCATCGCCTGCAATCAGCTGACCGAGGCGCGGCAACACTTCGAACGAGTGGAAATCGTAGAGCGGCTTGAGGAACTCGGCGCGCACCTGGGAGAACTCGAGCACCAGCGCGCGTCCACCGATCTTCAGCACGCGATGGATCTCGGCCAGCGCGCGCTCCTTGTGCGTCACGTTGCGCAGGCCGAACGCCATCGTCACGCAATCGAAACTGCGATCCGGAAACGGCAGCGCTTCGGCATCGAGTTGCGCATAGTCGAGCCCGCGCACCTTGCCGCGATCGAGCAGGCGGTCGCGGCCGACGCGCAGCATGTCGGCGTTGATGTCGCCGACGACGACCGAACCCTTGTCGCCGACGCGTGGCAGCAGCAGCGCCGCGATATCGCCGGTGCCGCCGGCGAGATCGAGCACGGCATCGCCGGCGCGCACGCCGCTGGTGGCGACGAAATAGCGCTTCCACAGCCGGTGTGCGCCGAACGACATCAGGTCGTTCATCAGGTCGTACTTGCGCGCGACCGAAGTGAACACCTCGCCGACAAGCTTGGCCTTTTCGCCTTCGGGGACCTCGCGGTAGCCGAAATGCGTCGTTGGATCGCTCATGGCGCCATCGTACCGCAAGCCTGCACCGGCAGCGGCTCATGCGATCATAAGGGCGGTTTCCGGGGAGGATGCCCATGCTCTGGTGGTGGATCGGCTCGATCGCGCTCGTCGTCGTGGTGGCCAGCGTGATCGTGTTCAACGAGCTGGTCGCCGCGCGCAACCAGGTGCGCGCGGCGTGGAGCGATATCGATGTCCAGCTGACGCGGCGGCACGATCTGGTGCCGCAGCTGGTCGCGGCCGTGCAGGGTTACGCGGGCTACGAGCGCGCGACCTTGACCGCGCTGACCGAGCTTCGCGCGCGCGCGGTCTCGGCCGCGTCGCTGGCGGACAAGGCGCAGGTCGAAGGCGAGCTCGCGCAGCAGATCAATCGCATCCTCGCGCTGCAAGAAAACTATCCGGACCTCAAGGCCAGCGAGAATTTCCTCGCGCTGCAGCGCGAGCTGGTCGAGATCGAGGATCATCTGCAGTACGCACGCCGCTTCTACAACGGCGCCGTGCGCGATCTCAATACAAAGATCGAAACGTTCCCGGTCTTGATCGTTGCGCGGTTTGCCGCGTTCAAGCCGGCTGAATTCTTTCGCAGCGGTATGGATCAGGAGGCGCCTGCATGAATCGAGTGATCGCATTGCTGTTGTCGTATGCATTGTTCGCCGGAGCGGCCGCGGCCGACGAACGCATCCGCCAATTCCACAGCGAGATCACCGTCGCCAGCGACGCCAGCATGCAGGTCAGCGAAACGATCCGCGTGCACGCCGAGGGCACCAATATCCGCCACGGCATCTACCGAGATTTCCCGACCGAGTACCGCGACCGCTACGGCAACCGCGTGCATGTCGAGTTCGATCCGCTCGGCCTCACACGCGACGGCGTGGACGAGCCGTTCCATACGCAGGGACAAGGCAACGGCGTGCGCGTCTACTTCGGCTCGGAGAGCACGCTGCTCGATTCGGGCGACTACACCTATGTTTTCCACTACCGCACCGCGCGCCAGCTCGGCTTCTTCGACGATCACGACGAGCTGTACTGGAACGTGACCGGCAACGGCTGGGATTTCCCGATCGATGCGGCGAGCGCGGCGGTCACCCTGCCCGGCTCGATCGCGCCGGAATCGATGCGTGCGGAAGGCTATACCGGCGAACAGGGCGCGCAAGGAACCGACTACACGGCGAGCGTCGACGCGTCGTCGCACGCGGTCTTCCGCACCACGCGCGCGCTGGCGCCGCGCGAGGGCCTCACCATCGTCGCGAGTTTTCCGAAAGGCATCGTCCGACAGCCCGCGGCTGCCGAGCGCGCGCGCTGGTTCCTGCGCGACAACGCCGGCGTCCTGGTCGGCGGCGGCGGACTGCTGCTGATGTGGGCGTATTACCTCTTGCAGTGGTTTCGCGTCGGCCGCGATCCGAAACCGGGCGTGATCATTCCGCAATACGAAGCGCCCGACGGATTCACGCCGGGCATGCTGCGGCACGTCGAGCGCATGGGCTACGACGACCGCTGCTTTGCGGCGGACATCGTCGATCTCGGTGTGCGCAATGCGCTGGCGATCAAGCTGGACGGCAGCACGTATACGCTGCGTCGAGGCAAGGGTCCGGTCTCGGCATTGCCCGACGCGGAAGCGACCTTGCTGCAAGCGGTGTTCGGCGGGCGCGGCGAGCTGGAACTGAAGCAGTCGCAGCACACGACGATCGCCGCCGCGTTGAAGGCGCATCGCGAAGCGATCGAGAAGAAAAACACCGGGCGGTATTTCCAGACCAACGGCAAGCTGGTGATTCCCGGCGTGATCCTCGGTGTCGGCGCGCTGCTGCTCGGACTGTTCGCGCGCGGCACGGCGCCGGTGCTGGCCGGCGCCGGTTTCATGCTGGTGTGGCTCAGCATGTGGACGGTCGGTGTGGTCGTGCTGGTCACCAGCGTGATCCGCGCATGGCGCCAGCCGCCCGGCATCGGCACCTATGGCAGTGCGCTGTTCCTCACGCTGTTCTCGCTGCCGTTCATCGTCGGCGAGCTGTTCGGCGTCGGCGTGTTCGTGTCGCTGACCGGCGTCGGCTTCGGAATTGTCGCAGCGGCGCTGATCGGCACCAATTTCGCGTTCTTCCAGTGGCTGAAGGCGCCGACGATCGAAGGCCGCAAGCTGCTCGATCGCATCGCCGGCCTGCGCCTTTATCTCGGCGTGGCCGAGCGCGATGAGCTGGCGACGCAGAAGGCACCGCCGATGACCGCGGACGAATTCCAGCGCTTCCTGCCGTACGCGCTCGCGCTCGGTGTCGAGAAGACCTGGGCCGACAAGTTCGCCGCCGCGGTCGGCCCGGCCGCCGCCGCGGCTGCCGCTACCGCAATGGGCTGGTATGCCGGCAGCAACCTTTCGAATATCTCGAGCTTCAGCAACAGCTTGGGCTCGTCGCTGAGCAGCGCGATCTCGTCGTCGTCGAGCGCGCCGGGATCCTCATCGGGCGGCGGCGGCGGCGGTTCGTCCGGCGGTGGTGGAGGTGGTGGAGGCGGCGGCGGCTGGTGACGCGCGCGCCTAGTGCGCGAACGCGTAAGCGAACAGGCCGCAGCCGGCGACGCCGAGCAGCAACGATCCGACCCAGATTGCGCGCTTGCGCGTCAGCGCGGCGACTGCGCCGAGCGCAATCGCGACCTGCAGGAACGCGACCGACTCCGCGAAGAAATGATGCCGATGCATCAGCGCGTCGCCTTGCGCGGATTTCTGGTCGCGCTCGCGTTCGAGCTGCTCGGCTTTGTCCTTGCTCTTCTTCTGGTCGTCCGCGTAGTGATCCGCTTCGGCCATGAGTTCGGCCGGCGGCGCCTTGTCGAGCGCGGCCCAGACATTCTTCTGCGCCGCGATCACCGCCGCCTTCAGTCCCTTCGCCTGGTAATAGGCCCATTCATCGGATGCCTCGGCTTGCAGACGCGTGGCTTCGGTCTTGAGTGCGAGCGCTTCATTGACCGAGCTGCCGGCCTGCAGCGAGGCAACCGCGGCAAGCGCGGCCAATATTGCCGTCGTCAGCGCTATCGCGCGCAGCAGACTGCCTGCGTCGCGCTCGATCTCCTCGTCGATCGCCTCGCGCAGCTTGTCGGTATCGATTTCGATTTCCTCGGGCATCGCACGCGGGCCTGGGCAACGCAGCGAATGTCGATGCGCGACCTTTCGCGGCGGTTTCAGGGAGCGCGTTTGAGCTTGGCTTCTTCGAGCGCGTCGAGGTAGGCCTGCCAGTTGCGCGCGTGATCGCGGCCGAGCTCGTAGAGAACGTCCCACGAGAACAGGCCGGTCGCATGGCCGTCATCGAAGCGCAGCAGCACCGCGTAGCTGCCGATCGGTTCGACCGCGTCGATGTTGACGTTCGCCTTGCCGGCGACGAGCACGCGTTGACCGGGGCCGTGGCCTTGCACTTCGGCGCTCGGCGAATGCACGCGCAGGTATTCGGCGGGCAGGCGGAATGTTTCGCCGTTGTCGAAGCCGACTTCGAGGACGTGGGAAGCGCGATGCAACGTGATCTGGGTTGGTTGCGGGGCAGTCGTCATTGCAGCCAACCGTTTTTTTCGTCATCCCGGCGAAAGCCGGGACCCAGTGCCTTCCGTGACGCCCAAGAAAGGCGCTGGGTCCCGGCTTTCGCCGGGATGACGAGGGAATGGGAACGAGAGGTGAGTGCTCAGTGGACGGTATCGGAAACCGGCGCCCGCGGCGCCAGCGGTCCACCGGGTGCACCGGCGACCTGCCACAGCGCATCGAGATAGCCGGAGCCGAAACCGATCGATCCGATCGCCTCGAACTCGTAGGCGCCGGTGTCCGGATACCACGCCGCGTTCGGATCGACTTCGCGCAGCACCAGCGCGGCCGCTTCGACCTCGACAAGCTGGCCGACGTAGCTGATCTCGCCTTCCTCGTCCTCGAGCATGTTGACCGAGATCAGCGGCGCGGCGGCGGCCGCCGAGCGCGCGATCGCGGCCCAGTCGTCGAGGCGGAAACCCTCCGGTACGCGCAGCTGCTCGCCGCGCAGCGCCAGCGCCTTGTCGACGAACTCGCGTGCGGGATCCGCGTCGAGCGTGCTGATGTCCGCAATCGCGATGGCGAGATAGCCGTCGAAGCGGATCGCATCGCCGACTTCGGCGACCAGGCAGAAATCGCGCGAGATGCCGACGACATAGCCGTGGATCACGCCGGGCTGGATGCGCTCGCGATGGATGCGGACCGGCAGACGCTCGTCGAGCGAGCGCTGCAGCTCGGCGCGCGCGCCGCGGGCCTTGAAGGGGATAACGGTGGTCATGTGGGTATGGTCGGGCAGCTTGCGGGAAGGTGCAAGGGACAAGGGGTTAGGGAAGAGGGATCAGGGGCGAGGGCGCGGGAACCGGTCGTTATGGCGCCGCGGTTTTTGTGCCCTCGCCCCTGATCCCTCCTCCCCAACCCCTGCCTTTACAAAATATAACGCGACAGATCCTCATCCTTGACCAGCGTGCCAAGGTGTCCATCGACGTACTCCGCATTGATCTCGTAGTGCTGCCCGTTCTTGTCGGCTGCCACGAACGAGATCTCGTCGAGCAGCTTTTCGAGCACGGTGTGCAGCCGGCGCGCACCGATGTTCTCGGTGCGCTCGTTGACGTGGAATGCGATCTCGGCGAGCCGCGTGATGCCGTCGGGCGTGAATTCGAGCGTGACGCCTTCGGTGGCGAGCAGCGCCGTGTATTGCTTGGTCAGCGCGCTTTGCGGCTCGGACAGGATGCGCCGGAAGTCGTCGGCCGACAGCGCGGCGAGCTCGACGCGGATCGGGAAGCGGCCTTGCAGTTCCGGCACCAGATCCGACGGCTTGGCCAGCGAGAACGCGCCCGACGCGATGAACAGGATATGGTCGGTCTTGACGATGCCGTACTTGGTCGACACCGCCGAGCCTTCGACCAGCGGCAGCAGGTCGCGCTGCACACCCTCGCGCGAGACGCCGGCGCCGGCCCATTCGCCGCGCTGCGCGATCTTGTCGATCTCGTCGATGAAGACGATGCCGTTCTGCTCGCAGTTGGTGATCGCCTGCGTCTTGATCTCCTCGTCGTTGACGAGCTTGCCGGCTTCCTCCTCGATCAGCAGCGGTCGCGCCTGCGCGATGTTCATCTTGCGCTTCTGGCTGCGCTGACCGGACAGCGACTGGAACATGCCGCGCAGCTGGCTGGTCATTTCTTCCATGCCGGGCGGCGCCATGATCTCGACGCCGACGTTGAGCGCGACGTCGAGCTCGATCTCGCGCTCGTCGAGCGCGCCTTCGCGCAACTGCTTGCGCAGTTTCTGCCGCGTGTCGGCATCGCGCGCATCGGAAGTCTGCGGTTCGTTGGCGAAGCCGACGCCCTGGCGCCGCGGCAGCAGCGCATCGAGGATGCGGTCCTCGGCGCGGTCCTCGGCTTGCGAGCGAACGCGCGACTTGGCCTGCTCGCGCGCCATCTTGACCGCGCTGTCGGCGAGATCGCGCACGATCTGCTCGACGTCCTTGCCGACGTAGCCGACCTCGGTGAACTTGGTCGCCTCGACCTTGATGAACG
>Ga0193717_1001276_pt1 | contig 15581 bp, 16 predicted proteins | sample U2c2metaG_FD_145900 | JGI IMG/M metagenome (GOLD analysis project Ga0193717, IMG submission 145900) | Soil microbial communities from a riparian zone of the East river system, Colorado, United States - U2c2 | ecosystem: Environmental > Terrestrial > Soil > Riparian zone | place: USA: East River... | reverse complement strand
CGCCTCGGCCATCGGCAAGTCCAGCGCGTCCGTTCGGCAGCTTGCACACCGCGCCAGGGAGCACGTCGCTGCCCGCCGCAAGCGGTTCGATCCCGTCGATCCGCAGCGGTCGATGGAGCTCACCGCGCAGTTCTTCGCCACGGCGGCGACGGGCGACGTCGATGCCCTGATCACGATGCTGGCGCCCGACGTGGTGTGGACCGCGGACAGCGACGGCAAGGCGAGCGCCGCGCGCAGGCCGGTACTTGGCGCGGACAGAGTCGCCCGCCTCGTGCTTGGGCTCATCCGCGGGGCAGGCGAGTTGGGCCGCGTCGAGCCGGCCTTCTACAACGGTGCGCCCGCACTGGTGCTCTACCTCGGCGACAACCTGGAGGGCATCATCTCCGTCGAGCTCACGGACGGGAAGATCAGCCACTTCTATGCGATGCGCAACCCCGAGAAGCTCGGCGGGGTCAAGGTCGCACGCGAGATCTCGCGCTGAGCGACGCTTGCGGAGCGACCATTGGACTTGAGCGACGCTTGCGGAGCGACAATTCGACCCAGCGCGTGACACGCTAGTGCGATGCGTGTCGAGCGGATCGTCTCGTCGCGCAGCGCCTCCGAGGTGCTGCGCAGCGTGGCCGCCGCGACCGCCCGCCTCGGTTTGGCGCCGCCCGCGGCGTTGAGCGGCGACTGGTTCGGCGCGCGGGCGGTCATCGCTCCGAGTGTGGCGATCGAACCCGTTCACGTCGACCGCGTCTTCGACGTCGGCCCCCGCGCCGCCCCGACGATGCCAGCCGATGCGGTCGGCGGCGGCTGGGTCGGATACCTGTCCTACCCCGATGCCGGGGCCGACGGCCGGGGTCCGCGGATCCCCGAGGCCGCGGGCGGATGGACCGACGACGTGTTACGCCAGGATGCCGACGGAAACTGGTGGTACGAAAGTCTTTCCGGTTCCGCGCCGCCGGAGTGGCTGCGCGAGGCGGTGAGCGCCCGCGGTGAGCCCCGGCCCTGGACCATCGACTGGATCGAACCCGACCGCGAGGTCCACCACTCTGGAGTGCTGGCCTGTCTGGAGGCCATCGCCGCGGGCGAGGTGTACCAGGCTTGTGTGTGCACCCAGTTCGTCGGCGCAGTTAGCGGCGCCCCCGTCGAGTTCTTTGCCGACGTCGTCGCCCGCACGGCACCTGCGCGCGCGGCGTTCGTCGCGGGCGACTGGGGCGCGGTGGCGTCGCTGTCCCCGGAACTGTTCCTGCGCCGCACCGGCGACGCCGTCACGTCTAGCCCCATCAAAGGCACGCTCCCGCTTGACAGCCCGCCGTCGGCGTTGCGCGCTTCGGTGAAGGACGTGGCCGAGAACATCATGATCGTGGACCTGGTCCGCAACGATCTGAGCCGCATCGCGCTGACCGGGACCGTCACGGTGCCCGAACTGCTCGCGGTGCGCCCGGCGCCAGGAGTGTGGCACCTGGTGTCGACGGTATCGGCCCGCGTCAGCGTCGACGTGTCAATGGCGACGGTGCTCGAGGCCACCTTCCCCCCGGCCTCTGTCACCGGCACGCCGAAAGCCCGGGCCCGGGAGCTCCTTTCGAAGTGGGAACCGCATCGCCGCGGGGTATACTGCGGCACAGTCGGTTTCGCTTCTCCGCTCGCCGGCACCGAGCTCAATGTCGCGATCCGCACCGTCGAGTTCGACACCGTGGGGCATGCGGTACTCGGCGTCGGCGGCGGCATCACGGCCGATTCCGACCCCGACGCCGAGTGGCAGGAGTGCCTGCACAAGGCCGCCCCCATCGTGGGGACCGCCGCTCCTCAGCGCCGGATAGCCGCGCAGAGCTGAGCCCAGTTGCCCGACGCAATTCGGGTGCGGTCTTCGACGCTGAGCTCGGCTTCGGCAAGGAACTCACGTGCGACGCCGCCGTCGGTCGGGACGAACGGGTAGTCGGCGGCGAACATGATTCGTTCGACCCCGACGACGTCGACGGCCCACTGCAGGTATCGCTGACTGAAGACGCCGCCAGGGGTGAGGAAGACGTTGTCGCGGACGTACTCGGAGATGGTGCGCGACAACGCCGCAATCGGGGCCATTCGGTCGATCCGGTCGAGATAGAACGGCACCATTTCGCCCCAGTGCCCCAAGATCACCTGCAGTCGCGGGAACCGGTCGAAGACACCTGCCAGGATGAGCCGGAGCAACTCGACGCCCGCGTCGTAGTGCCACCCCACTCCGTGGGTGGCGAACGCGGCGTCCACGACGTCGCCGAATCCGCCGTAGTAGGCGGCTCGGACCGCTGCCGGCGGCGATTGCGGATGTAGGTAGAGCGGCGCACCGAGCGCCTCGGCCGCCTCGAAGATCGGCCAGAACTCGGTGTGATCGATGGGAGTGTCACGCACGCGGCTGAAGATCAGTGCGCCGTTGAAACCGAGTGTGGTTACCGCGCGGGCCAATTCGTCTGCGGCGGCCTCCGGACGCTGGGCCGCCAGGGTTGCGAAGCCCTGCAGTCGGTCCGGATGCGCGCGCACCGCGGCGGCCGCCTCGTCATTGCATGCGGTCTGCAGTGCGACGCCATCGGCCGCGTCGAGATTCCACACGCCAGGCGTGGTCAACGAGAGCACCTGAGTGTCGACACCCGCTGCGTCCATCACGGCCAGACGTTCGTCGCCGAGCGAAAGTAGCGCCGGTTCGACGGCACCGGCCGAGTTCCTGGCGGGGTCCTGCCACCGCGGATCGAGGCGCTGCCAGGCCTTGAGGACGTCGGCGGTGACGTAGTGTTCTTCCAGCCCAACGATTTTCATGACCTGCCCTAGGTGTCGAGTAGTTCGGCTTCCGCATTCCCCCTTCAGTCGATAGTAAACTCATTTACTATTGGTTGGCTGGGAACTAGGCTCGGGGTTCATGGGCAACGACGCACACGCCATCACCGACCTCTTCGAGACCGTTTCGCTCGGTGGTCCCGAGCGTGCCGTCGGCTTCGTGATCTGGCGCGTGATGCACCGCTACGTGCGGGCGGCCGACCGCGCGCTGACCGGTCTCGGGCTGACTCATCTGCAGTTCCAGACGCTGGCGCTAACGGCCTGGCTCGGCCGTTTCGGAGCCGCCGTCACCCAGGTCGAACTCGCCAGGGCCGGCGACATCGCGCCGATGCAGGTGTCGCACATGATGAAGACGCTGGAGGCCAAGGACTGGATCAGGCGCCCGCGCAGCACTTCCGACGTCCGCGCCAAGAACGTCGAGGTGACGACCGCGGGGTTGGCGGTGCTCCGGCGCGCGTTGCCCGTGATGATCGAGGTGCAGCGCGAGGTATTCGGCGCCGCGGGTGAACCTGGCGGCATTCTGCTGAATTTGCTTCTGCGGCTGGAGGACTAGGGCGACGCGTACAGGCGACACCGCTCGACCAGTAGCTCTGCCAACCGTTCCGGTTCACTGACCATCAGCGAGTGGCACGTGTCGAGCCGGATCACGGTCTGCACCCCGCCCAGGGCGTCGATACTTGCCAACTGCGACTTCGTCGAAAGGGACCGATCCCGCTGCGTCATGATCCACGTTCGCGGCACCTCGTCCGGCATGCCTACGCGCGAAACGGATTCCGCGATGGCCCGGACCGAATCCGTACAGAGCCGGTCCAGCGCGACGCGGCGCCGCGCACGGCTCACGCCGTTGTAGAACGCAAGACCAGCGATCCATCGAGGCAACTCGCGCGTACCGCCCTTGCTGGCGTTCCGGCGCGCGTACCCCGCCAGCGGGCCGGCGAGTGCGTCCAACACCGAGCGGCCCTCCGGCGGGACGAACGCGGCGGCCAGAATCAGCTCGCGTACCCGCCCACCGCCGAGCTTCGTCACCACACCCGGCACGGTGATCCCGGCCAGGGAATGTCCGACGACGACGACATCGCCGAGTCCGGCCGCGTCGATGTCCGCGACCACGGAGTCGACCCAGTCGGCGATGGTCAGCTTGGTCAGGTCGCCCGGCTTACCTCGCCGCCCTGGTAGGTCGACCGCAAGTACGGTCAATTCCGGTGTCAGTCGTCGGATTTCGTCGATCGTCAGGTCCCAGCAGTCGGCGGCATGCGCGCCCCCGTGAACGAGCACCAACGCAGGTAGCGTCATCGCGGACCCCCTCAGCTTCGCGAGCGCAGAACCGCATCGTAGAGCTCACGCCGCGACGGGGCACCGGGATTGGCCGCGATCACCTCGGCGCACGCGTCCTTCACGCGAGCACCTACCCTGACCAGAGCGTTCACCTCGGCGACCAGTTCGGCCACGTCGGTTCGCGGGAGCGCTCCGGCCAACACGACGGTCAGCTCTCCGAGCACCCCGTCGGCAGCCCAGTCCGCAAGCTCGGCCAACGTGCCGCGCTTGACCTCCTCGTGGGTCTTGGTCAGTTCACGGCAGACCACCGCGCGTCGATCCGCCCCCAACGTGTCGACGGCGTCGCGCAGGCATTCGCCCAACCGGCGCGGCGACTCGAAGAACACACACGTCCGTTGCTCAGCCGACAACCCGGTCAGCCACGTCACCCGCGCGGAGTGCTTGCGCGGCGCGAAACCCTCGAAGCAGAACCTGTCGGACGGAAGGCCCGACACCGCCAGCGCCGTCGTCACCGCCGAGGGCCCAGGCAGACAGCTGACCGTCAGACCCGCCGCTGCGCACGCCGCCACCAGCCGGTAGCCCGGATCGCTGATCAGGGGCATGCCCGCGTCGCTGACAACCAGCACCGTCGCACCACCCGCGACCTCCTCGACGAGCCCTGGCACCCTGGTCGCCTCGTTCTGGTCGAAGAAGCTGACGATGCGCCCACCTGGCCGGACGCCGAGCGCGCTGGCCAGCACTCGCACGCGGCGGGTGTCCTCCGCGGCAATCACGTCGGCGCTGCCCAGCGCCTCGATCAGCCGGGCCGATGCGTCCGCGGCCTGCCCAAGAGGCGTGGCGGCGAGCATCAGGCGTCCTCCTGTCTTGGGGCCAGTCACACGGCACAGCCTACGATCGGCTGCGTGACCGCTCCGACGCTCGATGACATCGCGCCCGAGCGCTCGGCCCCGGTGATCAGTCCGGGCCCGCTGGTGCCGATGCCCGACTTCGGCCCGCAGGACCGTTTGCAGGGCTGGGTCATGACGGCCATCATCACCGCGCTCGCGGCGCTCACGCGGTTCCTCAACCTCGGATCGCCAACGGATGCAGGCACCCCGATCTTCGACGAGAAGCACTACGCGCCGCAGGCCTGGCAGCTGCTGGGCAACGGCTTCGTCGAGGACAACCCCGGCTACGGGCTGGTGGTACACCCGCCGGTCGGCAAGCAGCTGATGGCGATCGGTGAGGCGCTGTTCGGCTACACCGGACTGGGCTGGCGGTTCTCCGGCGCAGTATGCGGCGTGATCATCGTGCTGCTGGTGGCCCGCATCGTCCGCCGGATCACCCGCTCGACGCTGATCGGCGGCATCGCCGGGCTGTTGATCGTCGCCGACGGCGTCAGCTTCGTGACGGCGCGCACCGCGCTGCTCGACGTCTTCCTGGTTGGTTTCGCGGTCGCCGCATTCGGCGCGCTGATCGTCGACCGCGACCAGATGCGCGAGCGAATGCACGTCGCGCTGCTCGAAGGCCGCATCGCGGACACCCCGTGGGGGCCCAGACTCGGGGTGCGGTGGTGGCGATTCGGCGCCGGGGTGCTGCTCGGCCTTTCGTTCGCGACGAAGTGGTCGGGCCTGTACTTCATCTTGTTCTTCGGCCTGATGACGTTGGCGTTCGACGTCGTCGCCAGGCGGCAGTACCGAGTGCCGCGACCGTGGCTCGGGACGCTGCGGCGCGACTTCGGGCCCGCGGTCTACGTGTTCGGCTTCATCCCGTTCGCCGTCTACCTCGGCTCGTACGCGCCCTGGTTCGCGTCGGAGACCGCCATCGACCGCCATGAGGAGTACCGGTCGATCGGCGAGGGTGGTCTGTTCCCAGACGCCATCCGGTCGCTGTGGCACTTCACCTACGGCGTCTTCAAGTTCCACTCGGAGTTGACCAACGCCGCAGGCAACCATCACCCGTGGGAGTCGAAGCCGTGGACGTGGCCGATGTCGCTGCGCCCGGTGCTCTACGCGATCGACCAGGACAACATCGCGGGTTGCGGAACCCAGTCGTGCGTCAAGGCCGTGATGCTCATTGGCACGCCGGCGATGTGGTTCGTCGCGGTGCCGGTGCTGGGCTGGGCGCTGTGGCGGGCGTTCGTCAAGCGCGACTGGCGCTACGCGGTGGCGCTGACCGGTTATTCCGCGGGCTACCTGCCTTGGTTCGCCGACATCGACAGGCAGATGTACTTCTTCTACGCCGCGCCAATGGCCCCGTTCCTGGTGATGATCCTCGCCCTGATACTGGGCGACGTGCTCTACGCGCCGAGGCAGAACGCGGAACGCCGTGCGCTCGGGTTACTCGTGGTGTGTTTCTATGTCGCGCTTGTCATTACGAACTTCGCCTGGCTGTACCCGGTGCTGACGGGCCTCCCGATCTCACAATCGACGTGGAACATGGAGATCTGGCTGCCCTCCTGGCGCTAGCGATTTCGCGAGTTCTACACCAGCGTCGTAGTCGCGCGGTTATCCACAGCTCTGGTGTAAAACTCGCGAAGCCGGGCGTGAGCTGTCGGCGCTCGCAGACACCATCCGGGCATGGAAAAAGCATTCGTCGGCGCCGAGCTACTCGAAAGCGGCCTCACTCCTGGCCAACTGCGCTGGCGATACAAGACGGTCCACCCGCGCATATACGTGCCGCGCAGCGCCTCGGCGTCAGTCCATCTCGACGCACACGCAGCGTGGCTGTGGACCGAGCGTCGCGGCATCGTCACGGGGCGCGCCGCGGCCGCGCTTCACGGTGCCCAATGGGTGCACCCCGGTATGCCGATCGAGTTGATCGCCTCGCATGGACGCCAGCGGCCGGGCGTGCTCGTCCGAGATGAGCGCATCGACTGGGACGAGGTCTGCATGGTCGGCGAATTGCCGGTCACCACACCTGCACGCACGGCGTTGAACCTGGCGCGTCAGCTACGCCGCGACAACGCGGTCCGATATCTCGACGCACTCGCCGCGGCGACCGGCATCACGGCCGCCGACGTGGCGCCGCTCGCCGAGCGATACCGCGGCTGGCGTGGGATGAAGCGCGCCCGCGTCGCACTGGACCTGATGGATGGCGGCGCACAGTCGCCGAAGGAGACGTGGCTGCGTCTTTTGGTGATCGACGCCGGATACCCGCGGCCTCGCACGCAAATTCGCGTGAGCGATGGCGTCGCCGAAGCATTCGTCGACTTGGGTTGGGACGAGCCCATGATCGGTCTCGACTATGACGGCGAGCAACATCAGACCGATCGGCAGCGCTTCGTCCACGACATCGGGCGCAACGAGCTGATCGAGCGGCGGGGCTGGCTGGACATCCACGTGGTCAAAGAGCACACCCGAGCATTCATCCTGCAACGAATCCAGGAGACCTGCAAACGTCGGGGATGGTATCCGCTCGCGAGTTCTACACCACAGTTGTGAATGGGAGGCATCCAACGACTGTGGTGTAGAACTCGCGAAAATCGGGAGCAAAGCTACAGCGAGTCGCGGGCCACCGGACACGACATACAACGTGGCCCGCCGCGGCCGGTACCGAGCTCCGATGCCGCGATCGGTAGCACCTCGATGCCCGAATCTTCCAGCCGCGCATTGGTTTCCGCATTGCGCTCGTATGCGACGACGACACCAGGGGCCAACGCCAGCGTGTTGTTGCCGTCGTCCCACTGCTCACGCTCCGCGGTGACGGGGTCGAGCCCCGTGTCGATGACCCGCAGCTTCTCGATGCCCATGGCGTCGGCGGCGGCCTCGACGAAGGGTGCTGCGCGTTCGATCGTCACGCCGTCGGACTTTTGGCGAATCGTGAACGCCGACAATGAATCGACGATGTTCGGGTACATGACCACGGCATCGGTATCGACCATCGTGCACACGGTGTCCAGATGCATCTGTGCGCGTTCCTGAGCGATCGGCACGGCCAACACGGTGTGCGCAAGGTTGTCGTCGAAAAGGCTGCGCGCCAGCGCCTCCGCGCCTGCGGGCGTGGTCCGCTCACCTACCCCGACGGCGACCACACCAGGTCCCAGCAGCAGCACGTCACCGCCCTCGACGGGGGCCGACCGCGACTCGTAGGCCCGTCGCACGCCGAGGAAACGGGGGTGGTGGGCGTAGATCAGGTCGGTCAGCGACGTCTCGCGCATCCGCGCGGGCAACGCCAACGACGTGATCGCCACGCGCGGCCCGATCCAGAACGACGAATCGCGGGTGAACAGCAGATTCGGCAGCGGATCGATGACGAAGTCGCCGCCGTGATGCATGCGGCGCACCAACGACAGCTCGCCCTCGTGGAACGGCAGCTCGTTGAACGTCATACCCGCCATCAGCACCCGCGCCAGGGTGTCCGCATCCAGCGTGCGCAGGTACTTCGAAAGTTCTTGGGCCAGTGGCAATCCGAGCCGGCGCGCGTCGACGGCCGCGGCGATGCCCTGCATGCGGGCGGCGCCACTGGCCAGCGCTTCGGTCAACAGGTCACCAAGCAAGAGCACCTCGACGCCGCGGGAGCGCATCACTTCGGCGAACGCATCGTGCTCCTGCTGCGCCTTGGCCACCCAGGGCAGCCCGTCGAACAGCAGCGCGTCGTTGTTGCGTGGGGTCAGCCGCTGCAGCTCCGCGCCTGGGCGATGCAGGATGACCACACGCAGCGTGCCCACCTCTGAATTGGAGCCCAGCACAGTGCCCGTCACACCTAGCACCGTAACCTCATTCGCCACCTCAACTATGGTTTAGGTCATGGAGCTACCCGACCTGACCCCCGGCGAGCTGTCGCATCGCAGCGGGGTGGCGGTGTCCGCACTGCACTTCTACGAACGCGAAGACCTCATCATCAGCAGACGCACCTCCGGCAACCAACGCCGCTACGGGCGCGAGACGTTGCGGCGGGTGGCCTTCATCCGGATGTCGCAGCGACTCGGCATTCCGTTGGCGCGCATCCGCGATGCGCTCGAGACGCTGCCGAACGACCGGGTCCCCACGAGCAGGGACTGGGCCAAGTTGTCCGCTGGCTGGCGCGCCGACCTCGACGAGCGCATCCTGCACCTGCAACGGTTACGCGACAACCTCACCGGCTGCATCGGATGCGGTTGTCTGAGCCTCAAGACGTGCACGCTCTCGAATCCGAACGACGTGCTGGCGGCCAGCGGGCCCGGCGCGGCCAATCTGTGAAATTCGAATGTATGTGCGATAGCATGCGTACGTGTCCTTGGCGGTTCAGGCGTCGCTCTTCGACCATGCCGAACGCCGTGAGCTCGGCGGCGGGGCGTGGATCGACGTGCGGGCAGGCTGGTTGACCGGTGGGCTGGAGCGCAGCGACCGGGGAATTGGGTTCTGCGGGGAAGACCTGTTCGACGACCTCGAGCAGACGATCCCGTGGCGCGCCGAACGCCGCCAGATGTACGACCGCGTGCTCGACGTCCCGCGGCTGGTCAGCTTTCACGACCTCACCACCGAGCCGGCTCCACACCCCGGCATTGCGCGGTTGCGGGTGCGGCTCAACGACATCTACGCGCGCGAACTTGGCGAACCGTTCACCACGGCGGGCCTGTGCCTATACCGCGACGGCACCGACAGCGTCGCGTGGCACGGCGACACCATCGGCCGCAGCAGCACCGAGGACACCATGGTGGCGATCGTCAGCCTCGGCGCAAGGCGGGTGTTCGCGCTACGACCCCGCTCCGGCGGCCGGGCGCTCCGGCTGCCGCAGGGCCATGGCGACCTGCTGGTGATGGGCGGATCGTGTCAACGTACGTGGGAGCACGCGGTACCCAAGACCGCCAAGCCGATGGGTCCGCGGATCAGCATCCAATTCCGGCCAAGGGGTGTGCGCTAGTTGCCGCGGATGGCCTTCACCGCCGCGGACAACAGGTCGCTGGCCCGCTGGGTATTGACGGGTACCACCGGCTTGCTCGGATCGATCAGCGGATTCGCGGTCACGATCACCCGGTAGTTCCCGAAGGCCGCGACGTAGTTGTAGAGCTCGCCGCTGGCAGGCTTGCCGTTGACCATCGTCTGCACCACGCGATGAGTGCCCAACGTGCGCACCCCGTCGATCGTCGGCGACTCGACGACCTCGTCGAGGCCGCGCATGCCGTTGGCAGCGAAGGCGAACTTCTTGCAGGCGTCGCCGGGGTCGGGGAACGGCAGCGCTTCCGACGTCTCGACGGCGATGGTGATGAACCGGTTGCCCTCACCCTCGGCCGTCGTCGCGGCCATGTTGCCCTTGAGCCCTTCCGGGACCGTCAGGCCCGCGGCGACCTTCGCGCAGTCGGCCGGATCGAAGACCACCCCGGGCGGCAGGGCCTGCCCCGAAAGCAGGTGCGGATCGACGCCGGCAGGCCCAAATGTGCTGACCTTGAACGCGGGCCCGAAGCTCGACTTGACGTCGAGCACCTTGGCGATGTCGGCGGTGGTCGGGGTCGATTCACCGCTGGCGCACGCAGTCAACAGACCGGCGCACGCGACGACGAGCAGCGTTCTGAGCATCGGCGTCAATCTACCCGTCTTCGACCCGTCAACTTCGTATCGCCGACACGGTTTCGACCAGAAGGTTCGACGCGAAACCCTGTTCCAGCGGTGGCCCGGATGCGCCAGGATCGGTGACGAGCACGGCGTAGGCGACGTAGGCGCCGAGGTACGCGACGAATGTCTCCGCCCGCGAATGCGTTTCGGTACCACCTTCGACCTTGCTCGTCGTGTCCGTCGCCAAACCCAACGTCGTCGTCCCGGCGATCACGGGAGCATCCGTGAAGGCGACGACGGCGTCGGTGTGGTCGGTGAACATCCTCCACGGCACGCAACCGTCGGGAATCGCCGGTCCGAATCCCACGTTGGCCTCGGCCACCACCACGTAGGCGATGCCGCCGGGCCCGGACGCGGACCAGCCGTTGACCGGGACGTCAGCGGTGATCGGGGTGACCAGGCCGGCGCACTCCGGCGGCACGCTGTTCCAGTTCTGGCCGATGCCCCACAGCGCCGTCGGGGTGGCATCGGCAGGGAGCGCGGACAGCTCGTAGTCGGGCGGAAGCTTCGTCCTGGCGCGAACGACGTTGGAGGGGGTCACCGTGAACGCAACGGGTGTCGACGACGCCGGCGCTGACGACGAGGCCGGTGAAGACGTTTCGGGTGCGGTCGCCTGACCGCACGCCGCGCAGAGCGCCACTGCAACGCAGGACGCGAAGACGCGCATGAAGCCTTGGTACCACGGCTACCCTGACGGGCACCGACATCGTGGCGCGACGCGCCGAGAGGACATGTGATGTGCACCCGAGTCTTGTGGAATAGCAATGACATCGCCGTCCTAACTGGTCGGACCATGGACTGGCCGGAGTCGACGGAGCCGCTCATCGTCGCCTTCCCTCGCGGTCGCAAGCGCGACGGCGGGCTGCTGATAACGAAAGTCGTCGTTCCGGACAATCCGCTGCGTTGGACGAGCACCTACGCCAGCTTGATCACGACGGTCTACGGGATAGGCACCGTCGACGGGCTCAACGAGCGGGGGCTCGGCGTCCACGCGCTGTACCTCAAGTCCACCGAGGTCGGGACTCGCAACGCCGAACTCCCCGGCCTGCACACCGGGCTGTGGGCGCAGTATCTGCTGGACCAGGCCGGCAGCGTCACCGAGGCCCTGGCTCTGATGGACGGCATCCAGCTGGTGATGGTCAGCGCCCACGGGCACGACGCGACCCTGCACCTCGCGATCGAGGACGCCGATGGCGACAGCGCCATCGTCGAGCTCGCCGCAGGCCAGGTGGTCGTGCACCACGGCCGCGAGTTCACTCTGATGACCAACGACCCAACCTACGACGAGCAGCTGAAGTTACTTGCCGCGCAGGACTTTTCGCATCCCAGCTGCGATCTTCCCCTTCCCGGCAACGTCAATGCCATCGACCGATTCCAGCGGGCCGCCTACTACTCGGCGCTGCTCCCCAAGCCGGTCGACGAGCGCCAGGCCGTCGCAGGCGTCATGGCGATCATGCGCAACGTCTCGGTGCCATTCGGCGCGCCATACGCCGAATTCGGCGTCTACAACACCGAGTACCGCACGGTGTGCGATCTGACCAACCACACCTACTTCTTCGAGCTGACCACCAGCCCGAGCATCATCTGGGTGAACTTCGACGACCTTCACCTCGATGAGGGCGCTCACGCGCAGGCCATCGACCCCTACGACGAGTCGCTATCCGGCAACGTCACCGGCCGCTTTGCCAAGCACGAGATCGGCTTCTGACGACGTGACCCAAACGCGTGCAGATTTCGTTTGCCAACCGTAGGCTTGCGCCTGCTTCCGACCACAGGAGACCTGATGATTAAGCCCTTGCAGATTTGCGGTACCGCGATCGCCGTGCTCGCGTTGGGCGTCGCGCTCACGAGTTGCGGATCGAAGACCGAAACCACCACCTCGTCCTCGTCGTCGACCAGCGCCAAGACGAGTTCCGAGACGAGCACGACCTCCAAGCCGAGCGCCACGCCTGCTGCGGGCAAGAACGAGACCATCGCCGACTACATCAAGGAAGCCGGCCTCACGGAGACCCCCGTCAAGCGTGGCGACGCAGGCGCTCCGACCATCGACCTGCCCGTCCCGGACGGCTGGGCGGAAGCTGGCGACAAGACGCCCGACTACGCGTACGGCGCGATCCTCTTCAGCGACCCGGCGATGGCCGCCGATCCGCCGTCGATCATCGCGCTGGTGTCCAAGCTGACGGGCGACGTCGACAAGGCCAAGCTGGTCGAGTACGCCCCGGGTGAGCTCAACAACCTGCCGGGCTTCGACGGCCCCCCCACCGGCGAGCCGACCACGCTTAGCGGCTTCGATGCAGTCCAGCTTGGCGGCAGCTACGTCAAGGACGGCGTGAAGCGCATGATTGCGCAGAAGACCGTCATCATCCCGGCCGCAGACAACAGCGGCGTGTTCGTGCTGCAACTCAATGCCGATGGCACCGAAGACCAGATGGGCCCGCTGATGGATGCCACGTCCGTCATCGACGAGAAGACGACGATCACACCGTAATCAGACGGCTCAACCTTCGCCGGCCATATGTACCTCGCCCATCGCCAACGGCTGTCCCGATTCGACGCCGCTACGCAGCGGGTGGGCTCACCAACCTGCCCGACTTCGATGGTCGCGCCGAGGCGAAGTCGAGCACGCTGAGCGGATCGACACGCTTTAGCTGGCACCTACGTCAAGGACGGGCAGCCAACCGCGTCATCGCGCAGAAGACGGTCCTGATTCCCGCAAAGGACGGCGACGGCTAGTTCGTGCTCAAATCAACGCGGACGGCCCCGAGGAGCAGGCGGACCCCCTGCAGGAGGCCACCGGGTGATCGACGAGAAAACCACGATTACGCCCTGCCCGCGCGCACGGGCGCATTTCCAAGCATCCACAGCTAAGATCCGACGCAGTCACAGCATCCCCACAATCGAGGAGAGGCACCTTGACAGCCGCTCAGCAGCCGAGTTCCAGCGAACCGCCGCCGCCCCAGCGTGGGCTGACTCGCGAGGAACGCGGTCGCGACGTCAGTGAGGCGCAGGCCGAGGTCGAGGCGGAGACGTCGAAGTGGAAGCAGTTCACGCGTGCGATGAGCCCCCGTTTCGTCTGGTCGATGGCCGAAGGCTATCCGGTGGTGCTCAAGCAGTTCATCCAGTTCTGCCTGATCATCATCTACCCGGCATGGGTGTTCGCCGTCTTGTGCGGCGGCTTGGTCACGCTGCTGTTCTACGTGACGATCTACCCGATCCTGTGGGTATTGTTCTGGCCGATGCGGAATTACCAGAAGAAGAACCATCCCGAGGAATACGCCGCCTCCCAAGAGAAGAAGTAACGCGGCGCCGCGTGGGGCTCTTCAGCCGCTCCGGAGGCGCAGCGGTGACGGTGACGCCGGAGGTAGTTCAGCCGCGGCAGACCGTGACGGCCACCGTCACGACGGACAAGCCGATCGACAAGGTCCGCTCGGCCCGGCTGGACTGGGGCTACACGAACTTCTACAACTACCACTGGGCCGGCCGGGTCGACTCCGCCGCGGCCGCGGGCAACGACAGCATCTGGACGGCCGATCAGGTCGGCACCAACTACGGCGGCGACCGCGACACCGACGACTGGGTGAGCGTCATCGTCGAGGACGTCCCGATTGCCACCGGCGAGTTCACCGGTACCTCTACGACTTTCAAGATCCCGTCGTGGGCACCAGCTTCGTCATCGGCGATCGCGCGATGGGAATGCCGACTCACCGTTGAGCGCGGCGGCCGGTCCGCCAGTCACGATCTGGTCGCCCGCGGCGAGTTCACCGTGCTCATCGGCACCGCCGACGTGGAGGCGTACGTGGAACCGCTCGAAGTGGTCTCCGGCGCGGTCGAGACGGCCATCGACATCACGTTGTCGAAGCCGGTGTACCTGGCCGGCGAGACCATCACCGGGCAGGCGACCCTGACACCCACGATGGATTTGCCGGACGGCGATCTCGCGGTGTCGTGGCAGCGTGAACGGGAATCCCACCCCTTGACCCGCGCGCCCGGCCCCGGCGGCCAACTGGACGGTCGAATCGTGCCGCTGGGCAAGCGAATTCCGCTGCGGGCGGGCGTACCCGTGGTGCTGCCCTTCGAGATACCACTCCCGGCCGATGCTCCCCCGACGGCGGCGGCCGTCCACTCGTCGATCAACTGGTTCGTGCAAGCCAGGATGTTCTACGCGGGTTTCAACGCCCATCAGCTCGAGCGCGTACGGCGTCCCATCGTGGTGGTCAACGCGCCCTGAGCGTCACGCCCGGGATACCGCCGAAGCCTCGGCGATCTGTTCGGCCGTCGGCCGCACTCCGGTATAGCGCTCGAACTGCTCGGCCGCCTGTAGGGCGATGACCTCGGCCCCGGTGATGACGTTGGCCCCTGCGGCGCGCGCCGCAGTGATCAATGGCGTCTCCGACGGCAGCGCAACGACGTCGAACACCGTGTGCGCGTTGGCGATCGCACTGGCCTCGAAGGCCGTTTCGGTCGCCTCGGGCGCGCCTGCCATCCCAATCGGGGTGACGTTCACGATCACCGATGCGGAACGGGTGCCGACGTCGGCCGCGTAGTCGTAGCCGAGCCGTTCGGCGAGCGCACGGCCTGCGTCCTCGTTGCGCGCGACGATGACCCCGGAGCCGAAGCCATGGTCACGGAAGGCCGCGCCCACCGCGCTTGCCATGCCCCCGCTACCGCGGATCAGCACCGAACCCGTCGGGTCCAGCCGGTACTCGTCGATGAGCCGTTGGACCGCAAGGTAATCGGTGTTCGCCGCGGTGAGCCGGCCGCCAAGCACGGACACGTCGTTGACGATGGTGTTGACCGAGTGGATGGCGCGCGCTGACTGCTCGACTTCGTCGACCAGCTCGATGACGTCCTCCTTGAACGGCATCGACACCGAGCAGCCGCGGATGCCGAGCGCCCGCACCCCGCCGATGGCCGCGGCGATGTCGGTGGTGGTGAACGCCTTGTAGAGGTAGTCGAGGCCGAGCTCGTCGTACAGGTAGTTGTGGAACCTGGTGCCGATGT
>Ga0193717_1001274_pt1 | contig 15594 bp, 10 predicted proteins | sample U2c2metaG_FD_145900 | JGI IMG/M metagenome (GOLD analysis project Ga0193717, IMG submission 145900) | Soil microbial communities from a riparian zone of the East river system, Colorado, United States - U2c2 | ecosystem: Environmental > Terrestrial > Soil > Riparian zone | place: USA: East River... | reverse complement strand
ATGGCTATTTTTACTTTTTCAAACTCGGAGCTGTTTTGCTTTATCCGGCTTTCCAGGCTTTCCTGCTGCGTATCGCGGTAATCCAGATCTTTTACTAATCCCGATACCTTATTTTGCTGCTGATGAAAGCGAATGTTTTCCTGGTTATAAGCGTTTGACTGTACCGATACAAATTCATTCAGCTCATTAAAAGCCGCCTGTTTCTCAATCTGCAGGTCGTTTTGTATTTCTTTCTGTGTTTTTAGCTCGGCCAGCAGCGGTTGCAGGGCCAGCATTTCATCCTTAATGGTGGTAATCTTGCGGGCTATATCGTCCTTGCGGTTAAGGCTGTTCTCAATAAAGGTTTGATACTGTTCCTGCCGTGTTTTAACCGTGATCAATTCCGTATTTAAGCGGTTCAGGATCTGTTGCTGCTCATTCAGTTCGGCAGCTTTGGTTGATCCCTTTAAGGCGGTAAGCTTATTCTGTAGCTCGTCTGATTTTGTTTTTAGCCCATTAACCAGGTTTTCAATGCTTTTGATCTCTTTGGCTAAATTCTCGAGGTTTTTGGCGCGACCAATTCTTTTACCCTCAAACAAACCCACAGAACCACCGGCCATGGTATGTTTTGATTTATTGAACTTACCGCTTTTGCCTATTAAAACCACGCCATCAGGCAGCGCGGCATTGTTAATTTGTTGGTCCTTATCGTCATCAACCAGGTAAACATCTTTTAACAAATGATTACATAACTGGGTATAGCGCTTATCAACCTCAATCACCTTTAAGGCCGAAACCGCGCCAGCATTTTCAAAGGCCGGGTTTGATGGAGCAACCTCCTGATAATTTTCCAGGATGAAAAAATGTGCCCTGCCTTTAGCCGAGTTGCTGAGCAAGTTAATAGCCTTTATAGCCTCGTCATAGCTTTCAACCACATAGTGGTTCATCAGTGGCTCCAAATAATTTTCAATGGCTACACGGAACTCCTCGCGGCAAAATAACACATCGCTAAAAAGCGGGGCGTTTTTGGCCCAATCGGTATTCTTTTTCAGAAAGCGGATAGACTCAGGGAAACCTTCCAGGTTGTCTACCATGCTTTTGGTAAGGTTGTATTCGTTTTGCTTGGCGTCGAGCTTGCGGCTTTCTTTTATGATGGTATCTTTTACTTCGGCAAGTTCGGTATCGGTAGCAGCAATCTGCTCTTTGAGCTTATTCTCAGCTTCCAGTGATAACTGGTAAGCATCATCGAGCGTTTCCTTGCGGGCTTGCAGTTCGGCAACCACCTGGTTAAAGTGTGAAAGTTCTACCTCTTTATTGGTGGTATCTTCCATGTTGCGCTGGCTTTCCTGCTCCAGGGCCTGCTGCTGTATCTGCAGTATATCAATATCCTTTTCGGCCTTGTATGCCTGGTTTTGCAAACGGGTATTGATATGGGTAAGTTCATTCAGCTCGTTACGTGCCGATGATTGCTGTAAGCGGAGCTCGTCAACCGCTTCTTTCAGATCGGTTACCCGGCCCTGGATAGCTTGCAGGGTCTCGTCCTCTGTAGCTTTTTCTTCCGACAGGCGCTTGATGTTATATAGTACGTGGTTAAGCTGGTTCTTGTCGCGCTCCAATTCTTCGCTCAACCGTGCTTCTTTATCCTGCTGAAATTTAAGCTGTTCGTTCTTGATCTTTTTTTCGCTTTCATAAGCCCTGATCTTGGAAACAAACTCATTGGTGGTTTTTTGCTGAACCGACAGGTTTTTTTCTTTGGTGATGCTATCCAGCTTCTGCTGCTGCAGGGCGGCTTCCAAAGTATCTATCTGGGCTACAATGCCTCCCTTTTCGGCCTTTTGCTTTTGCTCCTGGTCTTCAATTTTCTTTAACGATTCGCTGAACGACACGATCCTGAACGAGGCCAGCATAATGCTGAGCGTTTTATACTGCTCCTTGATGCGGTAATAACGTTCCGTTTTCTTAGCCTGGTTCTCCAGCGTTTTCAGGTTCTTTTCTATCTCGAAAAGCAGGTCTTCCACACGTTCCAGATCAGCCTCGGTATCCTTGAGCTTACTGAAAGTTTGCTTTTTGCGGAGCTTATATTTTGATATGCCCGATGCTTCTTCAAACAAGTTACGGCGTGAACCTTCCTTGTTGGTGATGATCTCGTCGATCATCCGCAATTCAATAATGGAGTAGGAGTCGGAGCCGATACCGGTATCCAGGAAAAGATCGGTAATATCCTTGAGGCGGCACTGCACATCGTTCAGGCGGTACTCACTTTCGCCGGTACGGTAAAGTTTACGGGTTAAAGTAACCTGCGAGTAATCGGTAGGCAGTACGTTTTTAGTATTGTCAAAAGTAAGGGAAACTTCGGCAAGGTTGGCCGATTTGCGGCTCTTGGTCCCGTTAAAAATAACGTTATCCATCTTCTCTGAACGGAGCATCCGGGTACTTTGTTCGCCCAAAACCCAGCGGATAGCATCAACTACATTCGACTTTCCGCAGCCATTTGGCCCCACAATAGCAGTTACACCCTCATTGAAATTAATGGTGATCTTATCTCCAAAACTTTTAAAGCCCTTGATTTCTAAGCGGGTAAGCTGCATTTATTTTGTTATATCCTTGCAAAAATTTAACCTTCAAAGTAATCATAAAAAAATGATTTTATTAAACTTTTTTTGGTGAAGGGCAGGTTTTGATGAGTTTATTATTAATTAGGTCATTGCAAACGATAGCGTGGCAATCTCATCATGCAAATCGTAGTGCAAAGTTTATCACACACCCTGAAGAGATTGCTTAGTGCCCTTAAAGCAATGCCACGATTTAAGTTAAATCAATCCTGATCTCGCCTTTTAAATAGGTAACAGCTTTGCCGCTCATGAGCACGCGGTCGCCTTTTAGTTCGCACCATAGCTCGCCTTTTCGGGCCGAGATCTGGTAGGCATGGAGGTTATTTTTGCCGAGCCTTTTGGCCCAGTAGGGTATCAGGTTGCAATGAGCCGAACCGGTTACGGGATCTTCAGGGATGCCTGCTCCGGGAGCAAAAAAGCGGGATACAAAATCGGACTTATCACCCGGGGCAGTAACAATTACACCAACAGTATCCATTTTTGACAGGGCGAAAAAGTCTGGGCTGATATCCTGTATATCCTGTTCGGTTTCATAAACCAGGAAATAGTCTCTCGACCTTAAAAAAGCAAGCGGTTGTTTTTCACCCAGCGCTTCGGCCAGGCCCATAGGTGGTTCAATAGGTATGGGCGGCCGCGAGGGGAAATCCATAGTATATTTATCGCCTTCCCTTTTTACCAGGAGCGTTCCGGCTTTTACAGTTTCAAAACGTATGGTATCGCCCGTAAACCCCAGCTCGGTAAACAATACATGTGCCGATGCCAGGGTAGCATGACCGCACAGATCGATCTCGTATTCGGGGGTGAACCAGCGTAATTTATAGCCAACGGGGGTCTTTACGAAAAATGCAGTTTCGGCCAGGTTATTTTCTATGGCTATCTTTTGCATAACAGCATCAGGAAGCCACTCAGTAAGGGGGCATATAGCGGCCGGATTGCCGCCAAAAAGTTTATCGGTAAACGCGTCGGCCTGATAAATTGGAATAGTCATAAAAAATGTTCTGTAAGGCTAAATTACTTTTTTATTATGTGAATATTAAATCACATTCAAATAACGAAATATCGGTAATTATATTCGCTTTGTGCCAAAACTTATAGAAGAAATATTTAATCCAAATGGCTCACATAACCCCAGGTAACCAGGTCGGCGGTGGTTTTAATGTGTTTAGTACTGCCCTCGCTGATCAGTACAATTCTGTCGCTTACATCAATGATGTTCCTGTACTGGTGATCAGTAATGATAAAACCTTTGCGCTGGGCGCATCTTTTAATAATTGATTTAAACAGATCAGCCTGTATAGGCGATATATGGGTAAAGGGCTCGTCCAGTAAAATAAAATCGGCCCTGTTGTAAATGATCATCAGGGTTTCCAGTTGTCTTAACTCACCGCCTGATAACTGCGTTGCCGTTTTGTTGAAATGATCTTTGTAAATATCAAGACTGGTAAATTCATCCCAAAAATGCTTATCAATAAAATTTTTAACCAGGTTTTTAATTTTAATGCCGGAGGGCAGGTAATTATGCTGCGGCAGATAGGCTATGCGTGTTTTATGGTATCCTTTGGTAATGTATTCTCCATTGATGCGAACGTGTTTATAACTGGGTGTTAGGGTGCCGAAAATGATACGCAGCAGTGATGATTTTCCGCAGCCATTTCGACCAAGTAAACCTACTACTTCGCCCTGTTTACAATCCAGATAAACATCCTGCAGGATTTTTCGCCCGTCAAATTCAAGCTGAACGCTATCAGTTTTTAAGGTAAGAGGACTCAAAGTTTAGTGAATAAGGGTTAACGATAGTATTGTCATATAAATTAATATATCGATGCTGAACATATACAGATACAAACGCCTGATGGTAAAACCCGCGTTACGGAAATAAAAGAATGTTCTGTTTGCCGAAAAATTATAATGCTGGTAAGCCACCGCCAACCCATAGCTCAGAAGTTTTATAAATGCAGACCCCGGTATGGTGTGAACAGAATAGATACAAACCAAGCTAATGGTGATATTCCATAAAAAAAGGGATTTGTAAAAAAACCAAACTATTGCGGGCGATTTGAACATTTAGCTTAATTGTGAAAGGATCAGCTAAATAACGTGAATTGTTGATTTAAATTTTGTCCGTCTTCAACGCTCATTTTTATTGACCAGCAGTTGAGCTATTAAGGCAGGCGACGGGAATGCTCAAACCTTTGACGGCGATAATCCATAAGCCCGCCGGAATGCATATGAAAAATGCGAGAAATCTTCAAATCCGAGATCAAGATAGATCTCTGAGGGGCGTTTGCCCTGTTCCTTGATCAGGTAGTACGCTTCCTGTAATCTTCGTTTTACCAACCACCTGCTGGGCGATGTTTTAAAGATCTTCTCAAAATCGCGTTTAAAAGTAGCCAGGCTGCGGCCGGTAAGATAGGCAAAGCGGTTTAATCCCACCTTAAAATGAAAGTTCTTTTGCATAAAGCCTTCCAGATCTATTTTGCCGGGCTCACTAAAATCAAATAGTATGTCTTTTAATTCAGGATTTACCTTCATCAGGATCAGAAGGGCCTCTCTTATCTTTAAAGCCAGTAGTTCCTCATCATGAAACTGATCTGCCTGCAAATAGGGTAATAGCGACTCAATAAAGTTTTTATAGGTTTTGCTGTTGGTTAGTTTTATAAAGCCAGGGTTATCATCCTTCTTTTCTGCCTTGTAACCATATGCTGCACTAAACTCACGCAATGTTTGCTGATCAAAATAAATGGCAACTGTTTTAAACTCGCCGTTTGGCGGTGGTAGTTTTACATATTTGGCCAACTGGTTCCTTTTGCTCAGTCTGAAATCGCCCGGTTGAAAGGTGTACTCCTGCCTGCCATCGTTTACGATCATGGATCCTGAGATCTGATAGCTGAAAATATGATGAGGCACAAAATTTTCGCCATTACTGTTTGCCTTAAAATAGCAGGCATGAACTATGGGTACAGGCTGAACCTTGTTTTTATCTTGCGTCATGATGAATTAAAAATAAGCAGAATAGCCGACAAGTGACGTGCTATTCTGCTAAAAATGCTTATTGTGGTAAATGCTTCACAAAACCGTTTTTAATAAAATCTATGTATTCCTGGTCGGGCATTTGTGCCCTGGCTTTCAAACGTTGCTGAAAATCCTCACCGCCGATAGCATACCTTAATGTATCCGTTCCATCGGTTGCGGCCCGGTAAATCACTTCGGCCACATCGGTACTGCTTACCGACCCTGTTTTCATGACTTCGAACATTTTGCCGGCTGCTGCTAAGAATGGGTCATAGTCGGTAAGGTTGGTATCATGTGCAAATTCCTGTGCGCTTGTATGGTTAAAATTAGTATGGGTACCTCCGGGTTCAATTATTTTTACTTTGATATTCAGCGCGGAAAGTTCAAAAGAAAGCGCTTCTGAAAAGCCCTCCAGGGCGAATTTTGAGGAGGCATACATGGAAAGCATCGGCAGTGTAAATTTACCAGCACCAGAGCTGATGTTTAATATTGTACCCGCTTTACGCTCGCGAAAATGGGGGAGTATGGCCTTAATGGTATCCATAACCCCGAATACATTTACCTCAAACTGCTTGGCGATCTGTTCATTGGTCATGGCCTCAAAAATGCCCATTTGACCGTAGCCCGCATTGTTTACCAGTGCATCAATATGTCCGAAATGCGCGATGCCGGTTTTTATGGCTGTATGAATGGTATCCTTATCCCGTACGTCAAGTTTGGTAACCAGTACATTGTTTAGCTTGTTTAATTCTATTTCTTTTTCGGGGCTGCGCATGGTGGCTATTACGTTCCAGCCATTAGCAGCAAAATATTTAGCGGTTTCTTTTCCTATGCCGGATGAAGCGCCGGTTATTAAAATTACTTTTTTCATTTTTATGTTCTTTAACTAACACAAACTTCGGGAAAGGATCAAGGAGATATTGTGTTTAAAAGCTCAGATTTATGTGTTTGAAAGCTCAATGCGGATTTGTGGGAGACGCATGTGATGCGTCTCGTAAACCCAGATCAGGACAAGTCACAACGCAAAAAAGCCACTGGGTATTTACCAATGGCTTTTTTTATATGTTTTAGGTTATGCTTAACCTAAGTATGATTTCAGGATCTTGCTCCTTGATGTATGACGTAAACGTTGCAGCGCTTTATCCTTGATCTGGCGTACACGCTCGCGGGTCAGGTTAAATTTTTCGCCAATTTCCTCTAATGAAAGCGGATGATTGGTACCCAAACCAAAGAACAATACAATGATCTCGCGCTCACGCTCGGTGAGGGTTGATAGCGAACGTTTGATCTCCTCAGATAATGACTCGTTAATTAATATCGAATCGGTATTGGGTTCCTGATTTTCCAATACATCAAGCAGGGTGTTTTCTTCGCCCTGTACAAACGGTGCATCCATAGATACATGGCGACCGGAATTGCTCAGCGTATCAGAAATTTTGTCGACCGTGGTTTCCAGCATGTCGGCAAGTTCTTCGGGCGAAGGCTCACGCTCATACTCCTGCTCCAGCTTTGAAAATGCTTTGCTGATCTTGCTTAATGAGCCAACCTGGTTTAAAGGCAAGCGCACTATACGTGATTGCTCGGCAATTGCCTGCAGTATGGACTGACGGATCCACCATACGGCGTATGATATGAATTTAAAACCTTTGGTTTCGTCAAAACGTTTTGCCGCCTTAATTAAACCTAAGTTACCTTCGTTAATTAAGTCGCCAAGCGTTAAACCCTGGTTTTGGTATTGTTTGGCAACAGATACCACAAAGCGCAGGTTGGTTTTGGTTAAACGTTCCAAAGCCGCCTGATCGCCTTCGCGTATTTTTTGAGCTAATATTACTTCTTCTTCGGCAGTTATCAGATCAACTTTACCAATCTCGTGAAGATATTTGTCCAGCGATTGTGACTCGCGATTGGTAATGGATTGCGTTATTTTGAGTTGTCTCATTTATTTAATAAACCTTCTATACTTTCTATTTAGTACAGAACGTGCAAAGTTATAAAATTGTTCTAAAAAAATACAATTGCGTGGTGCAATTTCAAAAAAAATGTGTTATAAGGCTGTTTTGTAAAGTACTGATTATGAGTTGATAGTAAAGTTAAGGTTAAGGAACTGAGCAATTTTTTAATAATAATTGTTTAAATTGGCATGCGGTATGGTTTTTGTGGTGTTCGTAAAACACTAACTAAAAATCATTTAATTTAAATACCTCTTTCGCTCTGATCCCTCTTTCGGTTTGCTGCAATGTACAGCATTCATTAATAGGGTCATGTTCAAAATACAATATATAATCTTTTTCTACGGCTTCGGTTAAAAATAGTTTCTTTTCTGTCAACGTTTTTAACGGAAACATGTCATAAGCCATTACATAAGGGAGTGGCAAATGGCCTACAGATGGCAGCAGATCGGCCATGTAAAGTATGTTTCTGTCTTTATAGTTGATCAGTGGCAGCATCATAGCGTCAGTATGTCCGTAAACAAACCGGATATGAAATTTTTCGGTAAATTGAACACCATCAAGGCCGTTGATAAACTGCAGCTGTCCGCTTTGTTGTATCGGTAATATATTCTCTTTTAAAAACGATGCCTTTTCACGGTCGTTAGGGTTTGCGGCCCAGTCCCAGTGTTGCTGATTGCTCCAGTAAACGGCATTTTTAAAAGCAGGGATAAGGTTGTCGCCATTTCTTATTACTGCTCCGCCAACATGGTCAAAGTGCAGATGAGTTAAAAATGCATCGGTAATATCGTCGCGGTGAAAGCCGAGGGCAGCCAGGGAGCTATCTAAAGTAGCATCACCATGTAAATAGTAATGGCTGAAAAACCTTTCATCCTGTTTGTTGCCAATGCCGGTATCAATTAATATCAACCTGTCCTGATCTTCAACCAGCAGGCAGCGCATAGCCCAGGTGCAAAGGTTGTTCTCATCGGCCGGGTTGGTCTTATTCCAGATGGTTTTTGGCACTACACCAAACATGGCCCCTCCATCTAATTTAAAAAAACCGGTATCGACTGTGTGTAGTTTCATAGATAAGCTAAAACTCAAAAGTCAAAATTCAAAAGGGGATAAGCAAATCTATTTTGACGAAAAATTTAAAATGCAAAGTATAAGCTACCATCAAGCAAAAAGCCGGTGCTTATGATAGCGACCGGCTTTTAACTTTTTATTTTTGACTTATCTTACAAATGTATCACCTCACCGTAAGCATCGGCTGCGGCTTCCATTACGGCCTCGCTCATGGTTGGGTGCGGGTGTACCGATTTAATGATCTCATGACCTGTAGCTTCCAGCTTGCGGGCGGTAACTACTTCGGCAATCATTTCGGTAACGTTATAGCCCAGCATGTGCGCGCCCAGGAATTCGCCATATTTGGCATCGAATACCAGTTTCACAAAACCATCCTTAGCACCCGCTGCACTGGCCTTACCCGATGCAGAGAACGGGAACTTACCAACTTTAACTTCATAACCGGCCTCTTTGGCAGCTTTTTCGGTATATCCAACAGAGGCAACCTCTGGTGAGCAATACGTACAACCCGGAATGTTGTTGTAATCTAAAGGCTCAGGGTTCTTGCCAGCAATTTTCTCCACGCAGATGATCCCTTCGGCTGATGCTACGTGAGCCAGTGCCTGGCCTTTAACAATGTCGCCTATGGCATACACACCTTCTACATTGGTACGGTAAAAATCATCAACCAATACCTTGCCTTTATCGGTTTTTACACCATTTTCTTCCAGGCCTATACCTTCAATGTTGGTAGATATACCAACAGCCGATAAAACGATCTCGGCTTCCAGTACTTCGGTGCCTGCAGCTGTTTTAACGTTTACCTTGCAAAGATTGCCGCTGGTATCAACAGATTCAACGTTCGCGCTGGTCATGATGTTGATACCCTGTTTTTTAAGGATGCGGTTCAGTCCTTTTGAAACCTCTTCATCCTCTAACGGAACAATATTATCTAAATACTCAACAACAGTAACCTTGGTACCAATTGAATTGTAGAAATAAGCAAATTCAATACCTATAGCACCAGAGCCAACCACGATCATTGATTTTGGTTGTTTGGGTAATATCATAGCCTCGCGGTAACCGATTACCTTTTTGCCATCCTGTTTAATGTTTGGCAGTTCGCGTGAGCGGCCACCGGTAGCCAGAATAATATGTTTAGCCGTAATTTCTTTGGTTGAGCCATCATTGCCTTTTATTTCAACAACGCCTTTTGATTTTAATTTACCAACACCAACTACTACATCGATCTTGTTTTTTTTCATTAAAAACTGAACGCCTTTGCTCATACCATCGGCTACGCCGCGGCTTCTTTTTATAACGCTTTCAAAATTAACTTCGCCTGTTGCAGTTACACCATAATCAGCAGCATGATTGAGATATTCAAACACCTGGGCGCTTTTTAACAAGGCTTTGGTAGGAATACAGCCCCAGTTAAGACAAATACCACCTAATGATTCTTTTTCAATAATGGCAGTTTTTAAACCGAGCTGGGAAGCGCGGATAGCTGCTACATAACCACCCGGGCCTGATCCTATAACAATTAAATCGTAGTCCATATTCTTAATGATAATACTTTTAAAATTTAAAATTTTGTTTTGTACGGATTAAAGCTACCATGTGTTGTACAAACACATGGGTTAATTTTAATGGCCCAAAGCTAAGTAAAAGGGGCGAAATGAGAAAATGGAACATGCGCCTAAGCACCATATGATATATTATTTACAATAATATGCCATTCATTCAATGAAGTTCTGGTAAAATTGTGAATGTCATATTAAATCTACCTTTTTACTTCTCTTATAAGTTATTATTATTATGAAATGTTGAAAAATATATAATAATTGTTAACATTAACTTAATATTGACAATCAGCCTATTGGTTATCTTTGCGGCTAATCAACTAAAGTATAATTTAAAAAAGCAATTTATGAGGAAGCCTTTACTTCTTTTATTATTATTAACCGGTTTTATGTTCCTGATTAACAGGACCGCCTCGGCGCAGGGTGTTACAACCGCCAGCGTGAATGGTATCGTTACTGATGCCAAAGGCGCGATCCCGGGCGCGACGGTAACTATTACGCACCTACCTACAGGTACAGTGTACTCAACCGTAAGCCGTGCCGATGGCCGCTATAACATCCCTAACTTAAGGGTAGGTGGTCCGTACAATTTTAAAGTGAGCTTTATTGGGTACAAAAATTTTGTTCAGGAAGGTATTGTTTTATCAATCGGTCAGGATCAAAAGATCAATACCAAACTTGAGGATAATACAACTTCGTTAAGTGAAGTAGTCGTAACCGGTTCACAGGGTAAGGTGATCAATTCATCACGTACCGGCGCGCGCGAAACCATCAATCGCCAGCAAATTGAATCATTACCAACAGTTAACCGTTCATTAACCGACTTTACTAAATTAACCCCATCAGCTAACGGGTTGGCGTTTGGCGGTAGAAGCAGTAACTTTAACAACATTACTGTTGATGGTGCCTTATTTAACAACTCGTTTGGTTTATCAGGTACTTTAGGTGGTCAAACCAGTTCACAGCCAATTTCATTAGATGCGATTGACCAAATACAGGTTGATATTGCTCCTTATGATGTACGCCAGGGTAACTTTACCGGCGCTGGTGTTAATACCGTGGTAAAATCAGGTACAAACGAAGTTAAAGGTACAATTTACTATTATGGCCGTGGTACCAGGTTAACAGGTTACCATGCAGGCCCTACCAACATTCAGGTTACTCCTTTTGATTATCATACCAATGGTGCAAGCATAGGCGGACCTATCATTAAGAATAAATTATTCTTATTCGTATCAGGCGAGCAGGAAAGAATAAGCCAGCCACCTTCAGCTGTATATGTTGCAGGTCGCCCGGGCTTAAGTGGTGCTAATGTGTCAAATGTTCAGGGAAGCACATTGGATGCACTTAAAGCTAAACTTGCAACCTATGGTTATGATCCGGGAGCTTATGAAAACTATGTTTACAGAACCTCAAGTGATAAAATAACTGTAAAACTGGACTGGAATATTGACAAGAACAATACTTTAAGTGCTAAATATTTTTACTTAAAATCACTTAAAGACCAACCGGCAAGTAATTCAGGTATTACCAACGCAGGCGTAGGTTATGGTACAACCCGCACGCCGGGCACAAACACTTTGCCTTTCTATGGTTCAGGTTACACCATCAACAATAACTTTAATATTGGTATTGTAGAGTTGGCTACCCGCTTCAGTAACTCTTTGTCAAACAAGTTAACAGTTGGATACTCTGCATTAAGAGATTACCGCGCCTTTTTGGGTACTGGTTCAGTACCTATGGTTGATATTGGTAATGGCACCAGTGCTGCTGATGGTACTGTAATTACAGGCGCATCTGCAACTGCAACCAGTTTTGGTTCTGAGCTTTACACCGCCGGTAACTTATTAAATACCAACATTTGGCAATTTGCTGATGACCTTACCTGGTACGCTGGTAAACACGAGTTTACTTTTGGTACAAGCAACCAGATACAAAGCTATACTAATGGTTTTGCCCCTACTTATAATGGTTTATATACCTATAACTCAGCATCTGATTTTATTAATGGTAATCCGGCTGCTGCTTATACCTTACGTTACTCAGCAGTAGGTGATTCATTCCCCTTTGCTACAATAAAAGCTTCCATTTACAGCGTTTACGTACAGGATAAATTCCATGTTACGGATAATTTCAGGTTAACCTATGGTTTAAGGGCTGATTATGATGCTTTCCCTACTTCATTGGCTCCAAATGCCAATGCTGCTGCTTTAACTTTCCAGGGAGGTACTCATGTTGATGTTTCTAAATTACCTAAAAACCGGGTGCAGCTTTCGCCTCGTGTAGGTTTTAACTGGGATGTTAATGGCGATCAGTCGACTCAGATACGTGGTGGTTCCGGATTATTTACCGGTTCTGTGCCATTTGTTTGGATATCTAACCAGGCTTCAAACAATGGTTTATTATTTGGTTCATACACTATTGTAAAAGGTGCTGCTAGTAACACACCTGCACAAAACGGACAGTTAGTGTTTAACCCCAATGTTGATGCAAATCGTCCGGCGGGTGGTGCTGCAAGTACCTCTTATGAGCTGGATGTAGCTGATCCGAATTTGAAATATCCAAAAATTTGGAGAACTAACCTTGCTATTGACCAAAGATTGCCCGGTGGTATCATAGGTACTATTGAAGGTGCTTACACTAAAGATATTAATGCTATATATCACCAAAACTTAGTGCTTTCTGATGGTTTTACTGTACTTCCTGGCGCTGAAGGTCAAATACGTTACACATCTAAAAACACAACTCCAATTTCAGGTACACCTCAAGGTGCTACTAATCCAGGCATAACCGGTTTGTACTATATGAAAAATACCAGTAAGGGATTTTCATATTTCCTTACCGGTCAGTTACAGAAAAGCTTTTCAAACGGTTTTGCAGCCAGTGTAGCTTACACTTATACTAAATCAAAAGATGTAAACGATGGTGGTTCAACTGCAGCTACTATCTGGAGCACCAGGTATGTTGCGGGTAATCCAAATGGTGATAATCTTTCAAACAGTTCGTATGTACAGCCTAACCGTGTCATTGCTACGGTATCTTACCGGAAACAGTACGCTAAAAACCTGGCAACCACTGTAGGTTTAATATTTGAGGCGGCTAATAATGGTGCAGTTTCATATACCGTTGCAAGTAATAGCAGCTCTGCAATTGGTGATCTTAACAACGATGGTGCTAACAATGATTTAATGTACATCCCGAGAAATCAGGGTGAAATCATCCTGGTTCCAAACGGAGCTACAGATACCCGTACGCCTGCGCAATTATGGAATCAGTTGAATAACTTCATTAACCAGGATTCATATCTTAGTGCACGCAGAGGTCAATATGCTCAAAGAAATGGCGCCATATTGCCTACTTTCAAACGCCTTGATTTGCATTTTGCTCAGGACTTCTATATTAAAACGGGTAAAGTGAAAAACACATTAGAGGTAACTTTTGATGTAATTAACTTTGCTAACCTGCTTAACAGAAACTGGGGACTTTACCAAAATTCATTTACAGGATTTAACAACGGTGCTTCGCCAGTGTTGAGGTATATGGGTTTAGATCAGGCAACAGGCAAAGCAACTTATTCTTTCCCTTATCTTGATGCCACTAATGCAGTTCCTTTACAATCCTCTTATAAAACTGACGTTAGCCAGTTTTCACGTTTCCAGGCTCAGATTGGTGTTAGATACATATTTAACTAAGATCTCTCCAGAAACAATACAAACAAAAAAACCGGCCAATTGGCCGGTTTTTTTGTTTGTAAATGAAAAAGGTAATTTATCAATATTCAAATACCCCAAATTCCGACCTCACAGTTACCTTCTTAGTTTCGGCCTTTTCAACACGGCCAATGATCTGCGCATCGACACCAAAGTTTTGCGAAATTTTGATCAGGTCGGCAGCAATGGCTTCGGGTACATAAAGCTCCATTCGGTGTCCCATATTAAATACCTTATACATTTCCTGCCAGCTGGTTTTTGATTCCTGCTGTATCAGTTTAAACAGGGGAGGAACGGGGAAAAGATTATCCTTAATAATATGCAGCTCGTCAATAAAATGCAGCACCTTGGTTTGTGCACCGCCGCTGCAATGCACCATGCCATGTACCTGGTTGCGGTAGCCATCTAATATGGTTTTAATGATGGGGGCGTAGGTACGGGTGGCGCTCAATACCAGCTTGCCGGCCGGTACGGTTTGTCCGTTGCCGATATCAATCAGGTCGGTAAGGGTTTTACTACCGCTGAATATCAATTCATAAGGGATGGCCGCATCATAGCTTTCGGGATATTTATCGGCTATGGTTTTATTAAACACATCATGACGGGCAGATGTTAAGCCGTTTGAACCCATACCGCCATTGTATTCGGTTTCGTAATTAGCTTGCCCGTAGGATGCTAAACCTACTATTACATCGCCGGGCTGAATACGGTGATTAGATATTACATCATCGCGTTTCATACGGCAGGTAACGGTGGAGTCGACTATAATGGTGCGTACCAGGTCGCCAACATCAGCGGTTTCGCCACCGGTGGAATAGATGCCGATACCCGCCTCGCGCAGTTCGCTTAGTATTTCTTCCGTACCATTTATAATAGCGGCAATAACTTCGCCGGGTATCAGGTTTTTGTTACGGCCAATGGTTGATGACAGCAGGATATTATCGGTTGCGCCTACACAAAGCAGGTCGTCCAGATTCATGATGATAGCATCCTGGGCTATGCCGCGCCATACCGAAATATCGCCGGTTTCTTTCCAGTAAGTATAGGCTAATGACGATTTTGTACCAGCTCCATCGGCGTGCATAATGTTGCAGTACAACGCATCGTTGGTTAAAATATCGGGTACAATTTTACAGAAGGCTTTAGGAAAAATACCCTTATCAATGTTTTTTATTGCATTATGTACATCATCTTTTGATGCAGATACGCCACGTTGATCATATCGCTGCGAAGAAATCATGGGGCAAAACTAATTAAATAAACACTAATTACACGAATTTAGGCGAATTACACAAATGTATTCAAGAGTATAAGACCTGTACATATTGTTCAGATTAAACATAATAAAGAAGGGAGCCAGTGTTGACTGACTCCCTTTGATAATTCGTGAAATTCGCACTGATTCGTGCTATTCGTGAAAAATTATTTAATGAATAACAGCTCCCTGAATTTTGGCAGCGGCCATAAAGTATCGTCAACCAATTGTTCCAGCTTGTCAACATGGTAACGGATAGGTTGGAAGAACGATCTGACTTTTTCGTCATAATCAATAGCACGCTGGCGTATATCATCAATAGCGTTGGCCTTTTTGCGCTCATCAACCATTTGTTCAACGTTTGATTTGATGAAGTTAATGTGCTCAGCTAATTTATTAATAATGTCAAGCTGTGCAGTATAGGTAGTATTGTCCAGGCCGATATCT
>Ga0193717_1001273_pt1 | contig 15595 bp, 14 predicted proteins | sample U2c2metaG_FD_145900 | JGI IMG/M metagenome (GOLD analysis project Ga0193717, IMG submission 145900) | Soil microbial communities from a riparian zone of the East river system, Colorado, United States - U2c2 | ecosystem: Environmental > Terrestrial > Soil > Riparian zone | place: USA: East River... | reverse complement strand
CGGACAAGCTGTGCTACTCGCAGCGCACGGTGAAGAGCATCCTGCACGACGTCACGAACCGGTTCCAGCTACGGAACCGCTCGCACGCGGTGGCCTACGCCCTACGCGAGGGACTGATCTAAGTAGACAGTCGTAGCAGCTTGCACGGTGGGCGGTCTCCTGCGAGACCGCCCACCGTCCTGTGCGGTCTCTTACTGTCCGCTCGGCTGTTCGCCCATGCCTGCTTTGCGCGCTCGCACTATCGCCTGTGCGCGGTCGGCCACGTGTAGCTTCGTGAAGATGCTCGACACGTGGTTGCGCACCGTCTTCGGGCTCAACGACAGCCGCCGCGCGATCGTCGGGTTGCTCTCGCCGTCCGCGATCAGCGCCAGGACCTCGCGTTCGCGCGACGTGAGCTCCGGGAAGATCGGGTCCGCCGTCATCGGGCCGTTGTTGAAGAATCCCAGCACCCGCGTCGCGATGTCCGGGCCGAAGATCGCCTCGCCGCGGCCGACGGCGTGCACCGCGCGGATGATCTCCTCCTGCCCCGACCCCTTCAGCAGGTATCCGCGCGCCCCGGCCCGCATCGCCGCGAACACGGACTCCGTGTCGTTGAACATGGTCAGCACCATGACGCCCGTGCTGCCACGCTCGCCGACGATCTGCCGCGTCGCCTCGATGCCGTCGATGTCGGGCAGGTGCAGGTCCATCACCACGACGTCCGGCTCGAACGTGCGCGCGGCGCTGATCGCGTCCCGCCCGTTGGCCGCCTCGCCGACGACGACGAGCGACGGTTCGGCCGCCAGCACCGTGCACAGCCCGAAACGGAAGAGCGGATGGTCGTCGACGACCAGCACTCGTAGCGTCGGGCTTCCTGGCGGCACCGCGAACGGCTGCATCAGCTGCCCTCCTTAGGCAACGGCAGCGTAGCGAACACCCGGGTGCCGCCGTCATGATCGGCTTCGACGAGGCACTCACCGCCGAGCTCGGTCGCCCGTTCGCGCATCGACGACAGCCCGACGCCGCCGTTCGTCACCGCCGGCAGACCGACGCCGTCGTCCACCACCTCGATGTGCAGGTCGTCGTCGACCCACAGCCGCACCGCGCACGAGCTCGCCGCCGCGTGCCGGGTCACGTTCGTCAGCGCCTCGCAGATGATCCGGTACGCCGCGACGTCCACCGGCGCCGGCAGCTTCGGCATGCTGGAAGGCACTTCGAGCACGATCGTCACGCCGTCGAGCGACGAGTCGCCGCCCGCGGTCCTGCTCGCCAGCGCGCCAGCGTACTCCCGGATCGCCGGGATCAGCCCGATCCGGTCCAGCACCGGTGGCCGCAGCCCGTGCGCCAGCCTGCGAATCTCCACGATCGCCGCCTGCAGCTCGTCGCGCAGCCGGCCGAGCAGCTCGCCGGTCGGGGTGGTGTGGCCGACCGTGCGCTGGCTGACGTCCAGGCCGAGCGCCACGGCGGCGAGTGTCGGGCCGACGCCGTCGTGCAGCTCGTGCAGGATCCGCCTGCGTTCCATCTCCCGCGCCTGCACCAGCCGGTCGCGGCTGCGGCGCAGATCCCTTGTCAGGCGCGCGGTGTACACGGCGGCGCCCGCGTGCCTGGCGACCTCGGCGAGCGCGATCCGGTCCGGCCTGGTCAGCTCGCGCTGCGCCGACCGCCGGCCCACCACCAGGTTGCCGACCCGCTCGCCGTGGAACGTCAGCGGCATCCGGTACAGCTCGCCGGTCGGGGTGCCGACGACCGCCGCGGTCTCGCTGCGGCCGCGGGCCTGGATCTCGATCGCCATGTGCGGCAGGCGCAGCGCGGCGGCCACCGTCTCCACGATCTCCGGCAGCATCGTCGACGCGGTCGGCGTGTTCTCCAGACGTGACGCGAGCGCCGACACCACCCGGTAGGGGTCGTCGCGGTCGCCGTACAGACGTTTGTTGATCAGCGACTGGAGCCGCGAGCGGACCGGCTGCAACAGCACCGCGGTCACGGCCGCGACCGCCGCCTGCCCCCAGATCGACCCGATCGGCCCGAACAGCAGCGACCAGCCGCTGACGATCGCGACGTACAGGCCGACCGCGCCGATCGTGAGCGCGCCGTAGACCACCGTTCGGCTGACCGCGACCTCGATGTTCAGCGCGCGGTACCGCAGCACGGCGGCCGCCATCGCGATCGGCACGGCCATGAACGGCAACGCCTGCGCCTCGTAGGGCACGGTAGGTCTCCCGTTGACGATCACCGGGACGACCCAGATCGCGAAGTACGCGATGACGCTCCCGGCCAGCGCCGCGATCAGCCACAGGATGGGCCGGCGCGACGGTTCGCCGCGGATGCGCAGGTTGCGGACGAGCACGGCGGCGATCAGCGGGGGGTAGACGAACAGCGTGACCAGCACCGGCACGGCCAGGATGTAGAGGCGCTCGATCGGCTGGTCGAGGGTGGCGTCGATGACGAGCCAGGTGAGCCCGTAGAGCACCACGGGGCCGAGGTAGCCCGCCACGGTCAGCAGTAGTTGTCGTGGGCTGCTTCTCGTGGCAGGGAACGCGAGCGCGAAGTGCAGCACGGCGCCCCACAGCAACGCGAACGCCACCTGGCCCGTGTAGTAGCGCCAGAACTGGTCACCGGCGACCAGGTCCAGCGCGGTCAGCGGGTAGAACCCGGCCCCGACGATCGCGACGATGCCAATCGCGGAGGTCAGGAGCGTGGCGTGCGCGGCGGGGTCGCGCGGGCGCGCCCAGAAGACGGTGATGCTCGTGGCGACCAGCAACAACGCGACCAACAGCATCGGCCACCACGCGGCGACGCTCTTCAGCAGCGGGAAGGGTTGGAGTGTGACGTGCAGGATCTCGGTCCGGCCGTCGCGGGCCACCTCGTAGGTGACCGCGTCGCCCGCGCGCACGCTCTCGCCGCCCGGCAGCCGCGCCGCCCGCTCGGCGAGGCGCTCCCCGTTGATCGAGAGCACCCGGTCGCCCAGCTCGAACGGGGTCGCCGGGTCGCGGTCGGAGACCACGACCTGGCCGATGGAGACAGCACTGTTCGCGGGGCTGACCGTGGTGCCGTCCGTGGGCGCCGCCGCCCTGGACCAGATGCACCAGCCGGCTACCCCGTAGAGCGCGAGAGTGAGCAGGAGGAGCGAGGCGGGTACACGCCGCGCGCCCGCCGGGCGAAACACGTAAGGGATCATCCCGCAGCCGGCGGTTTCACGACAGGGCATTTCGACACCGCTGCCCGAAAGTGCTCCGTGGTGAAAGGCGCGGCCAGCATCCTGAGCGCGCCTTTCACAGCATCAGTCGTTCTTCTTGTCGTCCGAAGAGGACAGTTCGGGCGCCGGGGGAGCGGCCGGCAGGTCGGTCAGCGGAGTCGGCTCCGGGTCGGCCGGCGCCACCGGGGCGGGCGGGCTCACCGGGGCGGGCGGCGCGGCGGAGGGTTCGCCGGACAGCGCCGCGGCCACCGAGGGCGGGGTGTCCGTCTGGGTGACGGTCGCGTTGCTGACCACCTGCGTCTCCTCGGCGCCGTCCGGATCGTCGACGGAGGAGTCGGCGGAGGGGGACGTGGCCGGCTGCGGAAGCTCGACCTCCGTCGGACGCTCCGAGGGGGCGACCGGCGCGGGCCCCGGCTGGCCGTACGGACGCTGCCCGTACGGCGCCGGGAACCCCATCCTCGGCGTGTTCGGCTCCACGCGCACCGCGTGCGGGCGCTGTCCGACGTGCGCGAGCACCACCGCGACGATGCCGAGCAGGATCGCGCCGAGCGGCAGGTACAGCCCGATCTCCGCGTGGAAGTCGACGCTCTCGCCCTCGGCCAGCTCACGCCGGTTGAAGTTGTCCATCGCGTCGAGCACGTCGAACAGCACGATCAGCACGCCGCCGATGAGGACGGCCGCGCCCGCGACGATGAGGGACCGGCTGGCGGCGACAGCGCCCGGCGTGCAGGTCCTCGACGCGACGAACGCGTACACCGCGCCGAGCAGGAGCAGCGCGGCCGCGAGCACCAGCACCAGCCCGCCGAGGAACGTGGACTCCGTATTCGGGTTGGTGCTGCCCGCGTCGCTGAAGGACCACCACGTGCGTTCCCCGGCGAACACGGCCTTCTCGGCGTCCGGGCCCCCCAACGGGACCAGTTGGCGGAACGTGCTGATCGTCCCGAACGAGCCACCGACGAGGAGGCCGGCGACGACCAGCGACAGGATGCCGGCAAGCAGGCTGGTCAGGCCGCCGCGCGGCGGCTTCGGCGGCGCTGCGACGCCCATCATGGGCTGCATCGCGGGTGGCTGCTGGTACGGCGGCGGATAACCGGGAGCGGGCTGAGTCACAGGCGCATGATGCCAGTGGTCCTCACCGCGCGTGTTCGGAAGGCACCGGTTCGTTGCCCGAACGGGACGTGCAGTGCGCCCGACAGGACACCCGCGCCACGCTGGGCCGCGCCCGTCCCGACCTGAGGTACTGGGGCAACACAACCAAGAAGGCGGCGATCATGGCCGACGAAACCATCGTGCTCGGCGCGGCGATCATCCGCGACTACCGGATCTTCGTCGCGCGGCGTTCGCAGCCACCGTCGATGTCCGGGTTCTGGGAGCTGCCTGGCGACGAGGTGCCGGCCGGCGCCGACGAGCGCGGCACGCTGCAGGACGAGTTCACCAAGGAGTTCGGCGTGTCGCTCCGCTGCGTCGACACGATCATCGGCGACCGGCGGCTCACGTCGTGGCGCACCGCGGAGGGCGAGTCCGTCGACGCGTCGCTGCGGATCTGGCGCTGTCAGTTCCCCAGCGAGATGACGTTCGACCCGGATCTTGGCGAACCCCGGGCCAGCATGTACCGCTACGACGACACGCAATGGGTCTCGGTCGACGACCTCGACTCGGTCGGGCCGTGGCGCGACGAGGCGCGGATCGCCGCCGCGGAGGTCGCCGACTACTACCTCGCGGACGTGGTGTGGCAGAGCGCGGACTGAGCCGGCGCGAACGCGTTGCTGGTGCAAACGTCACGTTTCGCGTTCGATGCCCTCTTCTGAGTTAGTGCGGTGAGCGGCCCGGCCCTCGCGCGGGCCGCTTACCGCCTACCAACACTCTTGCGATACTGCTCGAGCACGATCGACTTCCACTCCGCGAGCAGCGCCGTCCTGCGCTTCGCGTCGCCGCCGATCATCGCGTCCAGCGCGAGGCCCCGGACCAGGTTCACGGTCAGCAGCAGCAGCGTCTCGAGCTCCGCCTCGTCCACCTCGGTGCCCACGATCTGGCGGTAGAACTGCAGCGTCGCGTGGCCGAGCGCGCGGTCCACCGGCAGCAGGCCGCGGCGCAGCTCGGCGTCGGTGCGCGCGGCCACCCACAGCTCGACCGCCGCGGTCGACAGCGTCCCCGAGTACGCCTGCCACAGCAGGTCGATGCCCTGGTCGAGGCGTTCCTGACCGGGTGGTAGCTGCGCGGTCGCGGCCAGGATCTGCGACGACAGCCGTGCGAACAGGTGCTCCAGCGCGCTCGTCATCAGGTCGGCCTTGGTCGTGAAATGGTGCTGCTGCGCGCCCCGCGACAGCCCGGCGCGCTGGCAGATCTCCTGCACGGTCGTGTGCGCGTACCCCAGTTCGACCAGACACTCGACGGTCGCGTCCAGGAGCAGCTCCCTGGTGCGCTCGCTGCGTTCGGCCTGCGTCCGGTGCTTCCGTGCGGTCGGGGTCGCCATCGCCGCTCCCTCAGCTTTACGTGCAGAGCTGCACGCATGTACATTCTGGGCAGACTTTACATGCCATCCGGATTGTTTTTGGAGCCCTTATGCCGCTCACCCAGCGTTCCTCGTGGCTCGATAAGGATCTCGACTCCTTTCGCGAGCTGGCCCACTCGTTCTGCCAGAAGGAGCTGACGCCCAACCACGAGCGCTGGTCGGAGGCCAAGCAGGTCGACCGCGAGCTGTGGCGCAAGGCAGGCGAGATCGGCCTGCTGTGCCTGTCCATCCCCGAGGAGCACGGCGGGGGCGGCGGCACGTTCGCCCACGAGGCGATCCTGCTGGAGGAACAGGCCAGGTCGGGCGACGACGCGTGGGGCAACGCCGTGCACAGCGGCATCGTCGCCCACTACGTCAACTCCTGCGGCACCGACGAGCAGAAGGCGCGGTGGCTGCCAAGGCTCGCGTCCGGCGAGCTGGTCGGCGCGATCGCCATGTCCGAGCCGGGCACCGGGTCGGACCTGCAGAACGTGAAGACGAAGGCCATCAAGGACGGCGACCACTACGTGCTGAACGGCGCGAAGACGTTCATCACGAACGGCGCGCAGGCCGAGCTGATCATCGTGGTCGCCAAGACCGACCCGGCCGAGGCCGCCAAGGGCGTGTCGCTCGTGGTGCTGGAGACCGAGGGCGCGGACGGTTTCCGCCGCGGCCGGACCCTCGACAAGATCGGCATGCACGGCCAGGACACCGCGGAGCTGTTCTTCGACGACGTACGGGTGCCGGTCGAGAACCTGCTCGGCGGCGAAGAGGGCATGGGCTTCATCCATCTCATGCAGCAGCTTCCGCAGGAGCGGCTGATCATCGCCGTGTCGGCGGTCGCGGCCATGGAGGCGGCGGTCGAGCAGACCATCGCCTACACCAAGGAGCGCACGGCGTTCGGGCGCGAGATCTTCAAGTTCCAGAACACGCGGTTCAAGCTCGCCGAGGCCGCCACCGAGGTCGCGGTGTGCAAGGCGTACCTGGACCAGTGCGTCGAGCGGCACCTGAAGGGCGAGCTCGATGTCACCGGCGCCGCGATGGTCAAGTGGTGGACCACCGACCGGCTGTCGAAGGTCGCCGACGAGTGCCTGCAGCTGTTCGGCGGCTACGGGTACATGGCCGAGTACCCGATCTCGCGGGCATGGACGTCCGCGCGGGTGCAGCGGATCTTCGGCGGCACCAACGAGATCATGAAGGAAATCATCTCCCGCACACTGTGACATCTCTCCTCGCGAATGTTATTTAAAGGGGCTCCATGGGACCGCTCGCTGGTCTGAGGGTCGTCGAGCTGGTCGGGCTCGCGCCCGCGCCGTTCGCGACCACCGTCCTCGCCGACCTCGGCGCGGACGTCGTCCGGGTCGACCGCGCCAAGCCGGGTTTCGACGTGCTCGCGTTCCCGAACGACCCGCTGACGCGGAGCAGGCGCTGGATCGGCGTCGACACCAAGTCGCCGGAGGGCCGCGACCTGGTGCTGCGCCTCGTCGAGGACGCCGACGTGCTCATCGAGGGGTTCCGGCCGGGTGTCACCGAACGGCTCGGCATCGGGCCGGCCGACTGTATGGAGCGCAACCCGCGGCTGGTGTACGGCCGGATCACCGGGTGGGGCCAGGACGGCCCGCTCGCGCAGGCCGCCGGGCACGACATCAACTACATCGGGTTGTCCGGAGCGCTCGAACCGATCGGGCGGGCGGGGGAGCGGCCGGTGCCGCCGCTGAACCTGTTGGGAGACTTCGGTGGTGGCGGGCTGCTGCTCGCGATGGGCGTGCTCGCGGCGCTGGTCGAGCGTGCGACGTCCGGTCGGGGCCAGGTGGTGGACGCGTCGATGGTGGACGGTGCGGCACTGTTGACTGCCGGGCTGCACGGGCTGCGCAACATCGGCCTGTGGGGCGCGGGGCGCGGAGCGAACATGCTCGATGGCGGGGCGCCGTTCTACGACACCTACGAGACGTCGGACGGCAAGTACGTCGCCGTCGGCGCGATCGAGGAGCGCTTCTGGGGTGAACTGGTGAAGGTGCTGGAGATCGATCCGGAGTCGGTCGCCGGGCGGTTGGATCCCGCGCGGTGGCCGGCCGTGCGTTCCGCGCTGGCCGCCGTCCTCTTGACGAGGACCCGGGACGAGTGGGCCGCGCTGGCCGCTGGCACCGACGCCTGCCTGACCGCGGTGCTCGACCCGGCCGAGGCGGCCTTGGATCCACACAACGTGGCGCGCGGGACGTTCGTGTCGCTCGACGGGCACCTGCAGCCGGCGCCGGCCCCGAAGTTCTCCCGCACCGCCGCGGCCACACCGACGCCGCCGGCGGAGCCCCGGTCGGATACCACGGCGGTGCTCACCGAACTGGGTTACGCGCTTCCCGATATTGACCGAATGCGCACGAATGGTGTCATTGCGTAGTTCAGGGTGACACCCGGAGGTGGCGTCTCGAGCGTCCACCTAGTCTCTGCGTCATGACCTCCACAGGGCCAGAGAAATCCTCGCCGGTGACGATCTTCGTCGACGGCAGGTCGGGGATCAGCGTCACCGGCACGCTGGACGCCGTCACCGTCGGAGAGCTGAACCGCACGGTGACGGATTTCTTCGAGCAGAGAGACACGTCGGAGATCGACGTGCTGACGCTCGACCTGAGCACCGTGTCGGCGTGCGACCACGCGGCGTCGGCCGCGGTGCGCCACGCGCAGTCCGTGTGCACCGACCGAGGTGTGGCACTGAGAGTGGTCCCCAGCGAGGCCGTGCGCCAGGTCATGACCGCGCGACACTGACCCCCCACCCCCCGGCAGGTGTGACGCCCCAAAGGTGGCCTTCGGGGCGCTGGATGATGCTGTTGGCGAATTGTGCGGCTCGCTGTCTGGCGGTCGGTTCGGGAGGCGGTCGGTGTCCTGAACGGCGCTTTGGGGACAGTGGCCATGTCCCGAAAGACGCGTTGGGGACGCTGAACGTCTCGTACGGGCCGTTCGAGGCATGCGCCGCCGGCCACCGTGCGAATTCGCCAACGGCATCGCCGAGTGCCCCGAGGGCCGGGCGGTCTCAAGTCGAGTAGTGGCTGCATCGTGAGTTCACGTCGCGAAGGGCGCTGTTGTGACAGTGACGGTGCCCTGAAGGTGACCTTCAGGGCGTTGAGCGCCCCGAAGGGGCCCTTCGGGGCATCGGACGACGTCCCGTATGAGCCCTTCGCGTGGCCGAGGCGTTTGGGTATGCCGTGAAGGGCCCCTTCGGGGCGCCCCGTGATGCTGTTGGCGAATTGCGCGGCTCGCTGCCGGGCGGTCCCGTTCGGGAGACGGTCGGTGTCCCGAACGGCGCGTTCGGGGACGGTGGCCATGTCCCGAAAGGCGCGTTCGGGACGCTGAACGTCTCCTACGGGCCTTTCGAGGCATGCACCGCCGGCCACCGTGCGAATTCACCAACAGCATCACGGGGCGCCCCAAAAGGTGGCCTTCAGGGCGTGCTGCCGTGTCGGCCCGCGCCCGCGGCGAACCGGGCCGCGCCGCCCGTCGCCTCGGTCAGGGCCGCCTGCCCGAGGGCGAACTCGGCGGCCAGCGGATCGGGGGACTCCCACTGTGCCAGCGCGGACGCCCGGTCCGAGCGCATGCACGTCTGCGGGAACGTGGCCAGTTGCGCCGCCAAAGCCTGCGCCGCGGGGAGTGCCTGGCCCGCCGGTACCACCCGGTTCACCAGCCCGATCGCCAGCGCCTCGTCGGCGTCCACGGCGCGCCCCGTGAGTATGAGGTCCATCGCGCGGCTCTGGCCGATGAGCCGTGGCAGCCGGAACGTCCCGCCGTCGATCAGTGGCACGCCCCAGCGCCGGCAGAACACCCCGAAGACCGCCGTCGTGTCCGCCACGCGCAGATCGCACCACAAAGCCAGCTCCAGGCCGCCCGCGACGGCGTGCCCGGCGACCGCGGCGATGACCGGCTTCGACAGGGTCATCCGGGTAGGCCCCATCGGGCCGTCACCGTCAGCCACCGGGTTGAGGCGGTTCCCTCGGTCGGTACCCACCGACTTGAGGTCCGCACCCGCGCAGAACGCGGGTCCGACCCCCGCCAGGATGGCCACGTGGGCGGAGTCGTCCGCCTCGAACGACCGGAACGCGTCCGCGAGCGCCTCGGCGGTCGCGCCGTCGACGGCGTTCCTGGACTCTGGCCGGTTGAGCAGGATCGTTGTCACCGAACCGGTTCGTTCGACACGGACCGTCTCGATCATGTGCGTGTCCTCTCGGTGTTCGGGTGATCTCACCGTATGGTGCTGTGCGTGGCGATGTACGCACCGTAAGCTGTGTGCAGCCATCCGCGTGAACCTCGACTCGAACCCGGTGACGTGGAGGACGATGGCACGCGAACGACACAGGCAACCGGCGGGGTAGCGGCGGACGGAGAGTGCAGTGGACGCGAAAAAGATCATGATCCTTGTCGGCGTGGCGCTGGTGCTGTTCTATGTCATCACCCAGCCGACGCAGGCCGCTGAGGCGGTTCAGGGCATCCTCGGCTGGCTGAAGGACGGCGCGGAAGCGATCATCACGTTCATGAAGAACCTCTTCGCCTGATCAACAAGCCCGCGAAGCGCCACTCGGCAGACGCCCGGCGGCGCTTCCGCATGTCCGGACCGGCACGGTAACGGATCGTGACGGTTCTCGCTCCATCCACGAGCCACATTGGACCGTACGGGTGGATTCTCGGCCTTTACGCCCTGTTGGCAGCCTTTCCTCGAGATCAGGTCTGGCGAACTGTCGGTGCCGGCCCTTACGGTTCCCGCATCGACTTTCCGCGGGGCAGTCCGCAGTTCTCGAGGAGGCAGGATGCTCGACGATCCCGGTGTGGATGACCTGGTGCGGCAGTGGACCGAGGACCACTCGAAGACCGCCGAGTCGGACGAGATCAACCGGATCACTTCGGCGTGGCTCGCGGACGTGCCGGTACAGCCCCAGGGCATCCCGGGTCAGCGGGCCCGTGGTGGCAACTCCGCGTGGGCCGCCGTCGAGGCGGTCGACCCGATGTTCTTCGCGGCCATGCGTGAGCTGCTGCCCGACGTCCCGGCCGAGCTGATCTCCGCGGCCGCCGGCTGGTGGCAGATGGTCGGCGGGCTCGCCGAGGCCAAGGAGTGGTGGGACGCCGGCATCAGCCCGCTCGACCAGCGCGCGCTCGACTACCGCGCGGCCGGGCTCGCCCCGTCCGACCTGAAGCGGCGGCTCGGTCCGCTCACCGTGCTCGACCACCTGCGCCGCGGCAGTGCGCCGGCGTGGTGTGTCAACCGGCTGCAGCGCGCGAACGAGCGGCGCTCCGCCTGATTTCGTATCGTCGTGGCGGAGCCGTCGTTGACCTTGTGTGACCGACGGCCAGCCATCTGACCAGCCCATGCGCGGCGTCCTGCTGCGAGCCGGCTTGGTCCTTCTGGTTCTCGCCGTCGCGGGTGGTGGAGTGTGGCTGCTGCGTGCGGCCACCACGCCTGAACCCGGTCCGGTCGCGCCCGCCGCCTCGGTGCCCATCGCGCACGTAGAGCCCGGCGCCGTCGTCCCGGAGGCGCAGCCACAGCCGGTGCCCCAGGCTGGCGCTGCCGGTGAAGACCCGTTGCGCACGTGGGCAACCCGGCTCGCCGGTCCCACCGATGTGCCGGCACGGGCGTTGATGGCGTACGGCAACGCCGAGCTGGCGCTCCGCACCACCATGCCCGCGTGCCACCTGTCGTGGGCCACCCTCGCCGGCATCGGCCGCATCGAGTCGAACCACGGCCGCTACGGCGGCGCGTCGTTGGGCGACGACGGTCGCCCTTCGAAGCCGATCATCGGCGTGCCGCTGGACGGTTCCGCGGGCGTGCGGGCCATCGCGGACTCCGACGGCGGCCGCTTCGACGGCGACACCACGCAGGACCGCGCGGTCGGCCCCATGCAGTTCATCCCGTCGACGTGGCGGAAGTGGTCGTCGGACGCGAACCTCGACGGCCAGGGTGACCCGCAACAGATCGACGACGCGGCGCTGGCCGCCGGCCGGTACCTGTGCGCGGGCGGCCGCGACCTGTCCGCCCCGGCCGACTGGTGGGCGGCGGTGTTCTCCTACAACAACTCCGTGCCCTACGGCCAGAAGGTCTTCGGCCTCGCCGACGGCTACGCCCGCGCCGTGCAGGCGACCGGGTAGCCAGAAACTGTCGGTGTCTCTCGATAGTGTCCGAACATCTGTTCGACGAGTCGGGAGGCAGTGGTCGTGCCGCTCAAAGTGGGCGAGATACTCAAGAGCATTCTGAGGCAAGCGCGGATCGAAAGGGGATCGCGGTGAACGGCTACGTTGTCGTCGTTGAGCGTGACGAGGCAGGCGGCTATAGCACCTGGAGCCCCGATCTGCCGGGTTGCGTCGCGGCGGCGGACGACTACGACGAGTGCGTTCGGCTCATGCGCGAGGACGGCGAGCTGATTCCGGAGCCGACGGCAGTCGCGTCACTGATCGTTCCCGCCGCCTGAGTCGCTGCGGTTCGGCTTGGCTGGCCGAGCCGCTCGAACGCCGCGTCGATCAGGGCGGCCAGGCGGTGGTGCCGTGGATGCGGTGGACGCCGACCGGTACCGGGTCGCCGCACAGCGCGCACAGTCGCGGGTCCGTGCCGGAGCACGCGTGGGAATCCCACTCGCGCCTTCTCGGCTGCGATCATCTGTGACCACACGGGCACGGGAGGTAACCGGGGTGGCGCAGACGAGCCCCACGTTTCGGCGGCGTCGGCTGGCGCGACGGCTGCGGCAGATGCGGGAACAGGCGAAGATGACCCTGGAGGACGCCGCGCCGAGGCTGGACAAGACCCGCAGCTCCCTCGGCCGCATCGAGACCGGCATATCGCGGGCGGACGTGCACCTCATCCGCTCGATGATGGATCTCTACGACCACTACGACCCGGACCTGCTCGATATGGCCCGCGCGGCCAACCGGCCGGCCTGGTGGACACCGTTCTTTCGGCGTTGCACGGAGAACCGTGGATACGTCGGGCTGGAGGCGGACGCCGTGTCGGTGCTGGAGTTCAGCCTCGCCTACGTGCCCGGCCTGTTGCAGACCGAGCGGTACATGCGGGCAGTGCTCGACTCCGAGCTGATGGCTCCCAGAGACGCCGAGCAACTCGAGAACGAGGTGACGGTTCGGCTGCGCCGCCAGCGTCGGCTCACAGACGAGGACGACCCGCTCGAACTGGTGGCGATCGTCGACGAGTCGGCCATTCGGCGACCCATCGGAGGGCCGGCGGTCATGCGGGAACAGTTGACCTACCTCATCGACCGTGCGCGGCTGCCGCATGCGAGCCTTCACATCATTCCCAACGAGGTCGGCATGCACGTGCGACTGCAGGGACCGTTCGCCATCCTGGAGTACGAGTGGCCTGAGCCGATGCTCTACATCGACCACGTCAGGGGCGCTCTGCATGTCGACGATCCCGCTGAGCTGAGGCGTGCCCGCGCATTGTTCGACCACCTGGAGTCCCTGGCGTTGAGCGGAGACGAGTCGCTGCGGTTGATCGAGAAGATCGCCGACGAGCACTGACTGCCGAGAGCCGGAGTGGCTCCCAGCTTGGGTTCGACGCGTCGACCTGGGAGACGATCGCGGCGGGGCTCAGGAGCTGAGCCTGTCTCGGATCTCCTGTTGGAGACGGGCCGACCGCGGATCGGTGAACGCGGCCAGGAGTTCCAGCGCCTCGTGCCGGTTCTGGTCGGCCTCCGCCGGCGCGGTGGCGTGGAGGGTGCTCGCGAGGTTGGCGAGGGCGAGTGCCAGCGGCCACCGTTCGCCGGTGTCGCGGAACGCCGAGACGGCCATCCGGTGGAAGTCGGCTGCCTCGTCGGGTCGGTCCAACCGCTGGTAGACGGTGCCGGCGCCGTCGAGGGCGCTCGCCTCACGGCTGCGGTCGCCGAGGCGGCGGTGCAGCACCGCCGCGCGTTGGTAGGCCTCCAGTGCCTCTGCGAGGTCACCAACGTCCACGAACACCTGTCCGGACTCGACCAACCAGTGCGCCTCCCAGGCGATGTTGTCGTGGCGGTGGGCGATGGTCAGCGCATCCTCGATGAACCCGCGTGCCTCGTGCGGCGCGCCCAAGCCGCGGTGTGCGTGACTCAGCCCCCGAAGCGTGTCGCCCTCGTACGCGAACAGCCCGAGCCGCCGGTGGATCCGCAGCGCGGTTCGCAGCAGGTCCACAGATTCCGTGAAGCGGTCCAGTTCGAGGAGGACGTTGGCGATGTTGTTCGACGACATCGCCAGCCAGTAGTCGCTGCCGAGGTCCGCCGCGAGCGTGCGAGTGGTCTCGAAACGGCCAAGCGCGTCCGCCAGATCACGAGCGCGCAGGTGAGCCAGTCCGATGGCGTTCGTCGAGGTGATCTCGCCTGTCCGGTCGCCGAGCCGCTGGTAGCTCGCCAGGGCCGCCTCCTGGTACCGGACACCCTCCGCGAGGTTGCCGGACTGGGCGTTCGCCTTGCCAAGGCTTTCCAACATCCTCGCCTCGCCGTGCGGATCGCCTAACTGCCGCGTCGCGCCCAGCCCGACGGTGCTCGTCGCGATCCAGTGATCGGCCTGGTTGCGGTTGGCGTAGACCGGGTACAACAGCGCGGCGAGCAACCAGGCGAGATCGGCCATCAGCACCTCGTCCGCGAAGCTCACAGCGGCGCGAAGGTTTCGTTCCTCCTGCTCGAACCACTCGTTGGCGGCCGAGTAGTCGGTGAACGACGCGGGCGGACCGCTCGGCTCGGGCAGCGGGAGGTTCGCCCCTTCCGGGGCGAGCAGTGCCGTCATCTCGTTGAGCGAGTGCAGGTACCACAGCAGTATCCGGCGCACGGCCTGCTGGTACGCCTCGGGAGACTCCTCCGCCTTGGCCTGGTCGAGCGCGTACAGCCGCAACAGGTCGTGGAACTGGTAGCGGTCGGGCTGGACCTGTTCGAGCAGGTGCGCGCCCACCAGGCCGTCCAACAACCGCCGAGTGCGCCCGACCGGCAGGTCGATGAGCGCCGCGGCCGCGGCGCCGCCGAAGTCCGGCCCTGGATGCAGACCGAGGAAGCGGAACAGTCTGCTCACCTCGCGGGGGAGCGCGCGATAGGACCAGGCGAACACCGTGCGCACGGCGTCCGACTCGTCGTCGTCCTCCGCGGTCAGGGCGTCCCAGAGACCCGACTCGTCGCGCAGGTCGTCGATGAGAGCGCGCATCGAGGTCCACGGTCTGCTGATGGCCCGCTCGGCCGCGATGCGCAGTGCGAGCGGCAGCCGCGCGCAGAGCCTCGCCAGTTCCGCCAGCTCGTCGAAGTCGTCGGTCATCCGGTGACCGGACATCACGGCGCGGAGCAGTTCGACCGCCTCCTCGCCGGACAGCAGCTTCATCGTCAGACGCTGTGCGCCGTCTCGAGCGACCAGTCCCGACAGCCGGCTCCGGCTGGTCACCAGCACGAGACAGCCGGACACTCCGGGCAGTAACGGACGCACCTGGTTGGTAGTAGCGGCGTTGTCGAGAATCACGAGAATTCGTCGACCGGCGAGTTTGGAACGGTACAGCGCCGCTTTCGACTCGGTGTCCGTCGGAATCGCGGCGGTGGGGACGTCCAACGCACGCAGGAACCGGTCCAACACCTCGCTCGGCGTGACCGGCGGACCGGGGTCGTAGCCCCTCAGGTTGGCATAAAGCTGACCATCCGGAAACGCGTCGGCCATCCGGTGTGCCCAGTGGACGGCCAGTGAGGTCTTGCCCACTCCCGCGGTGCCGGCGATGACGCACACAGCGGTCGCGTTGGGGTCAGGGTCGTCCCCGGCGAGCAGCAGGTCCAGACGTTCGAGATCCTCGGTCCGGTTGACGAAACCGCGAACGTCGGCGGGGAGCTGTCTCGGTGGCGCCGGGTCGACGCCATCTCGGCCGCGGTCGTGAAAGTGGACACCACCCGTCACGCGCCGGGCCTGGACCACGTCTCGTGTCGCGCCGGCAAGGTCGTTGTGGAGGGAAC
>Ga0193717_1001272_pt1 | contig 15598 bp, 15 predicted proteins | sample U2c2metaG_FD_145900 | JGI IMG/M metagenome (GOLD analysis project Ga0193717, IMG submission 145900) | Soil microbial communities from a riparian zone of the East river system, Colorado, United States - U2c2 | ecosystem: Environmental > Terrestrial > Soil > Riparian zone | place: USA: East River... | reverse complement strand
GACAGTTTCGGCGCGACATCTTTTTTCACCGCGCCGAAACTGTCGTGGCAACCGATGGTATCGCAGCGCCCAGGGCTGAGCCGGTGCTCGAACGTCATCCACACCCAGTCCTTGATCTGCTTGGAGCTCATCGCGAGGCCGACCAGCGCGTACTCGTCGCTGATGCCGCTGATGCTCGCGGTGTTGGTGTAATAGAGCTGGCGCACCTGCTCGGGCGTTTTCAACTGCGGAATCCACTTGAGCATGTCGCTGATCTTGACCCAGTCGGCCTTCACCTCGACCGCGCTCGACGGCAAGTACTGGGATTCGTTCCAGAACATCGCGGCGACGAGGCCGGCGGTCGTGTTGAGATTGTTGCCGACGATGTTCTGGAACGAATCCCAGTTGCGCCGTACCTCTTCGGCGATGCAGGCGGGCTTGGGCGGGAAGTTGCCCGTTCCGGGCGGCGCATTGGGAACGTTACAAGGCGTGTCGGGCGCGATCATGGTCAGCCGCTGGCTGTGCGGCATCCTGGCCCTGTCGAGCAGGCTCGGCTGCAGCTTTTTCGGCGCATTCACCGGCGGCCACACCGCCGGGGTGGTCACGTAGACGTCCTGATCCGACGCCCAGGTTTCGAACACCACATTATTGCTTCCGGGTACTCCGGCCGGCGAGATGACCGAAATCACCACCTCCCAGGCGAGTTGGTCCGACGATTCTCCCCAGGGCAGTGCGCTGCCCTGCGCCCAGGCGGGCGCGCTCGCCAGCATCGCCGCGCCGGCGAGGCCGGCGATCATCAATCGCTTGTTCGACATCTTGTTTCTCCCTTGCCTTGCGACTGTTGCGGCAAAAGCGGTTTGCGGGTGATCGCCCCCGTGCGCGCGGCGCGCCGGCGCAGTCTCAAGGATCAACGCGACACATAGACTATTATAGGTTGTTGCCGTTGGGAAGTCGTATCGATGACATTCGGGCGTCATGCTGCGGAAAGGGCGGCTGGCGCTTCCTACAGCCGCCTCACCCACACCCGGTTGTCATGAAACGCGGCGCCGCCGTAGGGCGCGATCGCGTCGGCACCGGTGAGCGTGTTGATGCCGCGCCCGTCCTCGTAGGCCGAGTTCGGCCAGATCGATTCCGCGATCAGCACGCCGCGGCGCACGCCGTCGAAAATTTTCGCGTGGAGGCGTACTTCGCCACGTGTGTTGCCGAGCACGACCTTGGCGCCATCCGCGATGCCGAGCTTCGCCGCGTCCTGCGGATGAATCATCACCGTCGGGCGGTGCTCACGCGCGAGCGAGGTCGGCGTCTCGTTGAAGGTCGAGTTGAGGAAATTGCGCGCCGGCGATGTCGCGAGCCGGAACGGATGCTCCGGCGTCGCCTCCTCGATCACCTCCCAGTGGTCGGGCAGCACCGGCATGTCGTTGACCGGCCCGGCCAGCCACGGCGAGCGGAACGGCACGGTCTTCCAGTCCGGCTTGAAACGGAATTTACCGTCGGGCCACGCGAAGCCCTTGGTGTAGTGCGCGGTGTCGAAGTCGGGTTGGCAGTCGATCCACTTGTTCGCCTCAAGCGCCGCGAGCGTGCCCCAGCCGGAATTCTGCAAGGTCCAGTCGATCAGTTCGCGCGGCGTCATCTCGAATCCGGGATGCGTCGCGCCGAGGCGCTTGGCCAATGCGCAATGAACCTCGTGATTGTTACGGCACTCGCCCGGCGGATCGATCAGCTTCGGCCCAAGCTGAATGTATTGGTGCCCGCCGCCCTGATAGAAATCGTCGTGCTCCATGAACATGGTCGCGGGCAGCACCACGTCGGCCAACTGCGCCGTCTCGGTCATGAACTGCTCGTGCACGCAGGTAAACAGATCTTCGCGCGCAAAGCCGCGCTTGACCTTGTCCTGCTCGGGCGCGACCGACACCGGATTGGTATTTTGAATGAACAGTGCCGTCACCGGCACGCCATTGATCAGCGCGTCGGGCTCGCCGCACAGGATCGGCCCGATGCGCGACTGGTCGAGCGCGCGGATCGAAGGGTCGATCGCGTCGTGCCCCTCGGTCATCGACTTGTTCCAGTGATAGATCGCGCCGTTGTTGTGGAACGCGCCGCCACCTTCCAGCGCCCATGAGCCGCGCACCGCCGCGATGCAGCTTGCCGCATGCATGTTGGCGGTGCCGTTGCGCGAGCGGCCGAAGCCGTAGCCGAGCCGGAAATAGGTGCGCTTGCGCTCGGCGACGAGCTTCGCGAATGCCTCAATGGTTTCGACCGGACAGCCGGTGATGCGTGACGCCCATTCGGGCGAGCGGGTGCGAACGTGCTCCTCAAGCTCGCGCGGCGCGTCGGTGTATCTCTCCAGATACTCCCGATCCGCGAAGCCGTCGCGGAACAGGCAATGCATCACCGCGCAGGCAAGCGCGCCGTCGGTTCCGGGCCGCACCAGCACGGCGAGATCGGCCGCCTCCATGGTGCCGTTCATGTAGATGTCGACCGCGACGATCTTGGCGCCGCGCTCTTTGCGCGCGCGCACCGCGTGGGTCATCACGTTGACCTGCGTGTTGACCGGATTGGTGCCCCAGATCACCACGCAATCGGACTTCGCCATCTCGCGTGGATCGGGGCCGGCAAGCTTGCCGGTGCCGGCGATGAAGCCGGTCCAGGCCGGATTGACGCAGATCGTGGAGTGGAAGCCGGAATATTTCTTCACATGGCGCAGGCGGTTGATGCCGTCGCGCATGATCAGGCCCATCGTGCCGGCGTAGTAATAGGGCCAGACCGTCTCGCTGCCATGCTTCGCCTCGGCGGCGAGGAACTTCTCGGCCACGAGATCGAGCGCATCGTCCCACGAGATCGGCGCGAATTGCCCCGAACCCTTCGGCCCCTTGCGGATCAACGGATGCAACAAGCGATCCGGGTGATGGATGCGCTCCGCATAGCGCGCGACCTTCGCGCAGATCACGCCGGCGGTATAAAGATTGTCTTCCGCGCCGCGCACGCGGCCGATCGAGCGGCCGTCCAGCACCTCGACTTCAAGCGCGCAGGTGGACGGGCAGTCGTGCGGACAGGCGGACGCAGCGATCTTCACCTCAGGCGGACGGACCAGCTGATTCATGACCGCAGGCTAGCATCTCCGCGCGCCCGCCATCCACCCTAGTTGGACCGTGTCGGAAACTCTTCCGGCCCGGGCGGATCGACGATCAGCGGCTGTTCGAGCGCACGCTTGTGATGGATGCGCCGGATGATCCAGCCGAGCGCAATGACGAAGACAACGCCGGCGCCTGCGGCCCACAGGTGCCAGCGGTCTACCGCCTCCTGGCCGAGCCAACCGGCGACGGCAACGTCCTTGATCATGATCTCGCCGGCAACCCAGCCGAGCAATCCCGCGCCGGCCCAGACCAGAATCGGGAACCGGTTGAGCAGCGCCATCAGCAGGGTACTCCCGGCAATGATCAGTGGAACGCTGGTCGCGAGGCCGAAGACGATCAAGGTCGTCTTGATCGCCAGCGCGTGCGCCATGTCGACACGCGCCGCGGCCGTCTCCGCCGCCGCCGCAATGGCGATGACGTTGTCGAGGCTCATCACGATGTCGGCGACAGTCACAAGCCAAACCGCGCGCCACAGCGTGTCGCCGGCCTTGACGCTATCCTCGCCATGCTCGTCGGTTGGCACGATCAGCTTGACGGCGATCCAGAGCAGCAACAGGCCGCCAACCAGCTTGAGGAAAGGAACTCCCATGATCTGGGCGATGATGATGGTGAAGAAGATGCGCAACACCACAGCGGCACCTGCACCAAGCAGTATGCCCCAGAAGCGCTGCCTGGGCGGGAGCGAACGGCAGGCGAGCGCGATCACCACCGCGTTGTCGCCCGAGAGCAGGATGTTGATCCAGATGATCTGGCCGACGGCGACCCAGAACGCCGGCTGCTGCATCATATCAGTCCAGATATAGGCCACGTGCGTCCCTTCCCTCGGCTCGCCGCGGCGCCCGCGCAAAACGTCGCGCGCGCGGCTTCGCGACTCTACAATCCTGCCCTGAGCCTTGCCAGCTTCCAGGCGGGCTCGACAAGCATAATGCGACAGCGGCAGCCCGCGACGGTCCGTCGCGGTCAGCCGACGATTTCATTTCCCGAAAAGAACTGCGCGATCTCATTTGCCGCGGTGTCGGGCGCGTCGGAACCATGCACCGAGTTCTCGCCGATCGACTTTGCGTGGACCTTGCGGATCGTTCCGGCTGCCGCCTTCGCGGGATCGGTCGCGCCCATGACGTCGCGATATTTCGCGATCGCGCCCTCGCCTTCCAGCACCTGCACCACCACCGGACCCGACGTCATGAATTCGACCAGCTCGCCGAAGAACGGCCGTGCGCGATGTACGCCGTAAAATGTCTCGGCCTGCTCGCGCGTGATGCGCACGCGCTTCTGCGCGACGATGCGCAAGCCCGCACCTTCGATGATCGCGTTGATCGCGCCGGTCAGATTGCGCTCGGTCGCATCGGGCTTGATGATCGAGAAAGTGCGCTCGACCGCCATCGGTCATTCCTCATTTTTCGAGAAGGTTCAAAGGTCGGCGGCTTATAGCGGCCGGATTCGCGAGCGGCAAGGCTGAACGTCCGTTCAGCCCACTCGACACATTGTATCTTGAACTAATTCCGGCGCGCGCCCGACTACATCTCCGGATGACAGAATCCAAGAACCCAGAGGAGAACACCATGATCCGCAAGTCCATTCTCGCGCTCGCCGCTATCGCGACGCTCGGCGCTGCCGCGCTCGCACCGACCTCCGCCTCCGCGTGGGGCAAGGGTGGCTGGGGCCATCATCACGGCTGGGGCCACGGTTTCGGCTTCTACGGCGCGGGCTACGGCGTGAGCTATGTCGGTGTCGTGCCGAGCTGCTACTACGTGAAAAAGATCAACCGCTTCGGCGAAGTGCGTATGATCAAGGTCTGCGAGTAATCCGACCGAACCGCCACGATCTTGATCCACCCCGGCCTCGCGAGAGGCCGGGGTGTGACGCTTGCAACGATGGCTGATGCGCGCTGGCGTTATTGCGGCGGGCAATACGCGACGCATACGGCTTCGGCGCCGCCGCTTTCAAGCGGTACCTCGGTCATGCGCAACTCGCACAGACCGTCATCCGTCGGCCCTGCGCATTGGCCGCCATCAGGGCTGTCGACAAACGCGTACGGCGTGTACGCCTGCGAGCCGACATAGATGGCGCCAAGCGCTCCAAGCCCGACGAGCGGAAGCAGCAATCCGCCGCGCCGAACGCGATACGGTCCGCGGATGAATGCCGCGCGGCCGCCACGCCAGGAGGGACGAAAGCCTCCGTAGGCGGGCCCTCGATAACCTGATCCAACCACGCCGACCGGACCGCGCGGCACCGGCCCGCGATATCCCTGGCCGACACCGACGGGCCCGCGATATCCTTGGCCGACACCGACAGGCCCGCGCGAGCCGCCGCCCTGGAAGGCGCGCGGTGCAACACCCGCGCCGGGATTGAACGCGGGTCCGCGTGGACCGGGCCCGCGCAAGCCGGGAGGCGGTCCGCCTCCCCCGCCGCGGCCACCCTGCGCTCCTGCCGGCGCCCCGCCGCCGCCGCCGCGCTTGACCGCGCTCACGCGTGGATCGTGTTGCGCGGAGAGATCGGTGATGCCGCCTGATGCGCCTTGCGCAGCCGCGTGCGGTACCGGAACTGACAGTGTGAAGAAAAGCGCGCCGACCAGCGAGCCGCTGGCCGCTATCGCAGAGATCGTCCGCTTCATGATGTTTTTTCCCCTTGAGCCGGCGCGCGATTGCGCAAATCGCTCGAACTGAGTGCATTCCCCCGTGACAAGACACAACTCGCGTCGTTGTCGCATGGTTCCATCGGGATGCGCGAGCGTCTGCCGATGCCTTAATTGACCTGATGCGCGACCGCGGTTGATAGCGCCGCCGCGTTGACGCAATATGCCCGGCAAGCTGTAACGCTCAATGGAGTTTCTCCGGTGCCGGAAATCCATGCTCGGTTCTTGTTGCCGGCACTGCTTGCCGCGATGCTGGGCGGCTGCGGAACGGATTTGACCGGGTTCTCGGTCGCCGATCTCAATCCGCTCAAGGGAAGCGATCCGCTGCGCGCCGCGGATTACAATTATTTCTACAAGCGCGATCAGACGGTCAGCGGAGTCGTCACCGCCGCCGATCTCGTCGGTCCGGACGGACGCTGCGCCTTCGACGCCGCGCCGACGTTCGCGCCAGCGCCAGCCGCACCGGCCGCACCCGATACGGTCGCGCAGAGCCCCGCCTCCGATCCGATCAACCCGCGCAGCAACCAGGCGCTCTACTTCACCGCCGGGCCGGAAACCGGCCGCCGCACCGCCAGTGCTGCGCCGAATGCGCTTCCCCCGCAGGTGCGCAGCGGTCCGAGCGGCATCGCGCTGCAGATGACTGAATGCCAGGTGGTGCAGGTCGCCGGCTATACGGACCGCGTCGAGATCGGCGCGAATGAGCGCGGACAGCGCGCCGTGACACTGACCTATCTGAGCGGCGACCGGCCGGGCATCTATCGCTTCGTCGGCGGGAGACTTGCGTCGATGGAGAGGGTGGCGGAGCCGATGCAGGCGAAGAAGCCGCAGAAGCAGACGAAGACGGCGAAGAAAACCGCGCCGCGGCAATGATCGATCCGAACAGTGCTGACTTTGCGGCGCGGCGGCTTGCGGCGCGCGCGCGGCTCGATGCGATGGATGACGCCGGCGCGAGCGATCCGTATCGGCGCGCGTGGTTCGAGACCGTGTACGAGACCGCGGGCGACGATCCGGCGCGAATTCCCTGGGCCGATCTCAAGGCGCATCCCCTGCTCGCCGCATGGCTCGCCAAAGCGCAAGCGCCTTCGCGCGACGCACGCGCGCTCGATATCGGCTGCGGGCTCGGCGACAACGCGGCGGCGATCGCCACGAAGGGCTGGCGCGTCACGGGATTTGACCTCTCGCCACGCGCGATCCGCTGGGCCCAGTCGCGCTTTCCGGCGCCGGATTTCGTTGCCGTGGATCTGTTCGCGCCGCCCGCCGAATGGAACGGCGCGTTCGATCTCGTGCACGAGTGCTACACATTGCAGGCGCTGCCCGACGCACCGCGCGCAGAGGCGATGGAACGGATCGGGCGTTTCGTCCGGCCAGGCGGCACGTTGCTGGTGATTGCGCGCGCGCGCGACGGCACGGGGCCCGCGGCGGGTCCGCCATGGCCGCTGACGCGCGACGAAGTCATGCGGCTTGGCGTCGACGGGATGCGTCCGGAAGCAGTCGAGCAGCTTCTCGACCCCACCGACGGCAAGCCGCATTGGCGTGCGGTTTTCCGGCGCGACTAACCAAACCGTAATGCTTGCGCGGCGTCTGAGCCTTGGAGTTGCCGCAAAGCGCGTGAGATGATCGGCGCATGATCACATCCATGCGCGCGCGGCTGCTTGCCGCCCTTCTCGCCGGCACGTTCGCTTTCACCTTTGCGGCGACGTCGTTCGCCCAGCAGGCTCGCCGTCCCGCCGAAACCGCAAGAGAGCAGGCAAGCGAGGTCGCCCGGCTTCCTGCCGACGTCACCACCGACCAAACCGTCGAACTGCCCGACCGCACCCTGCGCTTCAAGGCGACCGCGGGCTCGATTCCGATCAACAACGGCGAAGGCAAACTGCAGGCCGAGATCGCCTATATCGCGTATCAGCGCCCGGACACGGAAGCCGCGACGCGCCCCCTCACCTTCGTGTTCAACGGCGGACCGGGCGCTGCTTCCGCCTACCTGCAGCTCGGCGCACTCGGCCCGTGGCGGCTGCCGCTCGACAACATCACGCCTTCCTCCACGCCGACGGTCGTTCCGAATCCGGATACCTGGCTCGATTTCACCGATCTCGTGTTCGTCGATCCGGTCGGCACCGGCTACAGCCGCTTCATCAACACGAGCGACGAGGTGCGCAAGCAGTTCTGGTCGGTCGATGGCGACATCGATGTGCTCGCGACCTTCATGCGCAAGTGGATCGAGAAGAACGGCCGCCAGGCCTCGAAGAAGTTTATCGCCGGTGAAAGCTATGGCGGCTTCCGCGCGCCGAAACTCGCCGGCAAGCTCAACGATCAGGGCGTCGGCGTCAGCGGTCTGGTGATGGTGTCGCCCGTGCTGGACTTCGGCTGGCGCGGTAACGGGCGGCATTCGCCGCTCAATTGGGTTTCGCGGCTCCCCTCCATGGCGGCCGCCGCGCGCGAAGCAAAGGCGCCGTTCGATCGCGAGGCATTGCGCGACGCCGAACGCTACGCGGCCGGGGACTATTTGCAGGATCTGACGCGCGGCGAGCGCGATGTGGCCGCGGTCGAGCGCATCAGCGCGCGGGTCGCTCAACTCACTGGACTCGATCCTGCTCTGGTGCGCCGTCTCGCCGGGCGCATCGACACCCGCACGTTCGTGCGCGAGCGCAACCGCGATCGCGGGCTCATTGCCAGCATGTACGACGCGACCGTGACCGGAATCGATCCGGATCCGAGTTCGGCGTCCTCGCACTACGACGATCCGGTGCTCAGTGTGATCCGCGCGCCGCTCTCGAGCGCGATGACCGATCTGTATGCGCGTGTGCTGAAATGGCGCGTCGAGGAGCCCTATCAACTGCTCAACGGGCGCGTGAACTCGCGCTGGGACTGGGGCGGCGGCCGCTCGACCCACGAGATCGTCAGCGACCTGCGCTCGGTGCTGGCGAACGACCCGCGCCTGCGGGTGCTGGTGACCCATGGGGCGACCGATCTCGTCACGCCCTATTTCGAGAACCAGATGATCCTCGACCAGATGCCGCCGTTCGCCTCGCCGGATCGGCTCAAGCTGTCGGTCTACGGCGGCGGCCATATGTATTATTCGCGCGATGCTTCGCGCCGCGCGCTGCGCGAAGATGCGAAGGAACTCTATCGCGCGGCGGAGCAGACGCCGCGGGGGTAAGGGCGTGAGTTGACACCGGAGGCCTTGGCAAGGAACTTAAGGAACTCCTTGGTGCCCCAAATTGGTCAGGATGCCATTGATTCATAACAAAAACTGACCCCGTCAAGGCGGCCCGCAGCTACGGCTACGCGGCTCTCGCCTTTCCGGGCGCAAGCCGCGCCGCCGGTATCTTCGCAACCACTTTCCGCAGCGCGCGCTCGGCGTGCCAAAGATCGTGCGCCTGCTGCATGCGTAGCCACAGCGCGGGACCGTTGCCGCAGAATTTGCCGAGTCGGAGCGCCATGTCGGGCGTCACCGGCGCCTTCTCGGCGAGGATGCGGTGCAGATGCTGGCGCGTGACGCCGAGCTTCTTCGCCACCGCCATGACGGGTTCGCCGATTGCGGGCAGCACGTCCTCGCGCAGGATCGCGCCGGGATGCGTTGGCGCGCGGTTGGGATCGCGGCGCAGCGCCTTCTCAGCCATGATAGTCCTCCAAGTCGATGTCCACGGCGTCCTCGCCGTCCCAGCCGAATGTCAGGCGCCAGTTGCGCGACACGGTCATGGCGTAGCGCCCTTTCAGATCGCCGCGCAGTGCATGAAAGCCGGCGCCGGTCATGGCCAATTCCTGCGGCTTGCGCGCCAGGTCGAGTGCATCCATCAGGCGCCCGATCTTGGAAACCCAGTCCGGCCGCAGGCCGGACGTGTCGCTGCGCGTCCAAAACCGTTGCAATCCCTTGTGGCGGATGCTCCGGATCATGCCGCAGTGTAATGCATCAAGTTACACACGTCAACAACCGGGTTACAGCACATAGCCCAGAAGGGCAAGCGACATTCGGGAGCAGACTCATCGCGGGCGCAGGCTATCCCGGATTTCGCTCCGCTCATCCGGGCTACGACTGTAAGGCGGCAGTTTTGGAACTTTATCCTGACGATTAGGATCGCCCTGTTATGCCGATTTTTCACTAACATCTTGAGATATCTGCCCGTCTTTCTCTCTCTCAACGTCGCTAAATTACGAAGATAGTCCTTGACAGCGAGTCGCTGCTCTGCTAGCCAGGGCGCATTCTCCACAACTGACTCCAAGCCGCAGAGCCGCGTTGCGCATTTCGCAGGCGCGGCGCTTGCGCACGCGCCCCGCTCTTGCGGCGGCATGCGCTCGCCTCCGCCACATCCCACTAGCCCTCCCGGGTTTCGCTCCGCTCACCCGGGCTACAAGCTACGCCATTGCGTCTTCGTATTCCGCGCTCGCGCTCAGCCAATCTTCCTCTGCTTTTGCCAGCGCGCTGACGACGTCCGCGCGGGTCTTCGACAACGCAGTGGCCTTGGCGGGATCGCGCGCGAACAGATCGCTCGCAAGCTGCGCGTCGATCGTGGCGATCTCGGCGGTGAGCTTGGCCACAGTTTTTTCTGCGGCATCGATGCGGCGCTTGAGGGGCTTTAGCTCTTCGCGCTTCTCCGCCGCCGCGCGGCGCAGGTCGGTGCGGGACAGTTTGTTTTCGCCAACATCCCTTGCTTCGCTTGCCCGCGCGTCGCGGCCGAGCACCAGGCGGCGATAGTCGTCGAGGTCGCCCTCATAGGGCGCAACGGTGCCCTCGCCGACCAACCAAAGCCGGTCCGCGCAGGCCTCGATCAAATGCCGGTCGTGCGACACCAGAATCGCGGCGCCCGGATAGTCGTTGATCGCCTCGATCAGCGCGGCGCGGCTGTCGATGTCGAGATGATTGGTCGGCTCGTCGAGGATGATGAGATGCGGACCCGCGAAGGTCGCCAGCCCGAGCAGCAGCCGCGCCTTCTCGCCGCCGGAAAGATTTTCGACCGGCGTGTCGGCGCGCTCGCCGGAGAAACCGATGCCGCCGGCGCGCGCACGCACCTTGGCCTCCGGCGCATCCGGCATCAGGCGGCGCACGTGATCGTAGACGCTTTGCGCCGGGATCAGTTCGTCGAGCTGGTGCTGCGCGAAATACGCGACCTCGATGCGGTCGGGGCGCGTGACCGTGCCGTCGAATGGCGCGAGGCGGCCGGCAAGCAGCTTCGCCAGGGTCGATTTGCCGTTGCCGTTCGGCCCGAGCAGCGCGATGCGGTCGTCAGTATCGATGCGCAGATTGAGGCGCCGCAGCACCGGCTTGCCCGGCTCGTAGCCGACCGACACGCGGTCCAACGCGATGATCGGCGGCGACAGCGGTCTCGCAGGCGGCGGAATTGCGATCGGACGAACGTCGTCGTTCGCGATCGTCGCGATCGGGATCAGCTTGGCGAGCTTCTTGACCCGCGATTGCGCCTGGCGCGCCTTGCTGGCCTTCGCCTTGAAGCGGTCGACGAAGGCCTGCAGGTGCTTGCGCTCGGCTTCCTGCTTTTTCGCCGCCGCGGCATTGAGCGCCTGCCGCTCGGCACGCTGGCGCGCGAACGACGTGTAGCCGCCGCGATAGAGCGCGAGCTTGCCGGCATCGATGTGCAGGATCCAGTCGACCGCATCGTCGAGCAGATCGCGGTCGTGGCTGATCACGATCACCGTGCGCGGATAGCGCGCGAGATGGTCGGTGAGCCACAACGTACCTTCCAGATCGAGATAGTTGGTCGGCTCATCGAGCAGCAACAGGTCCGGTTCCGAGAACAGCACCGCGGCGAGCGCGACGCGCATGCGCCAGCCGCCGGAAAAATCTGTGCACGGGCGCTGCTGCGCGGCCGCATCGAAGCCGAGGCCCGCGAGAATCGATGCCGCACGCGCGGGCGCCGCATGTGCGCCGATGTCGGCGAGCCGGGTCTGGATCTCGGCAATGCGGTGCGGATCGTGCGCGGTCTCAGCCTCAGTGAGCAGGCTCGTGCGCTCAGTATCGGCCGCGAGCACGACCTCGATCAGGCTTTCCGGCCCGCTCGGCGCCTCCTGCGCCAAGCGCCCGATGCGCGCGCGCGTGGGCATCCCGATGGTGCCGTGCTCCACGCCGATCTCGCCCGCGACGGCGCGGAACAGCGTGGTCTTGCCGATGCCGTTGCGCCCGACCAGACCGACGCGCGCCCCGTCGGGAATGCGCGCGGACGCGCCATCGAGCAGCAGGCGGCCCGCAACGCGGATCGAGATGTCGTCGAGAACGAGCATGGCGCGTTCTTAGCGGCGGGACGCGGATTAGCAACTGCTATTGCACCGGCTGTCCGCGGCGGCGATCCTGCGTGAAGGCTGAGAGCAGGAGATCAACATGTGCGTTCCCGGATGCCGGGAGGCGGTGCAGCGCGCGATGTCGCGCCGAGGGTTTTTCAAGGGCGCCGCGACCGCAGGCTTCGCCGCGGCTGCGGTCACGCCTGCGCGCGCGCAGCGAAACTTCACATCGGTGATCGACCTGACGCACACACTGTCGCCGGGCTTTCCGACATTCTTCGGCACACCCGGGATCACGATCGAGAAGCGGTTCACGCTCAAGAAGGACGGAGCGAATGTGAACTGGTGGCACGTCCTCGAGCATGCCGGCACGCACCTCGATGCGCCGTTGCATTATTCCGACGCGGGTGCCGCGGTCGACATGATCCCGGCGGAGCAACTGGTCGTGCCGCTCGCCGTGATTGACGTGTCTGCCAAGGCGGCGCGCAACGCCGACTACGCACTGAGCAGAGAGGACCTTGCGGATTGGGAAAACCGCAACGGGCCGCTGCCCCACGGCTGCTGCGTCGCGATGCATTCCGGCTGGGCGCAGCACGTGACCAATGCGAAATTCGTCGGCAAGGACGCGAGCGGCGTGATGCATTTTCCCGGCATCGATCCGCAGGCGGCGGCCTGGCTGCTCAAGGAACGCAACGTCGCCGGGCTCGCGGTCGATACGCTCTCGCTCGACCCCGGCAACGCGAAGAGCTTCAAGACACACGCGACGTGGCTGCCCGCGGGCCGCTGGGGCATCGAGAACATCGCCAATCTCGACAAGGTACCGGCTGCCGGCGCGACGCTGGTGGCAGGCGTCCCCAAGGTCAAGGACGCAACCGGCGCGCCGGCGCGTATCTTCGCGCTGGTTTGATCAGGCTTTCTTTTCCCAGCGGCCGTTTTCGTCTGCCTGCCAGTAGGTCGCGTCGAAGCCCTGCGCCTTAGTCTCACCCCAACGCACCCGTGCGGCTGCGACCGCCTCGTCGTCGTCGCCATCGAACAGCAGAACGATGCGCTGGTAGCTTGCGGCATCCTCCGGCATCGGCGCACCGTCGATGACAAAGCGCACATTGGCGCCGTTCGGATTGTGATCGTGCACGGTGAGCAGAACCGGCTGCATCGCCGCCTCGCTCTCCCGATAGGTGCCGTGGGCGAGGAAATTGTCGTCGCGATAGGTCCACAGGTGCGCGTCGAGCGCTTCGATGCGTTCGTCCGATGACGCCTGCACTACGACGCGCCAGCCGCGCTCGAGGGATTTTTCCAAGAGCTGCGGAAGCACGCGTTCCAGCGGCTGGCGCTGAAGGTGGTAGAAGAGGATCTCGGTCATTTGCCTCGGTCGACTGATCGGGCATGTTGTTTATGAGCTTGGCGGATCAGCTCCTCGATATCGATCTCTTCGCCTTTCCCAGCATCCAGTTCATCGAGCCCCGTCTGAATGTCGGCGCGGAGCCGCGACAGGCTATCCATTCTATCAGACGACGCGCGCTCCATCGGCCCTGCCCTCGCTACTCGTAATGCTCCGCCACGAGCCGGTCGAGCAGCCGCACGCCCCAGCCCGAGCCCCAGCTCTTGTTGATGTCGGATGACGGCGAAGAAAAGCCGGTGCCGGCGATGTCGAGATGGGCCCACGGCGTCTTGCCGACGAAGCGGCCGATGAACTGCGCGGCGGTGATCGAGCCGCCGAAGCGGCCGCCGGTGTTCTTCATGTCGGCGAATTTCGAATCGATCATCTTGTCGTATTCGGGGCCGAGCGGAAGGCGCCACACCTTCTCGCCGGTGTCGAGACCGGCCTGGGTCAGGCGCTCGGAGAGCTTGTCGTCGTTCGAGAACAGGCCCGCATGCTCCTGGCCGAGCGCCACCATGATCGCACCGGTGAGCGTCGCGAGATCGATCATGAATTTCGGCTTGTACTTCGTGTTGACGTAGTGGCAGACGTCCGCGAGCACGAGCCGGCCTTCCGCATCGGTGTTGATGATTTCGATGGTCTGGCCGGACATCGAGGTTACGATGTCGCCCGGCCGCTGTGCGTTGCCGTCCGGCATGTTCTCGACAAGTCCGATCGCGCCGATCGCATTGACCTTGGCCTTGCGGGCGGCGAGCGCGTGCATCAGGCCGACCACGCAGGCCGCGCCCGCCATGTCGCCTTTCATGTCCTCCATGCCGGCGGCCGGCTTGATCGAGATGCCGCCGGTGTCGAAGCACACGCCCTTGCCGATGAAGGCGAGCGGCGGCGTTCCCTTCTTGCCGCCATTCCAGCGCATCACCACTGTGCGGCTGTCCTGCCGCGAACCCTGCCCGACACCCAGCAGCGCGCGCATGCCGAGCTTGCGCATGGCCTTCACGTCGAGAGTTTGAATGCCGACGCCGAGCTTGCGTAAACCCGCGGCGCGGCGCGCGAACTCGATCGGAAAGAGAATGTTGGGCGGCTCGTTGACGAGATCGCGCGCGATGATCACGCCGTCCGCTACACCTTGGCGGCTGGCCCATGCCTTGCGGGCGGAGGCGACGTCAGCCACCCCGAGCGTGAGGTGCGCCTTGGCGGGCGCCTCTTCGCCTTCCTTGCGCTTGGTCTTGTAGCGTTCGAACGAGTAGGCGCGCAGCGTCGCGCCGAGGGCCACATCGGCTGCCGCGTCGGCCTTCAGCGGCCCGTCCGCGAGTTCCAGCAACACCATGGCCTCGCTGGCGGCGGATGGGATTCGCCCCATGGCGATCCCGCCCAGCTTGACCAGGTCCTGCGGCTTGCGGTCCTCAGCCTTGCCGGTGCCGATCACCACCAGACGTGTCGCCTTGAGGCCGGCGGGCGCGACGATGTCGAGTGCGCTGCCGCTCTTGCCCGTGAACTTCTCCGCCTTGGCGGCGCGTGCGATGAGATCGGTGGCGGACCCCAGGACCGAGCGCGTCCTCGGCCCGAACCGCAGGTTGTCATCGGCAAAGACGACGAGAACGCCGCCGCTTGGCGCCGCAATGGGGCCAAAGCCGGGTTTTCGGGCATCCGCCATGGAAACTGATCCTTTCATGTCACACTGCGCCGGAAAACGCGTGTTCTGCGCCAAAATGGGTCAAATCGGGCTTTGCAATAGCGCATCCTCCGGCCAGTTGCGAGGTCGCTGCCCCGGTCTTGCCACCGATCCCGGCTAAGAGCGGGCTGCGGTGGCGTCGGGGGACGTTGCGTCGCGGGGAACTGGGGATTACTGCCGGCCAATGAGCGCGTTCGACCGCTACATTTTCCGCAACGTTTTCGGGGCGTTCCTGCTGATCCTGATCAGCCTGACGGCGGTCATCTGGCTGACCCATGCGCTGCGCGAAATCGACCTGATGACCAACCAGCGTCAGACCATCCTGACGTTCATCGGGATCACCGGGCTGCTGATCCCGATGCTGGTGCTGGTGATCGCGCCGCTCGCACTGGTCGTCGCGGTCGGTCACACCCTGAACCGGCTCAATACCGATTCCGAAATCGTCGTGATGAACGCCTCCGGCATGTCACCGTGGCGCATCTTCCGCCCATTCCTCACGACCACCCTCTTGGTCTCGCTGCTGGTCCTCGGTGTGAGCGCCTATGTGGCGCCGGCGGGGCTGCGCGAACTCCGCG
>Ga0193717_1001271_pt1 | contig 15598 bp, 15 predicted proteins | sample U2c2metaG_FD_145900 | JGI IMG/M metagenome (GOLD analysis project Ga0193717, IMG submission 145900) | Soil microbial communities from a riparian zone of the East river system, Colorado, United States - U2c2 | ecosystem: Environmental > Terrestrial > Soil > Riparian zone | place: USA: East River... | reverse complement strand
CTGCCTGGCCGAGCGCACGCTGCCGGGTGGCCTGATGGTCGACGCGGCGGGCAAGCGGTTCGTCAACGAAGCGGCGCCCTACAGCGATGTCGTGCACACGATGTACGACCGGAACCCCACGGCCCCGGCGATTCCGGCTTGGCTCGTCGTCGACCAGAACTACCGCAACAAGTACCTGTTCCGCGATGTCGCGCCGTTGTTGCCACTACCGGCTTCCTGGTACCAGTCCGGCGCCGTCGTCAAGGCGTCGAGTGTCGAAGCGCTGGGCTCGGCGATGGGTGTTCCGGCGAACTCGTTGCGCGGCACGGTAAACCGGTTCAACACGTTCGCGTGGTCCGGTGTGGACGGTGACTTCCGTCGTGGTGCCAGCGCGTACGACCACTACTACACCGATCCGTATGTCCTGCCGAACTCCTGTTTGGCACCACTGTGGGCACCGCCGTTCTACGCCTTCAAGATCGTCCCCGGCGATCTCGGCACCAAGGGCGGTATGCGCACCGACGCGCGTGCCAGGGTGCTCCGCGAAGACGGCTCGGTGATCCCCCGCCTCTACGCCGCCGGGAACGTCAGCGCCGCGGTGATGGGACACAGCTACGCCGGCGCCGGCTCGACCATCGGCCCGGCGATGACCTTCGGCTACGTCGCGGCCAACGACATCGCCGACCACCCGTGACCCCTTCGCCGCCATCTGTCGACAGATGGCGCGGGCCGGAGTCGGCTTCCAGGTCGCGGTGCCGCTGTCGTCGGGTGGGGGCTCGTGGTCGCTGAGAGATCACGTGATGTCGGCGTCTCGCGGGGCGCCGGGGTGGGCTTGGAAGTACCCCAATGCGGCGTTGGGGGCACTCAACGCCCCCAACGCCGCTTTGGGGGCACGACGGGGCGCACTTTCTCACCAAAGTGCCTCTCTGGCAGGGTCTGCGCGACCCGCCAGCTGGAGTGAAAACTCCCACCGCTCACGATGGCCCGCCAGGGCCCCGCCATCTGTCGACAAGTGCCGGTAGTTGCACACGCGGGGGTATTACGAACAACGGCTTACTTTCGTTGCGGACCAACGAAAGCCCCTTGACGAACAGTGACCCAGATCACTAATCTTGAACAGCTTCGATTGAATCGTTTCAATCCCCCGCCCCTCACCGCGCTCCGAAGCGTCGGAGGTCCCCATGGTCCCCGTTCGTTCCACGCTGCGCGCATTTCCTTTGACAGTCACGGAAAGCAGGTAGCGCGATGACCGCACCCCGGGTCAACGAGGCCCCGGAACGCCGTAGACGAGTGAAGCTCGTACTGACCGTCGTTTGGGCGGTGATGATCGGGTTGCTCGTGCCGTTGCCCTCGGCCGCGGCGGAAAACGCACTGCAGGCGAGCGCTCTCACCGTCAACGACCGCATGACTCCGCTGGGCATCGGCGGGGAACAGCCACACTTCGGCTGGACGTCCATCTCCCAGCGTCGCGGAATGGTCCAGACAGCCTACGAGCTGCGGGTCGGCAGCACGCCCGGGTCCGGAAACGTCTGGGCCAGCGGCAAAGTGGCCTCCGCCCGCCAGGCCGACGTGCTCTACGGCGGCCCGGCCCTGCGCTCCGGGACCCGCTACCACTGGCAGGTCCGGGTCTGGGACGGCACCGGCAAGGCGAGCGACTGGAGCAAGCCCTCCTGGTTCGAAACCGGGCTCCTCGGTGCGGCCGACTGGGGTGACGCCGCCTGGCTCACCGACGAGGACGCGCCACTGGGCTGGACGGACTACTCGGTCGACACCGAGTTCACCCTCAAGGCCCTCGCGTTCGGCGTCTTCTTCCGCTCGGCCAACCCCAACAACGGCTACATGTGGCAGCTCAGCGTCGCCGACGGCACCGGCAAGCCGAAATTCCGGGTGCACACCCGGGTCAACGGCGCCTACAACCTGCTCGCCGTGGTCGACATCTCCGGCACGATCTCCCAGGAAACGCTCCTGTCCGGACGGCACCACTTCAAGATCTCCGCGGCGGGTCAGACCATCACCACCACGATCGACGGCACGCAGGTCGATCAGCGCACGCTGGGCGACTTCGCGGCCGGAACGTTCGGTTACCGGGAATCACTCGCGGCCGAAGGACCGGAGCAGGCCGTCGTCCACCGCGTCACCGTCACCGGCGCGGACGGCACGACGCTGACCGACGTCGATTTCGCCGACGGCCGCAACCCCTTCACCGGCGGAACCGTCGGCCCGGCGGGCTTGGACCTGTCGACCAGCGTAGACGCGCTCTACACCGAGCACACCAGCCTTCCGATGTACCGCAAGGACTTCTCGATCCCCGCGGGCAAGAAGGTCCAGGGAGCGCGCGCCTACGGTGCCGCGCAAGGGGTCTACGAGCTCAGCCTCAACGGCGCGAAGGTCGGCGACCAGGAACTGGCGCCGGGCTGGAGTGACTATCGCACCAGGATCCAGCACCAGACCTACGACATCGGCAAGCAGCTGCGCCCGGGTGCCAACACCTTCGGCATCGCACTGGGGTCCGGGTGGTACTCCGGTCGCGTCGGCGGCAACCCGCCGGGCGTCTACGGCTCGACGCCTTCGGTCGTGGCACAACTGCGGATCGACTACACCGACGGCACCCACGACTGGATCCGGACCGATTCCTCATGGCGGATGTCCGCCGGTCCCTACGTTCTCGCCGACCTGCAGGCGGGCGAGACCTACGACGCACGCCTGGAACAAGCGGGCTGGACCCGCACTGGTTACGACGTCTCGAAGTGGACCGCTCCGGACATCGCCGAGTCCGCCACGTCCAAGCTGGTACCACAACCCGACGAGCCGATGCGTGAAACCCAGCGACTGGCCACGAAAACCCGCACCGAGCCGAAACCGGGCACCTTCATCTACGACCTCGGGCAGAACATGGTCGGCGTGACCCACCTGCGCCTGACGGGCACCGCCGGTCAGACGGCGAAGATCCGCTACGGTGAGGTCCTCAACCCCGACGGCACGCTGTACACCGCGAACCTGCGCGGGGCCGAGGCCACCGACCGCTACACGTTCGCGGCCGACGGTTCGGCCGACTACGAGCCGACCTTCACCCAGCACGGGTTCCGCTACGTCGAGATCACCGGGGTCACCGCGCCGCGGGTCCAGGACGTCCAAGGAGTCGTCTGGGGCTCGGACCTTCGCACGACCGGCTCGTTCGCGACCTCCAACCCGATGCTGAACCAGTTGCAGAGCAACATCACCTGGGGACAGCGCGGCAACTTCCTGTCCATTCCCACCGACACCCCGGCCCGGGACGAACGGCTCGGCTGGACGGGCGACATCAACGTGTTCTCCCCGACCGCGTCGTACAACCAGGACACCCGCGCCTTCCTGCGCAAGTGGCTCGTCGACCTGCGGAGCACCCAGCGCGCCAACGGTGACTTCGGCTGCATCGCGCCGGATCCGTTCGACTACGGCGGCGGCGGCGTCGGCTGGGCCGACGCGGGCATCACCGTGCCGTACGCGGTCTGGGAGGCCTACGCCGACACGGCCACCGTGCGGGAGCACTACCCGGCCATGAAGAAGTTCCTCGAGTTCGTGCGATCGAGCGCGGGCGCCGACCTGATCGACGACGCCAGGGCCAGGTTCGAGGACTGGCTCAACCTCGACGATCCCACGCCGAGCGGTGTCCTCGGCACCGCCTACTTCGCCGAGGACGCGCGCATGCTCTCGGAGATGGCACGGGCGATCGGGGAGAACGCCGACGCGGACGCCTACGCCGCGCTGTCGGCGAGTGTCCGGGCCACCTTCGCGTCGACCTTCGTCGGCGCCGACGGCACGGTGACGGGCAACAGCCAGACGGGATACGCGATGGCGCTCGGCATGAACCTGGTGACCGACGCCCAACGGCCGAAGGTCGCCGACAAGTTCGTCGCCAAGCTCCAGGCCAGTGGTAACGCCCTCACGACCGGGTTCCTCGGCACGCCGTGGCTCCTGCCCGCGCTCAGCGGGAGCGGCAAGCTCACCGAGGCCTACGCGCTCCTGTCGCGACAGGAGTACCCGTCGTGGGGCTACGAGATCAAGATGGGCGCCACCACGATGTGGGAGCGCTGGAACTCCATCAACCCCGACGGCACCTTCGGCGACGCCTCGATGAACTCGTTCAACCACTACGCCTACGGTGCGGTCGGGCAGTGGATGTACCAGAACATCGGCGGTATCTCGCCGCTGGAAGCCGGGTACCACAAGTCCCGGATCGCGCCGCGGGTCGGCGGCGGGCTCACCAGTGGTTCGGGCTCGTTCGACTCGGTCTACGGCACGATCAAGTCGGCGTGGCGCAATGACGCCGGCGGGTTCCGGCTCTCCGTCGACGTCCCGGTCAACACCACCGCCCAGATCGAAATCCCGGCCACGGCGGCGAATGCCGTGACCGAAGACGGCGCACCCGCGGCGAAAGCCATGGGTGTCACCGAGTCCTCACACAGCGGCGAGGCGCTCACCGTGACAGTGGGCTCCGGGCACTACGAATTCCGGGCGCCCACCGTCACGGCGGGCTGATCGCAAGGCCCCGAGGTGCCACCATGGCCACTTTGGTTGCGTTCAACGCGACCATGGTGGCCATGGTGGCACCTCAGCTTGAGGCGACATCGGCCAGCAACGGCCAGAGCAGGTCGTCGCGTCCCCAGACCGGGTCGAACAGGTGGACCTGCCACGCGTCGATCAACGCTTCCAGCCCGGCAAGGGAAAGATCTTCGCCGTAGCTGTATTCGATGGCGTCCGGCGCCATCGCCGTCCCCAGCCAGGTGACCTCCTTACCCGCGTCGAGCGTGACCACGGCCTGCGCCACACTTTTGACGGCGGGCGGGAACCACAGGGCGACGAGGTCGGTCACGGCGGTGGCGCGGGCCAGGTTCAGCCGCATCCGCTCATCGCAGAACCCACCGACAGCGGCGCGGCGCGCGCTTCCGCCGGTGAGCGGCAGGCCGGTCTGGGAGAAGTCGGTGACGAATCCCGCGCGGTTGAGCGCCGCCAGCACCGGCGCCGGTTCGGCGGTCTCGTCACCGGATGCCCGTCCGTCGCGCGCGGGCCGGTAGGTGATGTCCCCTTCGAGCCAGCGGGCCGTCAACCCGCCGATTCCGGCGAGGTCGTCCACTTCGGACCACAGTGCGCGCTCCGCGAGATTGTGTCCGTCTTCGTCGAGTTCCTTCACTGTGTCACTCCCCTGTCCGGGCCGGAGTCGACGTCGGCGCTCGCTCGGGCATCCGCAGATCTTAGTCAGCCGAGCACGGCGGTCAGCCGCATGAGCGGACCGGTGACAGGTCGAACGGCTCCGCCAGGTCCTCGTCCAACACATGCTCAACGATTCACTCAGCCTGCCGGTCCTCGAGTCGCAGAGTACTCTCTGATGTAGAGTTCTCTCTCATAGTGAGAAACCGGGAGGCGCAGTGGAGACGGACCTGACGCACGAACTGGAGCAGTTACGCGCCAGGGTGCGCGCGGATCGGCGGGCGACGTCCGATCCCCTGCTGGTCTTCGGCGCGCTGGTGCTCGGTTTCGCGGTGGCCGGGCCGTTCCTCGGCGGCCTGGGCGCCGGGGGCCGTCATCTCGGCCTGCTCATGTTCTGGCCGGTGCTGACCTTCTTCGCGCTGCTCGGCCTGTGGCTGGGATCGCGGCGGCGGGCGGCCCGGGACGGCGTCGGCGAGGGCTCGCCATCCTATCGGACCGTGACGGCGGGATACGTGGTCGCACAGGTGGTGATCGTCGTCGTGCTCATCCCGGTGCTGTTCGTCGGCGTGTTCCTGCCACTGGTGTGGCCCGCCGCGGTACTGGCCGCGATCGGCGCCTGGCAGCGCAACCGGACACTGGTCCTGCTGGGCGTGGTGATCGGTGTGGCCGGCGGCCTCGAGAGCCTGTTGGTGCTACGCCTCAGCTTGCCGCCGACGTGGGCATGGCTGCAATCGGTGGTCTACGCCTTGGCCGGTGTCGCACTCCTCACCGCGGGGCTGGTCACCCGGCGTCGCGAGCGATCCTCGCCGTGACCGCGCCGGAACCGGGCTCCCACCCAGCCCTCGAACTCGACGACGCGGTGCACCAGAAGACCCGGCTGGCGCTGCTGACCGTACTCGACGAGGCGGGCCGGGCAGATTTCCCTTATCTCAAGCGGGTTCTGGGTCTCACCGACGGCAATCTGGGCCGCCATCTCGATTTCCTGGCCCAGCAGGGCCTGATCGAACTCACCAAGGGCTACGAGGGCCGGCGTCCCAGAACCTGGGCGGCCATCCTGCCCAAGGGACGGGAAGCGCTGGCCGCCGAAATGAAACTCCTCGCCGCACTGCTGGCCCGGTTCAACGACCGTGCACCCGGCCCACCCCCGGAAGCCCCCTGACCGTTTACCACCGATCATTTCGACACGACTGGAGCAGCACATGAACAACGCGACCGATCTTGCCCCCTGGTGGGGTTCGCTCACTCTCATCAACGCCGGTCTCGCGCAGAGCAAGGGCCGCAGTGGCTTGAACTGGTGGCTGTTGTCGCTGCTCCTCGGCCCGATCGCGACCTTCCTCATCGTCGTGTGGAAGCCGATCGTCAAACCGGCCGACACGGCCCGCAATTCCGGATGAAAGACCGCCATCTGTCGACAGGTGGCGGTAGTTGCGGACGCGGGGTATCACGAGATGTCGACATCTCGTGGCTGCCGGGGCTTTGGTCAGACGACGTCCAGGCGGGGAGCGGCGGACGCGGACTGTGCCGCCTGGGCCAGTGCTTGCGCGTCGGCGAGGTTGCCGACCCGCACGGCCATGGCGGGTACAGCGCGCTTCGTCGGTTTCGTGGTGTAGACGGCGAAAACCTTCGTCGACCGGTCGTAGACGACACCCTTCGCCTGGTTCCAGTTCACCTGCAGGAATTGCTTGCGTACCAAGCCGACGAAGAGGAACAGCAGGCGTTGGTTGGTGCAGGCCAGCACACCCAGGCCCTCACCGTGGGCGCCGGTCAAGGCCACCACCCGTTCCTCCGCACCGAGGTATCCGCCAAGGAGATTGACCTCCTTCATCGACCCCACGAGCGCACCCCGCACCCGGTCCAGCGCCTGAGCCACATCGGGCCGGAGCATCGGGACCACAGGCGGCGGCGCCTGATCGCGCGGCCTCGTCTCGACGGGCGCGGCGGCGCGGCGCACGTCTGTGTGGAACGTCCAGTGCCGGCCGTCCCAGTACCGCACCAACGCGTCGTCGAGCGGATCAGGCAGCCACGAGGCCGGGCGCACGAACCGGGCCGGTGGATGGGTCACGGCTACTCACCACCGTCGTCGGACAGATCACCGTCGGCGTCGGCCTGCGGTGCGGCGGCCAGCAAGGCGACCTCTCGATTCGGCTCCGCGTAAGACAAAGCCGTGTCATCGTTGCCGCGTCGGCCCGGATCGGAGGCGCGCCATTCGACGGCGTCGGCGACCTCGTTGTACTCCAGCACCTGATCGTTGCCCATGGCGAGCAGAAGATCCTTGACCTCCTCCGGCCTGGCGTAGAAGAACTCCCGGCGCAGATTGACCAGGTTGACCCGCTTGTGGTTCAGCCGCTGATGCAACGCCGTCTCCAGCGCGACAGCGTCCTCGGAGAAGAACAAGGCGTGTGTATCGAACCGGAACGGCACCGACGCGTCACCGAGTTCCCGGACCCGATCCATCGGCTCGAGCCGCCGCGTCATGCCGATCTTGACGATATCCGGGCCGAACGCCCCGACGTTCGAGATCACGTACACGTAGCCCAGCCGCACGTTGGCGGCCCGGTGCTCCACCCCGTCCATCGCCTCCTCGACCGACGCCAGCTGCTCCCGCGCCTGCTCCAGCGCGGCGAGATCGCCGCTTGCCTCGAGCTTGGCCACGACGGTGGCGTAGTGGGTTCGTTCCTTGGCGAGGCGCACGCGCTCGCGTTCGATCTCCTTCATCACCTTGGTCTCTTCGCGCAACCGGTCGCGTTCCGCGCGGGCCAGTTCGCGCTCAGTCTCCACCTTCACGAGATAGTCGGTGGTCAGCTCGATCTCGCGCAGCCGGAGCCGGTGGTAGTCCGCCGAGATGGAAATGCGCATCAGGACACCGAGCCTGCCAATGGTGTCCCGTGTCGTCGTCAGCCGCTTCTTCACCGTCTCACGGGTGTGCGGTTTCACCACGCGCACCGCGTTGTCGGCTTCCGCGTTGTAGGCACGCAGCATCAGCTTGGCCATGTCCCGGCCCAGCTTCTGGCCCTCCTTGACCGAGCCGTTCACCGCCCAGTCGACCTGGCAGGTCACCGCGTCCGCCTTGGCCGCCGTCTTGATCTGCTGTTTCAGCATCGCCAGTGCGTCCTTATAGGCGACGGCGGCGTCCAGCGGGTGTGCGTACTCGTAGACGCCGACTTCCTGGAGCAACGCCAGTTCACGTGTCTCCACCAGCTGCGAACGCCACGCGCCGACCTCGGTTTCGAGCTGCTGCCGCGACGCGCCGAGCGTCGCGTTCTCGCCTTTCGAATGCCTCACCGCCGCCCGAAGCTGACGCAGTTCCGCCTCCTGCGCCGCCGCGCCCGCACCGCGGAGCTGGTCGACCCACCCGCGCAGTTCGGCGATCGTGGTGTGCGCCTCGGTCAGCTGCCGCTGAAGCGCCAGCACCTCCGGGCTCTCTTTGTTGCCGAACAGCGCCACCGCGTCCCTCCTCGCCATGCCCGAAGCCACACAAGGAGTGCGGGGCCTCAAACCATGTCCCCTGAGATCGCCTACCGGACTTTTCCCGTTACAACGGCAAAAGGGCGGCTCGCGCTGGCCAAATGGACAGTATGCGACCGCTTTCCTTGACATTTGAAGTTTCAAGTATCAAAGTCGAATTGTGTGTCATGCAGGGTTTTGACCTCGTAGCAATGAGACCAGGGAGAATCGCGTCGTGCGCAAAATCAGCACCAGATCTGCTGTGGGTATCGTGATGGCCGCAACGGCCGGTGTCCTGCTCGGAGCCGTCGCTCCGGCATCCGCCGCTCCGGCGGAACCGACCGGCCTCACCTTCTGGTCGGGCAACTTCACCGGTCAGCAAGTGAGCTACCCGGCAGCGAGCGAAAACTGCGCGGCGCTGCCCTTCGCGGCGCACGCCCAGATGAACCTCACCAGCACCGCTGTCAACGTCTACACCTCGACAGACTGCACAGGTGGCGCCCTGTTCTTCCCGGCGAACGACTTCCACAACTTCACGCAGAACGGCCTGAGCTACCGCGTCGCCCGCTGACCCGGATCAGCCGATCCTCAAGGAAGCGTCAGTGGCATTCTCCGCGCCACTGACGCTTTCCCTGTCCAGGTCAGGCCCGCGCGCCGCCGTCGACCGGCAGGACCGTGCCGGTCACGTACGAGGAACGGTCACTCAGGAGCCAGGCGGCGGCTTGGGCGATTTCCTCGGGGTCGGCCGTGCGGCGCAGCGGGTTCATCGCGGTGAGCCGCTCGATGATTCCCGGGGACCTGTCGTCCCACTCACGCAACATCTCGGTCAGCGTCCCACCGGGGGCGATGGCGTTGACGCGGATACCTTCGGGGCCGTAAGTGATGGCGGCCGACTCGGTGAGGCTGTTGACAGCCCGTTTCATCGCGCCGTAGGCGGGCAGCTCGGGGTTGCCCTTCAGGCTGCCGACGCTGGAGTTGTTGACGATGGCACCCTTCCCGGCGGTCGCCCGGATGGCGGCGATCTCGGCGACCATAGCCAGCCACGGGCCTTTGAGGTTCACCGTGTAGACGTGGTCGAAGTCGGCTTCCCGCACTTGGTCCATCGGACCGGGCGGCACGATCGTCGCGCCGTTGTTGAAGGCGACGTCGAGCCGTCCGTAGAGCTCCACGACGCGGTCGACGGCTGCGCGCACGCTGGCCGCGTCGGCCAGGTCGCACACCACGTAGTCCGCGGTGCCGCCCGCCGCCCTGATCTCCTCGGTCACCGTCTTGAGCTGGGCTTCGGTCCGCGCCGCGAGCAATACCGTGGCGCCCTCCCTGGCGAACAGCCGCGCCGCGGCGGCGCCGATGCCACGCCCGGCTCCGGTGACGAAAGCGACCTTGCCGGTCAGCAGGCCGACGGGGATGGATGTGTCGCTGGTCGTTGTCGTGTCCATGACAACGAGCCTGTGAGAACCGCCGGGGCTTAACCAGGCATCAGCGGTACATGGCTGGGCTCTCCCATGCCCTGCACACTGGGGACGTGGACAGACGAGAACTGGCCGAGTTCCTGCGCAGCAGGCGCGAGCGGATCACGCCCGCCGACGTCGGCCTGCCCGCCGGTCCTCGCCGCCGGACGCCGGGGCTCCGCCGCGAAGAAGTCGCGCAGCTGGCGTTCATTTCGACGGAGTACTACACACGGCTCGAACAAGCGAAAGCTCCGCGTCCGTCGCGTGAGGTACTGGCCGGACTGGTCCGCGCGCTGCGCCTGTCGGACGCCGAGCGCGATCATCTCCACCATCTCGCCGGCGCGCCGCCGGGGCCGCCACCCGGACCCTCACGGGAGGTACGGCGGAGCATTTTCGACCTTATCCACCGCCTACCGCACGCCGCCGCGATCGTCACGTCGGCCATGTACGAGGTGATCGCCTGGAACGATCTCGCGGCCGCACTGATGGAGGACTTCTCCGCCCTGTCGCGGCGCGACCGCAACCTCGTCCGCCGTGTCTTCCTCGGGCCGCACCCCGACGGACGACGGCTTTACGGCCTGTCAGACGCGGACGAGTTCGCCCGCAACTCGGCCCAGGATCTGCGCGCCACCACCGCCCGCTACCCCGACGATCCCGAGGTGACCGAGCTGGTGGCCGACCTCCTCGCCGGAAGCGAGCACTTCACGCGACTGTGGGCCTCCCATGACGTGTCCACCAAGTCCACGCTGCGCAAGACGTTCCAGCATCCCTTGGTCGGTCCGGTCACCGTCAACTGCGACGTCCTCGACATCGCCGACCGGGACCAACGGGTCGTGATCTACACCGCCGACCCTGGCTCGCCGTCCGAGGAAGCGCTGCGGCTGTTGTCGGTCCTCGGCACGCAGCGAATGGACGTCCCCGGCTAGCCGCGCTACTCCGGGGGGCTACGCGGCGCGGCAGCTAGAAATCTATGGGAGAACCACCAGGCGTTGCGCAGTCGGAAAGTGCGGCGGCCAATGCGGTAATCAGATTCTGTGATTCCGTTAGATTCAAAGCGCTTTTGTCCAGCACCGACAGGACCCGCCGGTAAGCCGTGATGTGGTCGGGTTCCTCGAGGAATACCGCCGAAACCAAACCCTCTAGATACACGACAGGACCGAACTCTCCGGATTCCATGAGCGTAAATGACCCAACCTGTCCGGCGTGCCCCGCTGAACTCGGGATAATCCGCAACTCCAGGCTGCGTCGGATCGACATTTTCAGCAGATGGTGAACTTGATCGCACATCACGTCCACTCCCCCGATCAAGGCTCGTAGCGCGGGCTCGTGCACGAAGAAAACCGTGCGCGGCGGTGGTGACCGGGTGAACACGGCCTGCCTGGCAAGGCGAGCCCGCACGGCGTCTGACGTACCCGCCTCTCGGCCGAGCAAGGCCTGCGCGTATCCCTCGGTGTGCAGCAACTTCGGCAGTACCGCCCACTGCACATCAACAATATCCGTTGCCTTGTGTTCGTGATCAATGAGCGTGCGCGGTTGTTCGGGCGTGCCGGAATCATAATGTTGGAGCCAGCCGCGAATCTGAGATTCCCGGGAAAGCCGAAGCAAGCGCTCGCGCTCATCGCGGCCAACGTTGCACAAAATAAGCACACTCAACAAATCCTCGTCACTGAGACTTCTTTTGCCACTCAGCAGATGCGACAAGACCGGATGCGTCAATCCGAGCTTGTGCGCGACCTCCCGCACACCAAGTCCCATCCCGCGTATCGCGGCGCGCACTCCTTCACCGAGTTCCCGGCTGCGAATCGTCGGCAGGTTCGTTGATCCAGACATCAGCTTGGATTCCTCTCCTGGTGTTGATGGGCGCGGCCTACGTCGATCATGTCCGTGGCGGCCTCACGCAGGTGTTCGCCGATCTCGACGAGTCCGGTGGCCGCGCGTTCGTCTGGGGTCGACGCGAGCTGATCCAGGAGGCTGTCCACCTCGGCGTTGATCGCGGCATTGAGACGCCGGATACGGTCGCGCCACTCTGGCACTTCATCGAGCTCACGACGCCCGGCCGCGCCGTTCACCGTGTGGATGCGACCGACCAGCTCTACGTCCTCGCGCATCATCCCGCCACCGCCAGACGGTGCAGGAGGCGTCCCGCGACCGTGACCGGCTCACCCTGGACAACCACGGTGTGCTCGTGGGTACGGGTCCACGCCGCGCAACTGGGACACTGTTCGCACATGCCGCCGAGAGACGGAAGATCGGCCGAACTGACCGCTCCGCGCGGATGAGGGATCGCGTGTTCCCACGGCGCACACAGCGGTTCAGCGAACGCCCAATCCCCACTCAGTTCATCGGCAGGGTAAGCGTGCGCCTGACGATCCTCGGCGTACCAGCGAATCGCGATCCGGGACGTCATCGGGTGGCCCGCCGGAGAATCCCGGCCTTCGTCGATCATTCGGCCGGTCCAGCAACACGACTCGGCCAGATCGCTGGGTCCGTCTCGACCCGCTCGGGCCGGACTTCCCCCTCCGGCTCAACACACCGATCCTGCGGCAATCCCGCACCATTGCTTGAAAACCCGCCTGGCACCAACCTGCTCATGTACCCCACCTCGCCCGCTCGCTGTTATGCGATGGACGGTAAAAGCGGCAGGTCAGAGTTTGTGTCCTCCTGGGACACACCCAGTCCGGTTCACCCGGTCGGAGCCACACCCAGGCGCCACGCGAGCCCTCGAATCTCACGACCAGCCGCGTCGCCGCGCGCTGAACCGAGCAGCCCGGCGACAGCTTGACGAACGAACACGTTGTGCCGCGTTTTCTGCGGTGCGATTCGTTCGGCTTGCAGCAGTGCGGCCACGCCACGCTCCCGGCTCGCCCGCTCGGTCAGAAGACCTCGGCCGTAGTCCATCCAGAACGCCGCTTGGCGGTGCGGCGGCACATCACTCGGGCGTACTTGAGTAGCGACCTCGGCGACTCGTGCGCCTTCGCCAAGCTCGACGCCGATCGCCACCCGCCAGATCGCGACGTTCGTGCGGCCAAAGTCCGTCAGCCTCCAGGGCTGGTCGTCGGTGTCGATGCGGTGCGCGATCGCGTCGGCCTCGTCGAGGTGGGTTGCCGCGTCGATCGACCGGCCGAGCGAGGCCGAGGCAAGTGCGGCAGTCAGATTCGCCATGCCCCGCATGTGTGGCATCACGTCCGACGCGTCGGCGACCTGCGCGGCCAGCTCGTATTGGCGGGTGCGGTTTCGCCCGCTGAGGAGGTGGGCGCGGCGCCACATGACCTCGGCGCGCTGAGTGGGGTCGTCGAGTTCCTCAGCGGCCTGGCGCATCCGTTCCACGGCAAGCGTCGGCAGTCCAGGAGCGCCTAGGTCGTGAGCGAGGTAAGCCGCAGTCTTGTATGCATCCAGTAGCCCGAGCAGAGCGTCCTGGCGGTGCTCAGGCTCCGTCACCGCAGCGAGTAGCTCCCGGATCAACTCGGGCAGCATCGCGGCTTGCCCGTCGAAATCCGCTCTCGGACGCAGTACCTTCTTCAGCCGCGTCAAGCTTGCCGCGATCTCGTGCCAGGGCATCGCCCGGCGGTCCGGGGATTCGCCGATCGACCAGCCCGTCAACACGTCCTCGATGGTGATGAGAGCGGCGCGGGTCTCGCTGTCTGCAGGGTTGGCGGGCGCGTACGGCTTCCCGGCGAGCTCGGCGGGCGAGACCCGCAGCGTGCTGGCGAAGGCTTCAAGTAGCTGCCGACTGTCGACAGATTTTTCGCCACGCTCGATCTTGGCGTAGTAGCCGTAGGAGATCCCGGACAGTTCGGCCATTGCCCGCACGCTGAGCTTCCGCCACGAGCGCAGCTCACGGAGGCGCTGGCCAAGTTCGGTGGACGAATCCATCTAGCCTCATTCGCGGAGTCGACCCCTTCGCGTGCTCCCGGTCCGTCGGCCGGGGGCGATCCTCCGCGAAGAGGTACCACCAGGGTAGCCGCTACCCGCCAGAACGAGCGTTGTCGATCAACTGCTGAGCGGGTCGCGAGGCGATCGGCAGTACCGACATTCGGCGGGGTATCAGCTGCAACGCGCTGCCCAATAGCTCGGGGAACTCAGGATTGGACAGCAGCGGTGTCCCCGAGCACGCGGGCGAAACCGGGCGGGATGACAAGGTCGTCCGGTGAGAGGTCCTGGACATTGGAGTGCCCGAGGCCGAGGAGCGCCGAGTCGATCCCGCCGCGCAGGATGTCGAGCACGTTCTCCACGCCGGCCTGGCCGTTCGCGGCCAGGCCCCAGAGGTACGCGCGGCCGATCATGACCGCCCGCGCGCCGAGCGCGAGGGCCTTGACCACGTCGCTGCCGCGCCGGATTCCGCCGTCGAGGAGCACCTCGATCTGCTCCCCCACCGCGTTGACAACAGCGGGCAGCGCCCGGATCGACGCGGGCGTCCCGTCGAGGTTGTTGCCGCCGTGGTTCGACACGGAGATCGCGCTGACCCCGGCGTCGACCGCGCGCCGGGCGTCGTCGACGCGGATGACACCCTTGAGCAGGAACGGGCCGTCCCATTGTTCCCGGAGCCAGCGCACGTCGTCCCACGACGGCAGGGGCGTCCGCATCCACTCGCCGTACGCGCCGAAGAACGTGGGCGCGGATTCGCCCGGCACGGTCATGTTCGGCGTGGTGAGGTCGGGGATCCGGCGGCTCTTCACGAAATCGGTGAGCCAGCGCGGATGCGTGAGCGCCTCGGGGGCGTACCGGACCATGGCCTTGAAATCGATCTTCTCGGGAATCGCCGGGCTTCCCCAATCGCGGCCGTTGGAGAACGACCAGTCCAGGGTGACGATCAGGCCGACCGCGCCGGCGGCACGGGCCCGCTCCAGCCGCTGCAGCAACCTGTCCCTCGTCCCGGCCCAGTAGATCTGGAAGAAGGTCTGCGGATTCGCCGCGACGACCTCCTCGATCGGCTTGCTGGCAAAGGAACTCAGCCCCATCGCCGTGCCGCGCGCGGCCGCGGCCCTGGCGACGGCCACCTCACCGTCGGGGTGCACGGCTTGCACCCCGGTCGGGGAAACGAGCACCGGCAACGAGATCTGCTGGCCCATGACCGTGGTCGACAGATCACGCTCCCTCGACAGCCCGGCCACGTGCGGAGCGAAGCCCAACTCACCGAAGGCCGCGAGGTTGTCCGACAGCGTCAGCCCTTTCTCCGAGCCCGCGATCAGCGCGCCGTAGACGGACTTGGGCAGCCGCTTCTTCGCGCGTCGCTGTGCTTCCGCCACTGTTTCGAACCAGGGGTTGCCCATCAGCTGGCACCTTTCGTCGTGGCTCGGGAAGTCGGCACGGCGACGCGGCTGACCCGGAACGGGCGCCAGGAAACCTTGGGCCGCAACGGAATGACGGTCCGGGCTCGCACGCAGCCCGCCCATACCCCCGCGCCGTAGGCCACGTCGTCGGCGATGTGGCCGAGCACGAACCGCACAGGGTCCACCGCGGGACGGCTGCTGAGCCATGTCGTCACGGGACGGCCGAGCAGGAGTGAAGCGATCGCCGCGCGACGGCCCCAGCGCCGGACC